>Ga0123341_1002033_pt1 | contig 16167 bp, 10 predicted proteins | sample Turbeapinknodule_FD_89959 | JGI IMG/M metagenome (GOLD analysis project Ga0123341, IMG submission 89959) | Root nodule microbial communities of legume samples collected from Mexico - Turtle bean Mexico pink nodule | ecosystem: Host-associated > Plants > Roots > Nodule | place: Mexico: Nepantla...
AGACCATTTTAGAAACTAAAAAAAATTGGTTTCTAAATTAGTTTTTATTATTGTTAAATGGTTTCTAAATTGGTATCTAATTAGCTACCAAGGTTTTAACTACCAATTACTTAGATTCTAAATTTGGTAGCAAAAACCTTGGTTGCTAATTAGATACCAATTTAGAAACCATTTAACAATAATAAAAACTAATTTAGAAACCAAAATTTTTTTAGTCTCTAAAATAGTCTCTAATTTAGTCACTATATTAACTAATTATTTTTTGTCTCTAAAATTGGTTTCTATTTCATGATCTTCTTGTAGTGTATCTAACTGAATTAACATCTTTTAGAGATCAAAATCTTTGCTTGAATTTCTCTTTTGTATTAAAATACACTCTTTCTTTTTTTCTCAAAAAAATAAAATGAATTAATTGAGATGTTTCAATCCATTTAAAAAAAAATAGAAGAACAACTACAAATCATTTGATTATTAAATTTTAAATATATTTTAAGATATTAAAATCAGTGTATTTTGAAAGGAAAGTAGAGAAAAGAAACCTAATAAAAAATTCAAATTCAGATTTGGCAGTCTATCATATTCTATCATTAAGTTTGAGGGAACCTCCAATTGGATTTAGGAATAGAAATTAGTTGACATGCTCTAAGAAGAGTGGTTATAATATAATTTTGTTATGTGAATGCTGGATCCTTCATGATAATTTATTTTTATTTTCATAGTTCTAATAGTTTAGTCTGGGGATTTGTCTATTACTTTTGAATCAATAATGAGCAATTGGAAATAAATTATTTGGAAAGATAGCAATATGGGTCATTATCTAACCGTCCAATCTTGATGAGATTTTAGAGCACAACTTTATTTTTTGCTCAAAGTTTAATTAATGCATACGTCTCTTTAGATTAGGTACCATTTTATAATTTATGGCAAAGTAATGTTTCTTTTGTCTTTACTTTTTGTGTATCAGATTGAAACATTAAAGTATTGAAACCAAAGAAAATGGTTAAATATAAAATGCAACATTCCTTGTCTTTTCAACTTCTAAACTCACCACACTTTATTATCTCATGCTTCTTCCTGTCAAAACTGCAAACCAAAACTAAATTAACAGTGAATCATATAATCAAAACCAAAGTTAAGTAGGCCTTTTCTTCCTACACCTCTGTAGCTTCTAATTGCACCATAGTAACTTTTAAAATGATCACTTTATCCTTCATAAAGATTACTTTTGGATTACTTGGAAATCTTCTGAAACAAACTTTCAATAATTTATGAAGATTTCCAAAACACCAGTTTCAGAATAATGAGATGCTTTTCGAAAAGAGCATTCTAGAACAAGTTTCTAGAAAAAGATTTCCAAAACATATATAATACCATCCAAAACAAGCTTCTTTTCATTTTCCTATCTGAGTACAATGATGATGGAGAATAGAGGTGCAACAAAGATGGTGACAATGTTAAAGAGGGTGGTTGTGGCGACCTCGTGCAACTTTTAGTCTTTTTGTTATTGGTATAGGGTGTAGACATGGTTATCAAACTCTCGAATTAACTCATTAATTTGTCCAAGTTTACACTTTAATTCATCCTAGGTGAGTTGACTTAAAAGCAAATTCGTTGAGAACTCGCGAGTCTGCAACTGAGTTGGCGAGTTTAGAGGATTTGTTTCCTTAAACCCAAATCAGTCAGACTCACCTAAATTGCTTGTGTTAGGGTTTGTGTTTGCATTTTTCGTGGTGGTATGTCTCTGTTATGATCGTGGTGACATCTCTCTTTCGTGGTCGCCTATGCTCGTCCTCTCTATTCTAGTCACAGTTGTCTTTGTTCTGATCATGGTGGTGTGTCATCATCTGCCATCTTCATTCACCATGGTCGTGTTGTGTCATGTTGTGGTCATCTGGTCAGATTAGAAATGTAACATCTTTGTTCTATTTGCTTGTCCATATATGTAAGAGAGAATGTTAGTCCCAATGCACCTTATCTTAGAGTTTTTTTTAATTGAAGATATTGGGATATTAGGGTAATTACATATATGCAGATATTTAGAGTTTTTTTTTTCAATTGAATTCTATTTTTTTTAAATCATTTTCTAAATTCATGTTTTTTAAGGTATGTCTGGGGTAGATCAAATTCAACTAAGAGCAACTCAAATGCATCCTCGTCTATTAAAAGTAGAAGTAATACTACTCCATAAAATAGGTCAATTTTTTTATAGAAGCACAAGATAGATATTAATGGGAATGGTAAAAAAGGAAAATGTAATTATTGTTCAAAGATTGTGAGTGGGGAATATTTAGATTCAAGCATCATCTTGTTTGAATTAGGGAGGATTTTGAACCTTCTACTTTGTTTCAGAAGAAATAAAAAATGTTATGATAAAATAAAAGTTGTTGTAGAAGCTAAGTTTCATTGAAGAAAAGAAGGTTGAATATAATTCATGAATACTGTGAAAAAAGGGAGGGAGTTGAAGAAAGATAAAGTATGTTTAGTTTTAAGGGAAAAGAAAGAGTTGATAGTAGTAGGGCAAGTTCAAGTTACTATAAATCAAAATAATAAAAAAATACTATAAAGAATAAGTTGATGCTCAGGTTGCTAATTTTTTAATAAAAATGTCATTCCATTGAAAACCCAATTTTTGCAAAAATGTGTGAAATGGTTGAGAAATATGGAGTTAGCTATAAATCATGTCTTATCATGATGTTAGAGAGAAGCTCTTGAAGCAAGCAGTGGAAAAAACTGATTTAATACTTCAAGAATATAGGAATGAGTGGAAGATAACAGGTTGCACAATTATGTCTCATGGGTGGACAGATAAAAGAGGTGTTCTATTTGTAACTTCTTGATGAATAGTCCTAAAGGGATATTTTTTCTTTATTCACTCAATACATCAAACATCTAAAAAATAACTTATTTTTAAGATGATGATGTGGAATTTTGTGGGAGAAGAAAATGTAGTGCAGGTGGTTACTAATAATGCAACAAATTTCAAGGCAACTAGAGATCTATTGATGCAAAAAAGGGAGAAGTTATATTAGACCCTATATGTTGCCCATTGCATTGATTTGATATTTGAAGATTTTGAAAATAATTTGAAGGTTCATCAAATTACTATCAAGAAAGGAAGAAAGATCACCCCTTACATTTATGGCAGAACAATGCTAATTAGCATGTTGAAAAAGTTCACAAAAGGAAAAGACTTGATAAGGTCAAGTATGACTAGATTTGCACTGTTTATTTGACTTTATCTTCTCTTTATTAATTGAAAGCATCATTATTGACCATGATTAATTATGAAGAGTGAAAAACAAGCAAGTTTGGAACTTTACCGGAGGGGAGAACAAGTTGAAAATATGGTATTAGATAGTTGATTTTAGAAGAATGTCTCAACATGTTTCAAATTTGTTGCCCCTCTTATGGTGATCCCAAGATTGGTTGACTCAAAGATAAAGTTTACAATGGATTTCATATATGAGGAGATAGATTGGGCAAAAGAAAATATTAAGTGCAATTTTAATTATATTAATAAAAGGTAAGAATTATATACCTTCTCACCTTCAAAATTTAATTACTTATTTGTGAAATTATTTTCAATATATCATAATTGATATTAAATGTAACTATGAAGATGTTTGGAATAATCTATGCGGATAATCAACTTCAAAGACCTTTGTACGCAACTGCCTATTATCTCAACTCGCACTTTCATTTTGAACCTAACTTTAGAGTTGATGATTCTAAGGTGAAAGAGGAGTTGTATATGTGCGTGAGAAAATTGATTAAGGATGTTGTAGAAAGAAAGAAAATCAATTTGCAACTTGTTGATATGCTAGAGGGCTTTTTTCAATGGATGATGCAAAAATATGCAGGAAAAAACTACTTACTGGAGAATGGTGGGAGATATTTAAGGATACTCCAAAGTTGAAAATGTTTGTTATCCAAGTTCTAAGCTTAACTTGTAGTTCTTTTGGATGTGAGAGTAATTGGAGCTCGTTTAAAATGGTAATTTAAGTTATTTATAATTTTCTTTATATATTTAATAAAAATTCTTATTTAATTATAAGTTCATACAAAGAGAAAAAATTGTTTGCATCAGACAACAAATGAATGACTTGGTTTATGTGATGTATAACTTGAAGTTGAAAATAAATAAATTAGAAAAATTGTTGCTCTTTCATTTGATGATATTGAGTCATATGATGAATGGATAACTAAAGAGAAATATGATATTGTTGAAATTGAACAAGCTCAAGGTGAATATGATGGTGAACATAAAAATGTTTCCTTAGATGAAGTAATAACATATCTATTAGATGATAAATCTAATCTCATGAATTTTTTAGTTTTTTAGTTATAACTACATTTGTTTGCTTTATCATTTATAACAACATCTATTATTTTGTTTTTTCATTTGCTCTTTAATAGAATATTCAATAATTTTGAATATATGTGCAACAATTATTTGAATAATAACTCTTTTTTAATTTTTTTTCTCTCTTTTTTCATGTTTATTATAAATGAGGTATATAAAACTAATAAGATCAACTCTAGATTCACTTGATCTTGATAATATAACTTTTGATATTAATGTAGATGTGCAATTCTCATGAAAAGTCTGTTGATAATTAACATTGTGACGAAGAATATAATAAAATTCAACATGACATTTTTCATTTCTAGATATTAAGTTTTTATGACTTTAACAACTTATGTTTTGTAGTATTTGTATAAACTTACTTATTTAAAATAAGTTATATAATTATTATTCATTACTAAATGTAATTATTTTATTAAGTACTTTGATTATTGAAATATATTTTGTATGAAATAAACTATTACGAGTCTACTAATTGAATTTATAGAACTCCCAGAGTTAGATAAATTCTCGAATTTAATAACCTTGGATGCATGCAGTAATCATGGGAGCACAGTAAGTAAAAGTCAACCCTACCTACAAAGTCAGCCCTACCTAAAAAGTCAGAATTGGCCCAGTGGTATTATGGCATTTTGTCACGAGAAGTTTTTTTAAGTTTATTATTATAAATATGAAATAATGTATTCATTGATCAAGTTTTATTATTATATCGTAACTAAAAAAAATCTTAGAAAACAAATAACAAATAGCCAGTTGAAAATGAATCCCAAGCATAATTGTTTGCGTCTTTATTGGAACAGTAAAACAAAGTTTACATGATTGAATGATGAAGGCTAACTGAGAGAAAACAGCAGAAAAAGAGAGCCAAAGACTAGAGATAAGAGATGAATCGTTAGTCTATTCAGTCATCAATAACTGGTATTAGGTGGCTGCAGATGGAACTAATCTATAAGTTCAATCCCAGAAAAACTACATTAAAATTTCATTCCCCATTATTCAGGAGAAAACAATCAATAATGTGCGAGCACGTTCTACAACAAGGACATAATACACTGTAACGTAGCTGAAGTCACAGCTTGAGAAATGAAACCACTATGAATGGCAGAGAGCTACAATCTAATCTCCTATATAGAAAGTAATTTTCTGAGACAATGACTTGAATAGAGCAAAACTAGTTAGATTCATGAGAGAAGGGATCAAAAAAGCAATTTCATGAAATCCATGATTGAAGCTTCCTCTATACAACTTTCAACAAAAATATGGAATTGCAATTACAAGTTTCTCCACATCTCCCGTTTACCTATAAATGTGTCAAAATTCGTAATCCCAATCACCAGAGAAACTCGAGCACCGTCAGGATCTTGATGCCCATAAGGTTTCACTGAATACATACAAACTCTCCTTCAGACATAATACGTGTAACCGGTAGATTGTAAGTTATATCCCTTCACATAAGCATATTTAAGTCTGATAGGTCGTCCATTGGAATTTCAAGGCCAATAGAATCATGGTCTTGCAAGCCATCTTCATCAAAGTTCAACCAAGAACTAAGATCATGTGCGCCACCAAATTCTTCTATTGAACTTAAATCAGGAAGTGGCATATTCCCAAAGTCATTGGATTCCTTTATTTGAGAAGTGTCCACACCAGATAATGTAGCCCCATCTTTGCTACCATTGTTGACTGCATTAGCTGGTAAACGTGCAGCATCCTTCGCTTCCATAAACCTATCATGTCCACTAGCACTAATCTTTTGCTTCTTAGCTTTTGGTTTGTTCTCATTTTGGCTACTGTCCAGTGACATGCGTCCAGCTCTACCAGTCGAGTTTTGCCTGCTCTGGTCCCGGCTTTGATTCCGATCTCTCTCACTTCTCTTTCCCTTCACTCCACCATGAACAGCACCATCAAGATTTGATGCTCTTGAGGAAGAACCACTGACACCACCATTGACCAGCATTTCCCTCTTCTTTTCTTTGATAAACACGGACCCATTCTTGGATGATGCTTGTTCTGATGACTGAATTGAACCTTGAAAAGAATCAACCAATCCCCTGTCTGCATAATCTCTATGGCAATCATATTTCTCGGAAGCGCTAGAAACTGCAGCTGTAGCAATAGACACAACAAAAATTAAGTGGGAAAAAATCAAGTCAACCAATCAAGACAGACAAATCTCTAGCATGTTAGCGAAGATACAGTCAATGAAACAGTACTTGCATAAAGGAAGAAACAGGGTGATCACTTATCAATGTTTTCTAAGACCTAATATATACTAAAAAGAGTAACAACACGTCTAATGATATCAAATACAAAAGCAGAATTTTAGAATACCTGATTTTCTTGCTTCAATTTGATGGGAAGTTTTGTTACATGTATTACTAGCTGTGCCAGAGACCATACAATCTGCAGGTTGAGCCTCATTCTCGCGTGAAGGTGGGGCAAACATTATATTTTGTAGGGTAGGTTCACTAAAGCAGTTAATGCCAGCCTCTTCGTATCTTTTACATCTTCCAAGAGTACGCTTGATAAAACCCAAAGCAACTTGTTTAGACACCTTGTGAACTGCACCTTTTGAATTTTTGCTTCCACGGCTTGCCTGCAAATATTTGAAATTGGTTAACTAATTATTACAGCGAATTAGAGAACCTCACTCATTCATTAACATAAAATTCCCAATTACCAGTGACCTTAGAATTGTAACCTACATTACCCACAATTCAATAAACTGATTATCTAGAAAAGAATACATTAAATGTGGAGAAATTGTCTATTGGTGACACTTTAAAATTGTCACGCAGAAGGTCATCACCAATATCATAGAAACTAGAAAGAATTTACGGGGAAACAAGGCAGAAATGGAACAGGGGAGGGAGAAACTATGGATCACTCCCATGTATGACTCAAAAATATAACCAATAACAAACTAAAATACAGCTATCTAAAGAAGTAGAAATCCAAGTTCCCAACACAGCAGGAAACAACACGGCATGTCTTGCAAATTCTAAGACTAAGAGAAAAAGAACTTGTATGAGTAAGTAGGAATTCACTTTCTACACTGAAATCAAATCTATCAAAGACTGATTTGGTGTTTAAGCATAATCTACCTACATTTAGAATATAGACACCAACAATATCTGCAAAGCAACCAAATATGTTGCTCTACATGACTGTATAGGACAAACCTCTGTTATGCTCTCCCGGTTACCAGAACCCGGGCATATAACTGGGTTGAATTGCTTATTGGTTCATAAATGTATCCAATGATGATACCAGAAACGACCTCAAGCTGGATTAAACTATCTAAATTCGGTACTGGAAAACCATTTTAGTTGAGGACTGATATTTTTCATGCAGTCTAAGGTGAAGAAAAACTGTTGTACTAAATTGCACGAGGGGTCCAAGGTGGAGGAAAATTGTCCAATCGTGTGACCGAATTGTTTGATTTTAGCACAAAGCCCAAGACATTTTCTCTCTCTAGCTTTTGAGGTATTGCACAAGGTGTTTAAGCAAAATATAAAAAAATAAACAAGAATTGAACCCACCCATTGACTCAGAAGGCCCATGTGCAGTATCGCACCACTAGATCACCAAGTTCTTTTTATTAAGTATGTGCCAAAAATGCATACACATACATATTTTAAACTTTATTTTACTTACACTGATTCAAATAGTTCAACTAGTAACTATGGTTCAACCAGTTCCCAATGCCTAGTTCTGATAAAATTGGTCACTGGAGTAATTGTGTGTTATAAGTACAAGATTTTGACAGAGGGATATTTATTATAAATCTTATAAATCTTACTAAAATCAAGTATAAAAATGGTAAGGAAATTTGTAAATCATATCTTAATAAAAATACAATAAAAGGTTGATAGAGGAATATTTAGTACCAATCTCTTTCTGTAAGCCATTTCAGTAAGATGGTCAAATGCAGATTGCTCAATCTTCCTGCACAATAAGCTCATAATCTTAATAAAAATCAATTACATCTTAAGCACAAATTCAAGAAATGGAAAGTCGTGACTCATGAATACTAGAAAGTAAAAGGAAATTAAGACATAAGCTACAAAGATTGTGAAATTGAAGATAGAAAGAGGGTCAGAGGAAAAACATATTTAGCACTTACCGTCTTTCCACATCCCTCTCTTCTTGAATAGCTCTATCAATTTTGTCCAAAGTACTCTTCTTCCTTTGATTCTATTAATAAATCAAAATAAGGGATACAGATATAAGAATGGACCAAATTTAAGGTTCAGATAGATTTGATAAAAAAAATAAAATTATTTCGATACACACCTGTTCATACAGTGCTTTCTCAAGTTTCGCAATGTCCTGATTGATAATAGCTTCATCTTCTTCCGCTAAATCAGGCTGTGCCAAGCAAAGTAATATTAAGGATTATAGACATGAATCTAGTAAGCTTCAAATAACTATGATAATCGTAATTCCACATATGAAATAAAAGCCTACCAATATTTCAGGATATAAGCCAATGCTCTGCAACTCAAGCAGCAGTTTGTCATCCAGAGACATCATCTGATACTGGCCATCAGGAGAAGGAAAACCACTTAATTCAGCATGCTGCAGTTGATCAAGATCATTTGAACATATTTCTCCAGTGTGTGTGATATCTGAGAGAGAAAACTCTTCATCTCCCTGCCAAACTCCAGTGCTTTGTAAAGAACTGGATGTGTTTGGGTATCTAAATGTATTGGATGCGGTGCTATTGTCACAGGATAGTCTATCCAATATGCAGTTCTTCTGAATTTGAAGATCCACCTCTGATTCAACTTCAGAATCCATTCTATCCCGATCTTTGGGTTCAAAATCAATTTGATTACAAGAACCACAGTGAGAGTCATCACTAGCACATTGTCGAGATATATTCTTTGCATCACTTTGGTGATATGATTCTTCACATTCCTCTTCTTCAATTAGAGCACAAAGAAGTCTTTGAAATAGTGGAGCAACCTTGTCCGGTCTTTCCATGTCCTTCTTTCCACCCAAAGCATCAAACTTAGTTGATTCTTCATCACATTGAATTCTCTTTCTTTCCTCTGAATCTTGAGTGGTCTTGTTATTTATAACAACACCCTGCGGAAATACAAATTTACTAGTTACCACATTCCTCCAGATGAAAATTGTGGTTTAATGAAAACCTTAAATTTACAGGAGATCAAGACAAAAGGCCTTCATTATTGATAAAATGAAAGATATAGGATAGTTTTGTATACTGCCAAACACTTACCAACAGATCTTGATCAATGCCAAACATATGAGATAAACTTTTATCAAATTCCTCGGCAACATTGAGCTGATTAAACAACCAAAAAACAAAATCAGTAAGTCAGAATCTATTCACACATATTAGGAGTCATGGTAACTTCACAGTTCCAGAAAAAACACAACATGCTAAAGATCCAGTTCCTACCTGTTGCTTCAAGTAAGATGCATCATCCAAGCTGATAGACGCAAAAATAGACTCCACTTTATTCCAAAACGGACCCGAACAAGCAAGGTCTACATAAAATAAGCCACCAAAGTAGTGAAATATAAAACAACATACCAAAGACAAAAGCAATTAGAAGAAGGTAAAATGATTAAAGAAGCGTACTGCTAGTAGTACGAGCAGAATTTGCAGCTTTACATAACTCTTCACGATCATCATCAGATTCGCCTGGACAATCACATTACACAGTGTGTGAAAACATAAAGAGAACCATATATATATATATATATATATATAACCTGAAAGCAAAATTATACCCCAAATTTCATACAGAAAAATAAATTTAGTGATAGAATAAGTTATATGTATAATAATATAAATATAACCACTGAAAATCATTTGTTATGATAGCCTCTACATATCTGAAAAGTCAGAGTGATATGACATAACTTGTAAAAGTATTTCAGTTGGGTAAAACCTATATCACTACCAGACATAATCAAAGTGAAGGAATTTAGCCATCCCTACCATAAAACTAAAATTCCCAAATAAACTACCTTCTAAATATCAACAGTACCTCCAAAATCAGCAGAACCAATGTTTAGTTGCTTCCCTACACGAGTCACAACTTTGCGCTCTTTCTGCTTTTTTGAAGGAGGGCGACCATATTTGCTACATTCAACAGAAAGATACAAAGACAACTTTAGAAATGGAAGGACAAAGGATGAACTAGATCTAAAAATAAGTCAACTCACATTTTACTCTTATCATTAGGCTTCATGTCCTGTACTGGCTTCATTATTGGTCCATTCTCCGACTTTTCCCTTCCAGAAGGGAGGCCTGGCCTGACTAATGATACATTCCTTCCACCTCTTCCATGTCTCTGCACACTATCTCCAGATTCATCAGTTGTTATCTTATTCTTCCTCATTTGAAACATAGAAGCCCCAGCCTTATCTGATGCCATAGCAAAGTCACTGCCATTCACTCCTTTCTCTTTTATTTTGTTTTCCCCAGCTCCAGATTCTTCACTTTCAGATAATCCAAAGGGAGATGAAATATCATCCGGTGGTCTTTTATATTTTGGATTACTGTTGTCTACACTGCTTGCCAGTGGAAATCCATTGTTGCCAGCAGAAGAAGCTTTAACACTGAAATCGGAAGTTAGACAGCCTTCAGATGAGACCTGAACTTCAAGATTGCGTGAGGCAGGAGAAACTACTTTAACTCTTCGTGAGCGTGAATTTTTAGGTGGTCTCTGACCAACCCACTGGGTCATTGGATGTATAGAAGATCCTATGGATGTAAAAAGGCTTTTAATTATTTGTTATACCAACCAATGAGACTTCATATAAGAATTTGAAGGCAGTTACCAACCAGGAAAAGCTGTAGAAGAAGGTTGAGTGTTTGATGATTCTAGTGCACTAACTGAACCTGTCCTTGGTGCTCGAGATACCTTGTTTTTAATTATCGTGTTAGGGCTGCTTGCTGCGTCCTCCTGAGTGCTTGCCCTATTTATAGAAACGTCAAAATTTAATAAATTTGTAAATAGCAATCAAAACACATAAATGTAGACAACCAGTGTAAAACATTATTGTGTTAAATCTTAGTTTAGAATCTCAAAAAATTTACAGATAAAACAACTAAGCTGTAGAAGTAGAAATAAAGGCCATGTCAATATATGTTCAAACCTGTTGTTTCCTTTAGCAACAACTCTCTGCTCAGCTATGTGTTCCCTGTGAACAGAAACACCTTGCTCACTTGCAAGCATCATGCGCACACCCGTAGTAGTAACCTCTGAAGAGCCCTCAGACTTGATTCCACCAGATCCAGACTTCAATCTTCACCCAAAAAAACGGTATTAATACAAAAAAACTAGTTTTGCTTTTTGGTTCTCCAATAACAAAAGTTGAAACAAACCATTCGCCAATGATATGACGACCTAATATTTGAAGAATCACCCAACTAAACAACATTCCAAAGAGGAAAATTACTGGACAAAAAGATAGCGGGAGAAAAAGACCAAGCAATATAATGTAGATGAACTTTTATCTAATGCTGATTGTGATAGGTTAATCAACTGAAGAATATAGACAAACAATATACATGTAATTCAAGCTTAAAAGAATGGAATTTTCTAACTGGGTCTATCCTATAGCAGTGAAGAAAATCAACATAATTAACCTTGATGCATTCATCAACTGTGAATGTAATATACAGAGAGGTGTACAAATCATTTATCTATGACTAACAAGCTTCATCGTGGATATATTCCTGCAATTGATATATAAATTATTTCACTACCAAACATAGAAAGCAAGGCATTTAACTTTCCAGAAAAGGAATAAAAGAGGCCTTTAAATAAGTAATTATTCAGAGTACTAGTTTAGTATAAGTACATCTCTAACCAAGTATTTTTTTAATAGAAATGGGGATTATCAGAAGTGTCTAAATTAAATATCAATCTCTTTTTCAACTACAAAAAATTACACCATGGAAAAAATGTATGTCCAAGGGATTATTCAAATCATATAGATTATAAGTAACTCTGAACAATCAGCAAACAAGAAAAAAAAGGTGTACAGAAAGAAAGGTGAGCTTTATCGTCAAGATCCCAAAACTGAAAGCTGTAATTTTACAAAACAAAACAAAAAATGCCCAGAGAGGCCCAGGCTCCACTTCTGTTTAATAGCCAATGAAGAGAATGGAAGTGAGAAAGTTTGTTTGCCCTTCTAAACAAGTAAACAACAGGAATGCTTTAAAAAAGGAACAAATAGCAACAGAATACTGAATGAATCAGATAAGTACATCCAACATTGATGATATTGAAAGTGCAAGTATCAATATCGCAACACACCAAATGGATTCCTTCAAAATGCTAAAAGGCATTAGATGTACAGGAAAATTCCTTCGCAACACACTTAACATAGTGAAATAGTCTTCATATATGTACAGAAAAACCTAAAAGGCCTCCAAAACACTCTCCATCTACAATATACACTTGCAAAATATATTGCAATTTAGAAGAAAGATAAAACTAAAACTAGTCAACTACCTGAAACCCTGAGCATCATAAAGTCGCATCTTCAAATCAGCATTTGCCTTTGGAATAGCAGTTCTTTTTACATCCCTTTCAGTAGTTGTAATTCTGTTTCCTACAGTTCCAACAGACCTCTTTTTCTTTATTTTTTGATCCAACCCTTCACCTCCAGCAAGTAATCTGCGAGTTTTCTCTTCGTTTCTAACAGAGCTCCCTCCAAGTGTTTGAACTAGATTTGCATCCTTCTCTGTGACCATCCGTGCCCTTCCAATAGCAGCAGACCTACTTTCCTCCTGGGAGCATTGCAGAGTGAACAAGGTCATGAAGAAAGAGTGAAAGTAAACACAAGCAGATTATTAACATAAATTAATAAATCAAAAACCAAGAAGAAAACAGAGCAAAAAGTTGTCCATTTTTTAAATCTGACATTAGTATTATCATTTATCAATGATTTACTTAAAGATTTAGATGACTGATTACTCAAATTATTCCTTTCTAAAATATTTAAACTAGGCTAGAAGCAACTTGAATATTTTCTTTTGGGATTAAAAAGGAGCTTGAAAATTTAAATGAGTAATTGATGTGTATATAATGCATTCCTATTTGGCCCTCATAAATATTACAGTTGTTAAAAAGTATTTAACAATATATATGACAGGTTAACAATATAGTATTTTAATAACAATATATAATAATAATAATAATAATAGTAGCATCTTTCGTTATACAGATAAAGAATAAAAACACAGAAGTAACAATAGTATAACACATACCCGCACATCTGCCACTGATGTACGAATTCGCTTGTTCAGCATTGAATTTGAGGTCCTTGCTTCTGATCTCTGAGTTAGATTATCATTAGGGATTTTGTGAATCTGGTTACCCATCTTTGTCAAGTTTACTCCACTTCCCCTATCACTAGATAAATCAGTCCTTTGTCGCTTCTTTATGTTTAATGCCTCGTACTTTTCCAATTTAGACAAAGATTCCCCAAGCATTTTTGATCTATCCCTGATCAACAATATACATTTGCATTAGGACATCAACATGAATATACTGTGTCATAAAATGATAGGTAAACAATTTACATTTGAAACTAACTTCTACAGTAGACAAAACATAATCTCAAATATTTTACAAATCTTAAGGTCATATAGAATTAAGAAAAAGGCCAAGCGTACTGATATCATGTCAAGAGGCTCACATTGAATAGAATAAATTACTTTATCTAGTACTTAAGCCGTGAGGCTCTCCCACCCACCTTATGGACTAATATTTTGGGTTGGACTTTCCTCTTGTACTCAATTCCTAACATTGTCACCAATTACACCCCCATAAAAATTACACGAACTGTAAGGTAATGAGACCATTCATTTCACAGTTTACTTAGTCATGCTAACTTATGTTTATCATTCAGCATTACAAATAGAACTTTTCTGAGGAAATTGGGTAGAATAATAATCATATACCTTGCCTTTCTGGAGGCATCCTGTACACTTTCTTTGAAGTGCTTTAGTTCCCCTGAAGCTCCAGGAGCCATGGGTTTAGGATGTGCACCTCCGAAAGATTGGTCTTCAGACGTGTTTCCAGCAGAAACACCAAGAACCCTTCTTAGCTCTCCTGTATATTTTCTATTGCCTACGGTAATTGAATCTAGTGGCAAACACTGTGGCAAGGGTGGCATATCCGAAGAAGTTATCCCGCTGCTGCTGTTCAAGTTATTCCCAGAACTCAACATTAAGCTGTCAACCTTACTAAAGCTTAGAAGGCAGGTCAAAAGAAATACTTTCTTTTGCACTGCAGATCAAACTGAATCTCCCAATTCCTGCCCGAAACCTATCAATGCAGAACAGAAATATTGATTATTAACCGCTAGATAACATTTAGATAAACTTTTCCATAAACATAGTAGGAGAAGAAAATAAGATAAAATGAATTGAAGTTCTCTCATAAGTTAAAATCAACTTAAACACTAAACTTCAATAGAAGCTTCTGATCTAACTTGTCCAAAAGCTGAAGATGGTTAGTTTTAATTTATCAGAAAAACCCACTTCAATTTACTTCCTTATGTTCTTCTCCTTAACTGTTTACGAAGAAGCTTATCCAAACAATGCTAAAGCACATTATATAATAAAGAAATTAATAACGAGTCCATATACAGCTCCAAATAGATTTATACCACGAGATCAAGCAAAACAAAAGGAAAGCTGAAACAAACTACTTATGAAAACTCCTTACTGAATGACTGTCAATAGAAAATGAACAAGCTTCCACTAACATCAATGAAACCATCCCATCCCATGTCAACGAAGGTTACACTTACACTCCCTAACGTACATTACCAATTTCACGAAATCCCAACACCAAATTCCCCGCAACAAATAAAACTAAATGCCAAACATCGCATAGTTCAGAAAAGACAAGTAAAACCGAAAACAATTTTCCCCTCGGTAAGTAAAAGAGAAAAAAAAAACGAAATTGGACCGAAATTTTGTAGTAAAACCGAAACGGCAACGAATAAATAAACGAAATAGACAATGGCAACCATCATACAGACAAGGGTGTAGGAAAATTCACGGAAGATCGGAATTGGGGTTACGAGGGAGAATCAATTGGTTGAGGGAAAAAAAACCCTAGGTTGAATTGGGGAAATTGGGGAAAAGAGGGTTGGAGATGAATTGAAATAGTGAATTGAAAGAACGGAAAATCGATGATCGGAAAAGAGTACCTTGAAGTGGAATTGAACAAAGTCAAGCGCAGATCAAAGTTGCAGAGTTGAGTCCCAAAAAGGTAAAGATATATTCATATATATTCATATATATATATATATATATATATATATATATTCATATGTATTATCTAATAATAATTATATAGTTATAAAAACTAACAGTGGTATATAATATATTATATAGGCATAAAAAAAAGTTGTAAAATGTGATGAAGAACCAAAATAAGACCCAAAAAATAATAAAACTATTTTTAGGAAAATAAAAATAGTAGTATGAACCAAAATAACGCGGGAGGGTACATTCTACGCCGCCTCTACCGTACGCCATTCGTATGTGTGTGGTCGAGTATGTATCTTTATGAATTCTACTTAAATACACTAACTTTAATAAATACATGAGAGATTATTAATTAATTTTAATAATTTAAATTACTTGACATAGAACAAAAGTTTTATATCAATAATGTCTGAAAATTTTATTTTATTTTATTTGAGCACACAAACAAAATCAAAACTAACAAAATCCAAAAAAAAAAATATTCTGCGGAAATAATTATATGCTTTGTAAAATTCCTCTAAAA
>Ga0123341_1002035_pt1 | contig 16164 bp, 12 predicted proteins | sample Turbeapinknodule_FD_89959 | JGI IMG/M metagenome (GOLD analysis project Ga0123341, IMG submission 89959) | Root nodule microbial communities of legume samples collected from Mexico - Turtle bean Mexico pink nodule | ecosystem: Host-associated > Plants > Roots > Nodule | place: Mexico: Nepantla...
AAACGATACATAGGTAGATTATACTTATTTATAAAGAATTCTAAAAACAGACTAGATGAAAGCCTATTATACCAATGAAATGATTATATGTGAATAAATCATAAATTAGTCAACTTATAACACACACATTCCCTTCACGAAAAATATGAGTAACATTAAACCTGATTTTACCACAATAATTAAGACAAGTATTTAATCAATTACGAAGCATCCACAGAACATTAATCCTAGCAGTAAACGCAACACAAACCAAGACATAATCACATTCAAACCAGACATTAGTAAACTTCATAAAACTTAGCAATCATAGCAGTCTAAACTTCAAGAAACGCAGAGAAAGCACCAATAAACTCCTTCATACTCCCACGGAAAATACCTCCACATGCAACAAGACCAGGATACCCCTAGCAGCCCCATCATAATTAATTTTAACCCAACCCGGTGAAGGAAACTCTCATCTAACAAAAAAAGGACGAAGAAATTTACCCCTACGAATATTAATACCAAAAAACTTAATCACGTTGAAATTCAACATATCATTCTTCATTGAAACTATACAAATTTCCCACTAAACAAGTTAAATCTTTAATTACCAAAATAGCCTTAGAAACTTCAATCTTATCCTCAAATCTAGTATAATTCCTCATACGTCATATCATCCAAATAGAAAAAGTTATCACAACAAGTTTAATCAATTTAACAAAAGAATACCATCACTCGAAAGAAGATCATTCTTATTAGAGGAATGAAAAGTAAGAAAAATCTGTCGAACCCAACTCCAAATATGCAAAATATTAGAGCATTCAATAAATAAATGTTGAACAGATTTCTCATGCTTTTCACAAAGCGTACATATAAAACATATATGCGAACCTTTATTGAATATGTTGATCTATAGGAAGCCGCCCATGAAAAACTTTCTAGAGTATGAGAGTTTTGGAAGGCGAAATAGATGAAGACCAAATGCATTTACCCCAACCATAAGGAACTCCTGGTTCCAAGAAAAAAGTCCTAGTGATTTAAGAGTGAAACGACCAGACTTATCTAGAATCTAATTAAGAATATCTTGTTCCTTCCTAACCATGATATGATTAAAAATTTGAGGCATCTGTTGTAAAGATAAGGGAGTATTCCAATCACAACCTGTCCAAAATCGAGAGACTGTATCCGGAATGCTAGCACCATCAGATAACCCTACAATATTTGCTAAAGTAAAGAAGTAGTAGAACACTATTTATCATTCCAAAAATTAATAAAACAATTTGTACCAACAATCCAAGAAGTATAATAAAGTACAGTAGAATAAAACTGCTTACTTTCAGGCTAAATAGATGAGGATCTATAAACCATTCTAAACTCGTATTTTGATTTAAGAACCCTGACTTTCAAGAGCAAAGATCAAGGTCTGTTACTATAAGCAAAGTTCCAAGCAAGCTTAAGAAGATATGAATTATTTTCATGATGAAGATTAATAATCTTCAAATCTCCATTCTCAAAAGGAGAATAAATCTTATCCCAATTCACAGTGACTGTGCCTTTTTTCATAATATCACCAGTCCAAATAAAATTTTGACACCACTGTTCAACTTGGTTAAGAAGTAAAATAGGCCATTTATACATATTAAAGCTATAAACTAGAAGTATAGTAATCATCGTATTGACCAACTGAAATCATGCTAAGAGATTTACCTTTCCAAGATGATAGTTTCAATTTGACTTTATCAGCCACAGGTTGAAGAAATTAACACTTTGGGGTTCTAATAAAGATAGACACTCCTAAATAATTGAAAGGAAAACAACCATGACTACAAGAAAGAATACATTGAATTGTGTGAAAAATCTAGTAAAATTATCCATGGTGAAAAAACTACTTTTAGAGTTATTAACATATTAACCAAAAAAATCACCATATGTTTTAATAAAAATACTCAAATTTCTAAGAGACTTAATACCCCCTACAAAAAACAAATATTTTATCAGCATATAAAATATGAGAGTGAGTGAGATAACCTTGCGGACTAGCCATATGTAAAATTTTCTTATCATTCACAAGCTTAAATATACCTCTACTAATAACTTCCTTTGCAAGACAAAAAGTAACGGAGACAAATGATCACCTTATCTGACACCTCTACTACAAGGAAAAAAACCCACCAAACTGCCATTTATTATGAAAAAAAAGCATAGCTGAACAGAGAATTGTACTAATCCAACCGACAAACAAGGGGTGAAAACCATAGCGTATCAAAACTAATAATAATAACTTCCAACTCAGAGTGTCAAAGGCTTTATGAATATCAACTTTGTAAGCCACATTACCTCCTCTAAACTTTTTAGAAAGCATGTTAATAGCTTCAAAAACAATATTAATGCAATCCTGAATTTGTCTACCCTGCACAAACCTATATTGATTAGGAGAAACAACCATAACTGCAATCCTACCCGTCAGTATCTAGGAAATAATCTTAAATTTGAAATTAGCACCATCAAATAACCCTACAATATTTGCTAAAGTAAAGAAGTAGTAGAACACTATTTATCATTCCAAAAATTAATAAAAGAATTTGTACCAACAATCCAAGAAGTATAATAAAGTACAGTAGAATAAAACTGCTTACTTCCAGGCCAAATAGATGATGATCTATAATCCATTCTAAACTCGTATTTTGATTTAAGAACCCTGACTTTAATAGAGTCAACACCCTGAATCTTAGGAATAAGATATACCACATTACTGTTCATTCTAGGGAGAACCCAGTTTTGTTTTAAAAAATTGTTGAACAACATTGCAAACATTTGCCCCAATAATGTCCCATCAAGAATGATAGAAAACACCACCAAAACCATCATACCAAGAGCACTATTACTATTAAGATTAAAAACAACAATCTTAATTTCCAAAAAATCAGGAAGAACATTTAATCAACATCATATTCTCCTTAGAGGAAATTAACTCAGGAATATAAAAACCAATAAAATCTTCCATGTTACTTGTATCCGAAACATTAGAAATAGACTTAGCATAAAGATTTTTATAAAAGTCCAAAATATGATCCTCAATGGGTTTAGGATCCGCAGTAACCTCATTATCAATCCATAGACATGAATCCCACTAGAATTATTTCTCCTTTTGACCACAGCATGGAAAAAAAGCAATATTTCAATCTCCATCTTTGAACCATAACATCTTAGCCCTTTTTGTCCAGAACAAATATTGACAGTGAAGAGCATGATCAAGCTCATCCTTAGTAATCTTTTTTTGTCAAAGAAGCCCATCAATATCCGACAAACTAGCAGTCTCTAAGTTTTGTTGAATACCAAGGAGGAGACTCTGCTTAAGAAGAACTGCATTGTGAACATTACCAAAAGAATTTTTATTCCAGTCTCGGAGCTCAATTTTCAACATTTTTAACTTATGTTGCAAAATAAATATAGGACAACCAACAACCTTATTAGCCTAAGAATCATGAATAAACTTCAGACATGAAGTGTCCTGAAGCCACATAGAAAAAAAACAAAAATTGCTAATCTTCCTCAAAGAATTACTAGCAAGAATAGGAGAATGATCAAAACAATTTTTAACAAGAACTTGGTAAATACAAGAATCACATTCATTTAGACACACTCAATTACATAAAGTCATATCCAGTTTTCTATAAATTCTACGTAACCCTCTTCTTCTATTACACAAAGTATAACTAAATCCAGTAAAAGCATACAAGAAAGATCATTACATAAAAATCACTTTTTATTTCTTGTATTTTTTAAAATTAACGTCAAAATTCATCATCCTTCAATTCTCAACTTTCATCTGTTTTTTATTTAAGTTACTTTCTAGTTCTATTTTCTATCTCAACGATGACTTTATATTCCTTCAATTTTAAATTTAAATATTTTAACTAATATTTTGAACTTAAATAAAAAGATACATAAATAAAAAAAATTATATAAATTAAAAATTATATTATTTTTAAAATTAATATACACAAATGTATAATAATAAAAATAAAAATTATTACCCCAGTCAAATTTTAACTCGATAAAAATAAAATAATATGACAATAATGCGGATATAGCACCTGTATTTTGCTAATAATTAATAATATAAAACGGAGTTGTAAAATATACAAGGGTAGTATAATTAAGCAAGATAATTAAATATTAATTGATATAAGTAATAGTAAATTTAATCTTATAACAAAGTGGTTGGACATTTGAAGTTTATTCATATTCTTTGTGGGAAAAGTGACTACAAATAAAGTTGGAAAATTAATTTAAAAATTAGATGTTAGGTTCTTGGCTAGGATAAAATAAGGTGGTAACATTTATTACCATTGTTTGGAATTTCAACATTTACTAAGAAAAGCCATAAATTGGAAGTTAGGTTTGTTTTTACTTCTTATCAGAAACAAGCATAGCAAAGGTTTCACTTTCTCACGGTGTTGTCGCTTTTTCATGGGTAGGTAAGGTTGTCACATTTTGCCTTGATTGTCGCATCACGGGTACCAAATGGACTTAAAGCGCCACACAAATTTACATCTAACTTTCTTCATTTTAATTCAAACACTCCTATTAATCATTGTATTCTTATGTTATTTATACCACATATATAAACAATTCTGTTACTATGTAATTTTCATTTAGATTTTTTTCATCCAGTTTTATTTTTTTTACTTTTAATATAATTTTAAATAAGTTATCTATTCTATTTATTTGTCACATTTTCTCTTCAACCAGTTTTTTAATATATAATGAAAATAAAAGTAAGATATAATTATAAATATACATTTTTTTCTTAAAAAATAATTATTATACAAGGAAAGAAAAAGTACTCTATTTTTAAATTATATCATAATATAGGATATTTATTATAATTTATATGCTGAAAATATTTTTGTTTATTACATATTCTGACAATAATATAATTTATATATTTGGAAGAAATTATTTAAACTAATTGTATAAAAAATTCCCATTTTTCATTTCTCAATTCTCTTATTCAGCTTTTTGCTTAGTTTCATCACTCTAATTTTTATATATTTTTCAGCTTACCAAATGAAGCAGTAGAATAAAATTCGTGTGACCCAATCAAACAAAAATAGTAGTATTATATCTGATAAAGGTATTTGAAATAAAAATATAGTGGTATTTGATGAAGGTAATACGCCTTAAATTAGTAATAAATTAGTCAACGTATTTTTATTTTAAAGAGCATAATTCCTTTTCATGAATGGTAGGTATGGTATGAGAATGAGAGTATGAATATGAAATATGAATTTATGACCTACACGGGCCATCACATCATCGCATATCTGTCATCTACTACTACTATATTGTTATGTATGCATTATGCATGTTCAATTTCAAGTACCGGTTTCATTATTTTCATTATTAGTGATTCTTCACTCGTCAACATGGCGGTACAATTCCCGAGGCAACCCAAGTATAAGAGGTAAAATAATTATAATAATAATAATTAAGAAAAAGGTATTTTAAAAAAGAGAGAGAAATTAAACGAGGCAATTCATCACGGAAGGGGCGAACATGGATGATGGAGCTGCTTCCAGTTTTTCTCTCTCTAGAAAACGCAAAAGCGAATAACTGAAACCCTAGCCTCAGTTTCTGTGTGTGCGTGTTTGGTATTATTACTTCTGTTCCACGCATCGAATTCAATTCTCTGTGATATGAATCTGTGAAATCAATGTGCCTCTTTCGGAATCGCAGAGCGAGTAACGGTTCCGTCGTCGTTTACCGCTGACCGCTATCATCGATGAAGTCATGGCGCTGGTGGCAGAGGACTCTGATCCTCGCTCTTCTCTCTCTTTCCGTCCTTGCTCCGCTCTTCCTCGTCTCTCACCGCCTCAATCTCACTCCCTACGGTAAAAACAAAAAAAACTTAATCCCCTCTCATGTGAATTTCTATTTTCCGCGTGCTCTCTTTCCGTTTTAGTTGACCTTTTGCGTTTCTGTTGAATTCCGTTGCAGCACGACTGGAGTTTCAAGAAGATATATCCAGTGTTGTAAGCATATTGCTTCTCAAGCCTGGTCACTTTATTTTGTTAATTTATTTGAAATTTGAATTGCTTCGGTAGCTTAATTTGTATGTTGCTTGAAGAGAATGCCTCTTAGATGGAATGTATTGAAATATTTCTATCTTTATGTTTTTGTTCTCAGTGAATTTTTATTTATCGGTGAGTTGAAAAGTTTGCCGGCCGATAGTTAACTGGAACTTCGTGTGCTTTCAATAATTTTACTTATGGTTAAACTGATTTTTAATAGTTAATTATGTTAACCGGAAGTGTTTTATTTTTTTAATGTTTCTTCAGCTCCAATTCAAATTCTACAGCTAACGATGCTCTGCTGTGGAATGGAGATTGATTGTTATCTTTTGTTTCTTGCAGACATATAGGACAGATCCTTTACAGCTAAATGCTATTGAACAGGTAGTGGAATATTTTATTATAATTTTTGCCATCGTATTTTATGTTTCAATTCTTCTGGTTTTCCCCATGAATAAAAGAATTGAGTTTTCCTTTGTTATTTTTTGCCCTTTTTGTGCAATGCAGGAAGGTGCTGAAGAATTAGAAGAGCCAAAAGAAGTTGTTTATATAGAAAAAAAAAATGGTCCAATAAATAGTTCCATTCAACAAAAGGTTAATGATTCTGAGGAATCTAAAATCGAAGGGTACAGAAATAACATTTTGGAAAGAAATGGTTGGTGTTGGTGCACTTTCGAAATTTTGTGGTTTACATAATGCCCGTCCAATCTGAAAATTTTGCCTTTTCCAAGTTTCAGAATTCAACCGGAACAAAAGACAAGACCAGAAAGCTCAGCGGAAAGGATTATTCTCCGTAGTTGGGGATGAGGTTTGTGCTATTTCTTTTGAATTACTGACATTTGAATTTGAAGGCTGCGAGACTACTGCTATTGTTCTATTGGATTTTTTCCAAAAAAGTTATTTGAAGATTCTTCCGTTCTCTCTTCCTGAGAGAAGTTGCATTTCTCTCAAATTTCAGAAGATACCAAGATTATTTTCATACTCTGCAAATCTGTTAAGATCTTCATTTCTTAACGGTCATCTTCCCATTTCATGTACATAACTGTAAATTTATAATGAATGCATGATTTGGCTTGTGTTTTAAAAATTGCTATAAATGCATTCGTATTCAGTTAAATGAACCGAATTGATGTAAAATAAAAATAAATTATCTGACATATCACTTGTGTGCTTGGGGTTTTATTTTCAGATTGCAACATCTTTGACACTAATGTAAATGATGTTCATGATAAGAAATTGGATTCTTGCTTGTCCATGGTGCACCTATTATGCACTTTCTTTTACTATTCTAAATGAGATTATCGGATTAACTGTTATTTTATGTATTTAGCTATAATATAGAGTATCCTGTATCCGTTACTGACCTTATAAGGTATTTTAAAGGTTATCAAACAACATAGCCTTTTAGTTCCAATCTGAGATTGTAGTTGGATAATTAATACCTCTGACCGCTTTTCAAAAAACAACATAGCCTTACTTTTTGCATACCTCTGACCGCTTTCCATTTTCTTTTACATTATCAAATGTCAATTCTTTCCCTAGAGACTGAATCCATTCTTTAATGGCTAGCTAGGTGGGAAAGTTTGAACCATTTTTACAAATTAACTACTAACGTGGATTTGTTGTGTATCTACCGGAAATTATGATTTATTCAAAGGATTCGGGGTTTTCCGGCTAGTTTTCTACAGGGGTCAGTTTTTATAATTGAAGCCCAACTTACTCTTATGAATTATCCAAGGTCTTGTTTGTTAAGCAGGTTATTTACCTATTCCATTCCGAACACAAGAATTTGAGTTTTTTAGCATGTTTTATCATATCTCCATTTGTGGTGGAAATTGCAAACTTTACATTTTTTTTATATGCCTATGTGTGTTGGATTAATGTATAAATGCAAATTGGACTGTAGAGAAGTTATATTCACAAAGTTATATATATTGTTTTTTGAATTTGGTTTTATTTGCAGAACATATTTAATTTAACAGTCACACATAATCAGAGCATGCACACTCATCCTCAAAAAACGACAGATGATAATGTTGAAGTGACAGATAAGCAATCTATGCCAAGAGCAACCCAAAATCATCAGATTTCACGTCCTCAGTCTCGGAGAGTGTCGAATCAGAAGGTTTTGGAAATTAAGGATCAAATTATTCAAGCGAGAGCATACTTGGGGCTTGCTTCACCAGGCAGCAGCTCACACTTGGTGAAGGAGTTGAAGCTGAGAATTAAAGAGATGGAACATGCAGTTGGAGAGGCTACTATGGATTCAGATCTGTCAAGGAGGTAAAATTTTCTTGTAATCCTACAACTTGAATTTAGTTTGACAGTTATTTATTTCCTTCAATTACTATAATGTAAAGGTTTCAAGAGAAAACTAATGCTTTGATCCTTGAAAAAATACATTATTTTTTCTATTTCTTCCCGGAACTAGTATCATCAATTGATTCCCTGTATATTTCAATTTGCTCGCATTTGGTCCTTTCAAACTGCTTTTGATTGAAATAAATTAAATATACGAGGTTTCAGCAGAGAACATTTAAAGTGGATGGATTACATTAAGAAACACGTTTTCAGGGACCAAAACATAATATTTTTTGTTACAAGACCATACTAAATCTTTGGCAACTGCTTGTTTACCAATATAAAAGTAGTGTTGAAGAACATTCACGCTTGTCATTTTTATGTGATATGAACTGTTAAAAGAAAATCAGATGTTTTTTAATCTGAAAACAAGTGAAGTTCACAGTGCTTTGCAGAAAATGAGACACATGGCGGCTTCACTGTCTAAAGCAGTCCGTGCTTACCCAGACTGTGTTGCTATGACAACTAAGCTCCGTGCAATGAATCATAATGCTGAAGAGAAAATTCATTCTGAGCAACAAGAAGCAACATATCTTGTTCATCTTGCTGCAAGAACTACCCCAAAAGGTCTTCACTGTCTTTCTATGCAGCTAACTGCAGATTACTTTGCCCTGAGACCTGAGGACAGGAAGCTTCCAAATGAAAATAAGATTAATGATCCAAAACTTCATCATTATGCTGTCTTCTCTGACAATGTTCTTGCATGTGCAGTAGTTGTTAACTCCACTATCTCTAATGCCAAGGTAAATGCAATTTTTAAATGGATTAACTTTTATTGATTCGGGTGTTTCTGCTTTTGCTTTTGGATAATGTTGAACCCTGATGCAATGCTGAGAAAAAACATTGATACTAGCCAATTGAATATTAACAAGCTTAGCTATAGTTCATTTCAAGTTAGTTGTCCCTTAGTGGATACTTTTTGAATAGTTGATACCCCACATGGCTTACCCTTATCAGCTAAAGTTGCCTGTCTACAAAAAATTGCAGCTCATGTTCAGAACATAATGATTGTTTTATACTCAAGATTTTTCTTCAACTATTATGTAGTCAAAACCATTGGGGTGGGTGGCCATAGGACAGGCAGTATGAATGCATGAGTCTGGAACCAATTTGATCAAATTCCTATCTTTCCTTGAACCCACCCCACTTATAATTGGCATTTGATTTTTGAAATATTTCTGTCTACATTGAAAGAGTTATCTTAGTTGCACTGCTGCTCAGGGCGCTGCAGAACATGCTGAAGAATTAAGAAGTCAAAGCAGTAAAAACACGAGGAATATGAATTTTTATTATGGAATGACACACTAATAAGTCAATCATCCTATAAAATACTTCCCTCTCCATCATTAACTAGCGATTAAACTTTGATTTTCTAGTTAGGTTGAGTTGTTTATACTTTATTACGTGTGTTACTTGTAGTTAATACGAGAGATGCAGTAAGAAGAAAGATATATGAGATCCCTTAGCAAGTAACCCATTCCCATGAGAATGCAGTCTTATGTACCCACATCAAACCCTGTCACTTAATGTTGAGTTGTTGAAGGCAGAATTTTTTATTTATTTATGAGAAGTACTGACAGTATACTATTTTTAAACGCACTTTATTATTGACTGAAATTTATTAGAAATAAAAAAATAAAAAATAGTGGGTCCAACATCTTGTTTACGGAACCTCACTGTTGATTTTGTAGTTTCCAATAAATTTTAATCAACAGTAGAAAGTGTGTTAAAACAAGTGTATTTTAGTGTATGTTGTTAGTATTTCTCTCTATTTATTTACAACATTATGAAAAGGACATAAATTGATCCATGTAGAAGATTTCACTTAATAAGGCAAGGCTTGATTGTAATATTATATCGGTTTATTTTGAGTTCGTGCAAAAATTCTTATTATTGAATATGAAGCTCATGGTTAAGTCTGTGTGTAGTGACAAGAAAGTGTGACAATGACTTTTAAATTGCAGAAACAGGGGAAACTTGTTTTCCACGTAGTGACCAATTCAGTTAACCTTCCTGCAATCTGGATGTGGTTCTTATTAAACCCTCCTGGCAAAGCCACAGTCCACGTACAAAGCATAGAGAACTTTGAATGGTTGCTCAAGTACAATACATTCAAAGAACGTAGTTCCAGTGATCCAAGATATACCTCTGAGTTGAACTATCTGCGTTTCTATCTTCCAGATATCTTCCCAACTTTAAATAAGGTTCTGCTCTTTGATCATGATGTGGTGGTGCAACAAGATCTCAGTAGACTGTGGAATGTCAATATGAAAGAGAAAGTAATTGCAGCAGTCGGCACTTGTCAGGAAGGGGAAACTTCATTTCATAGGATGGATACGTTCTTAAACTTCTCAGATCCATTCATTGCAAATAGGTTTGATGTCAATGCTTGCACGTGGGCATTTGGGATGAACTTATTTGATTTACAACAGTGGAGAAGACAAAATTTAACTGCTCTCTATCACAGTTATTTGCAAATGGTATGGTTAAAGAAATGTCGTTTTTTTGTTGTAGACCTACTATTTTTTTCTCTGTTAAGAGAGTATGCATGCTGTTCTCTTCTCACACAATTTTCCTACATTTAAGTTTCTTCAAATCTTGAGTTTGGCTTCTAGCATTGATAAAATAAACGAGCTCCCTTGAAATTGGATTTGCATTAATCGTGGAATTCAGATGTTATTCAAAGAAACATTTTCATTTTTCTAATTTCAAATGGTTGAATCTAATGAGCATATGTGTTGAAGTTCTTGTTTAATTTGCAGTTACATGGAAGACAAATTTTTTTCTATTAGGATTATATGTGATGTGTTTCTCTATGTTGTTTATTTCAGGGTTTCAAGAGACAATTGTGGAGTACTGGAAGTCTGCCTTTAGGCTGGCTGACCTTCTATAACAAGTCTATGATTTTGGACAGACGGTGGCAGATTCTTGGCCTTGGTTATGACTCAAATGTTGATAAAAACCAGATTGAGCGGGCTGCGGTTATACACTTCGATGGAATTAGGAAACCGTGGTTAGAAATTGCAATGGGAAGATATAAAAGTTACTGGACCAAATTTCTGAAGTTTGATCACCCTATTTTGCAACGTTGCAATCTTCAGGCGTAGCTAAAATTTGAAATATAACATTTTGCTCCTGGCAGGTTTTATTTGAGTAATTGGCTGGCATATTAATTGCCTGCTTCAACCGATTCTTTATTGTTCTTGGCGATTCTTCTTGTAAAGCCCTTCATAGATGCATAAAATTTATGTCATATATATTTTTTTAGAAGCTTAGCTAATTTGTAGGGACATTGAGATGAAATAAGATTCGCGTAGGCATTTTAGCTGCTTGGAGATGCTGTTGCTGGTTATGTACATAATTCCTTCCCGTGGTCTGTTAGATCGTGCTACCCTGTTTACCACCAATTTAAGTCAATTACGAGCGGTCTGGAAGTTAAAGTTAAATTTTACTTTCAGCTACTATTTTATACACAATTGTGGTTGCCATTTGAGTTGTGTGCTATGTGCTCATTATGTATGTTACATGAAGCCATGGGATTCAAGTATTGAAAGTAATAAATTTAGAGAAAAGTTTTGTTGATATTATGAACAAGAAATAAGATACATTTGACAATGTTTATAATAATATAATAATATTTTTTAAAAAAATAAAAAATGAATTGTTTATAATAATATTTTTAAATTAAAAAATAAAATAAAATATTAATTTATTAAAGTGTAAAGTGTATATTTTTACTGTAGAGTGTTAATATCTTAGCACTATTATTATCCGTGATGGATGTCATATGGGGGTTCAAATTGTACTCTTCTCCGCTTCTTTTTAAGTGTTGGAAAGAAAGGAAGCATTATCTAGTCGTGATTTTTTGGACAAATAACTTTATTAAAGATTTCTTAAATAAGTATTTATATTTAAGTAGCTTTTTTAATTAAAATAAAACATTTAAAATGTTTTTATATCATTGTAAGTTGTTTTAACAAATTATCTTTTTTTAAAATGAGATGAAAATAGCTTCTAAATATTTTCGCAGTTTTTTTAATACTTACATAAATGAGGCAGGGGTAAAGCCAACATCCAACGAAGCTATGATTGAGTTAAGAAATAAGGGACTCCGAATGGATTGCGTGACACGTGGAGAAAACTTATTGGGGTTTTTGCAGATATGGATATCAACGAGGGGTTGTCATCCAATCCACGGTGTGTGGTGTGATGAGCCGATACTGCACTTCCAATAATAATAACAATTTTGAAATATTTTCTAGTGCGTACCGTGACAAAAGCGTAGCCATACTCTGATTCATCACTGAAGAAAAATGGCAACCATCATCGCCGGCAGCCCAACAACATCAATTTCTCGATCAGGTCTTGTGCTCAAGCGACCTTTTGGGGTCTCATCCTCTACCGTTCTTGGTGAGTGAGCTTTTTCATTGATCATAACTTTATTCAAGTTTTTCCTTCAAGGAAGATGATAGGATATATGATTCCTTTCAGAATAAACCTGCAATCAATTAATCTGTTCCTATTTCTGATTTTCTTGTACTCACAACGTTGTGGAACACGACGTAGCAATTTCAGAGTTCTCATACTTCACGTTTAGACTGATAGTTAGGGTTTAGATTATGCTGATTAATGAACCAACAACATTTTTTTCCTTACATAATTGTATAGGATTGCCAGCAATGAGTAGGGCAGGGAAAGTGAGGTGCTCCATGGATGAAAAGCCTTCCGTGCAGGAAAACAGTTCAAATGTGGGAATGGGAGCATCCTTGCTAGCAGCTGCATGCGCCGCAACCATGTCAAGCCCAGCCATGGCTTTGGTGGATGAGAGACTGAGCACTGAAGGGACAGGGCTTCCCTTTGGGCTTAGCAACAACCTTCTTGGTTGGATTCTGTTCGGTGTCTTTGGTCTTATATGGGCTCTCTACTTTGTCTACACTTCCAGTCTTGAAGAGGATGAAGAGTCTGGATTGTCCCTCTAAACCCCAACTCATTATGCATTGTATAAATTCCAAATACTTATCTCCTCCTCTGTTGTATTAAAATCTACTTGTGTATCCAACTTCAATCTTCCCAAGTTATTGATTTCTTCTCATGCAGAGCTTTCACATAGCTTCTTCTATACTCGTGTTTTACCTTTTAAGGTTGCCTGTTTATTGGTAGTATAACATTCAATTCTATCCCTGAAATTAAGTGGAAGTGGAAAAGTATAAGATACAATTCTATGTATTTAGCCATACATGCAAACATCTAATTAGTGGTGACAATGAAGATAAGTATTCTTCTAATAAATGTATAGATTAAATCAAAATATAAAAATGTGATTAAGCTTAGAGCTTAGAATCCAGCTTACTTATAATTTGTATTGAAAGTGAAATTCTATGTCCATTGGATGTCATTTGTATTTAGAGCTTAGACTTTAGGACTTTTAATTTGGTCTTACTCGGTAAATGGGTATGGCAGTTGGGGTCAGACAATGGTGGTTTGTGGAAGGAGATTATTGATTCCAAATATGGGGGTGAAAAAGTCTAAGAGGGGGAGGGAAAGACAACAATGACTCTCTTTGGTGAAAAGATTTGAGGGAGGTCTGGAGCTTGGAGGGTTGGGGCCGGAATTTCGAAGAAGCCTTAATCTGGAAGGTGGGAACTGGGAAGGAAGTTTTATTCTGGGAAGATAATTGGGTGGGGAGAGGGGCCTTGAAGACGGTTTTCCCAATGTTGTATTCCCTGAGTGTGCCAAAAGCTTCTGGGATGACAGCATTTGGGGGATGGAACAACGAAAAATGGCTTTGGAATTTCGTCTGGAGAAGGAATCTATTTGAATGGGAGAAGCAAATAGCGAAACGACTTTTTCAGGAAGTCCAAGGTGTGAATTTCGACTTGGATAAGGAGGACAGGTGAGTGTGTAATGAAGGAGAGGAGCTTAGGTACACGATTAAATCGTGGCATACCTCCATCTAAGGGAGGATGGAGTAGGGGAGAATGAGACGGTGTTTAAAGAGTTTTTGAAGAGTAAAGTCGTGCCTATTGCTTTAGTTACGGCTTGGGGGTGTTGAAAAACAAGTTAGCCACTAAGGCTAACCTGGAAAGGCGCGGGATCACATTTGCAAGCTCCACATGTAGTCTTTGTGGGGTCGAGAAGGACCAGTACCCATTTGTTCTTTGAGTGCATAGTTGTTTGATTATTGTGAAACCATTGTTATGCATAGTTGGATGTGCATAGCGTGTTTCACAACGTCGCATTGTTAAATTTTTTTTCAGTTTAGGATGAACAATGTGTCTGCTTCGAAAGTTAAAAATACTTCTGGATCACATAATCTAAAAATGACAAAATGAAAAATTTTATATTTATAAAATGTAAGATAAAATATATTAAGATAGTGGAAATAATGTTTTTTAAAAGATTTTTAATGTCCAATATGTTTTGGACTTTAAAGCTGGTTTTTTTTACATAAGTGATGTTATGCACAATTGGTTACTACTTTCAAAAAATCACTTTAAAATGAAGAAGCACTACTTCAATTCATATATGAAAATTGTTCCATATACATGCACGACTTACGATTTTATTTTTCCAATTATGTTCACGTTTTTTATTTTATTTTTTTTAAATTGTGTAAGTTTTTTCTTGATTTGTGTTGAAGCCATGCTTGATAACATGTTTTTTTTAAGACGTGCTAGCACTACTTCTATTTTTTATTTATTTTGTTATTCTTTACTTATTTTTTATGTTTAAATTTTTTATAAATTTAGATTATGTAATTAATTATTTATATGTTAATTGAATATATTTTTCATAATTTAAAATATTAATATGGACAAGTATATTTAAATTATTTTTTCTAAAATAGTTAAACATTTAGTTAATTAAATTAATTAAGTATAATTAATTTTTTTATTCTTACATTTAGGGTCAATATTCAATTTAATACAGTGTTTATTAAAAAAAATTAATTTGGTCTTAACGTTTTTTAAAATGTATTTAAGTTGGCTCATTTTGTTAACTTTGAACTAACAGTGTTAAGTGTTACTGATGTGACACAGATAACTACAAACGTGAACTCTGATTTGTTGTACACATGAAAGAAAGCGCAATTGTCACACTAAGAACCAACTTGTTGGGTCCATGATGATGTTCCTTCTTGCGAGTAACAGTGGAACAACCATCATCATAACCACCTTCATCATAATCTCCATCACTGTTGTTATCATCCGTAGAAGAACACTTGGATGGTGGAGGAGACATCGACCTTCCAAACTTATCACAGTGAACCAGATCGGGTATGACAGACAAGGAATAAGGAACAGAGTCTGAGAACGAGTTGGAATCCAAGGAGATGTTTTTCAAAGAAATGAGGTCCCCAATGGAAGAGGGTATCTCACCCTTGAGTTGATTAAAAAAAAGGATCAAAACTTGGAGGGTGTCCAACATGGCGATGGAGGTGGGTATGTTGGAGGTTGATGGAAGAAATATCGATGTAGGTGAGGCTGGGAGGGAACTGCATGGGGTGAAGGGCAGTTGAGGAGGAGGACCTTTAATGCATTGCACAAAACCAACCCTAAAAAGAGGTCAAATCCTAAACCTTACATGTGGCCTACCTATACAACAAATCATAGTCCATGTTTGTGTAAGAATATTATGTGGCACCTCACGATTATTTATCTTATTAATTGATCAATTACCATAATTATCCTATTATATTATTGGTAATTACTTGATGGACGTAATTACTATTACCATAAATAAT
>Ga0123341_1002036_pt1 | contig 16160 bp, 7 predicted proteins | sample Turbeapinknodule_FD_89959 | JGI IMG/M metagenome (GOLD analysis project Ga0123341, IMG submission 89959) | Root nodule microbial communities of legume samples collected from Mexico - Turtle bean Mexico pink nodule | ecosystem: Host-associated > Plants > Roots > Nodule | place: Mexico: Nepantla...
CAATTATAGTCCATCACCAGATGTGTCAATTTGTTTTGAACGAAACTTGGTTCAAGTTCTTTTTATTTGACTTACAACTTTTAAAGTTCTCAATTAAAATGATGATAAAGAAAACTTATAGAAACTAATTAATTTTAGTATTTAATTTATTATTGGAAATATTAAATTAACCTTTATAATTAGTATATACCTCTTTGAATAAATATACGTAAATTTATCGTTATCATTTTCCTAAGTTTTCCTTTATATAGTTTTAAAATTTACCATTTTAGTAGAAATATTGAATCACTTTTGACAATGAAAAATAATGGATCAAGATGAACATTAAAAATAAACATTTGAAGAAAATAGTAAATTGAAAATAATAAAATAATTTTTTAAACTTAAACGTATACCAAACATAAATGTAGATTTTAGTGATGTAGAAATAAAAGACAAGTTTAAGAAAAAGATATAAAATACTAGTAAAGAAAGAAAGAAAAGGAAAGTGAGAAGGAAGAACATACACATTCATTAATTGTATTTTCATTAGCCTGTTTGGAAGAGTTACATCATTTATTTATAAGGTAATACATATGTTTTCTTGTGTATAAAATTGCAGGTAAAGTTTATATTTACTATTTATAAACTTGTCATATTTTACTTATTTCTAAAGTATATAAATATGTGTTACTCTCATCACCTATATAAATTGATGTTATTGGTCTAAAACATATTTTTAAGGGATGATTTTAGTTTAAGATAATTGGTCAATCTTATTATGTTCCATAGTTATTCTCTCCATTTTTTAATTATCTAAATACTCTAATTCAAAAACTTCTATTTAGACTCTCTTTTTTTCTCTTAAGTTAGAAAATAGTAAATTGAATGCAACAAAATAACTTAAACTTAGATGAACAAACATAGACATAGATTTAGATTTTAGTGATGTAGAAATAAGATAAAAAAATATAAGTAAACAAAGAACAACAAAAAGGAAAGTGAGAATGATGAGCATACACATACATTAATTGCACTTTGGTTAGTCATGTTTAGAAGTGTTTAAGAATTTATATTGCAATACATGTGTGTTGTTAATCGTCCCTAAAATTGTGGATACAATATCTATTTATAGATTTATTAATTGTTACTTATTTCTAAATAAATAGGTCTCATTCATATTTTGTTATTATGTGTGGATAATCTATTATATTGGCCAATTTTGTTATGTTTCACATTTGCTCTCTCCATTTTTTTAATCATCCAACCACTCTAATTCAGATCTTCTATTTAGACTTTCTTTTTTTCTTTAAAGTTAGAAAATAGTAAATTAAAAACAATAAATAACTTAAACTTAAATAAACAACAAAACATGAATATAGATTTTAGTGATACAAAAATAAGACAAGTTTAAGACAAAAATACAAAATACTAATATAAGGAAAGAAAAATAAAATAAAAAAATGAAAAGTGAGGATGAAGAAGATGCACATATATTAATATATTAATGCTCCTTTCATTAAAAATGTTTGGAAACATTATAGGAATATAAGGTAATACTTCTATTTATCTTACTAAAAAATTGTAGGTAAATTTTTTATTTATAGATTTATCGAGAGATACTTATTTCTAAGTATATAAATATACACCACTCTTATTCTTTATAACGTAAAACACGTTTTTAAGAGAAGATTTTAATCTATGATAATTGATCAACTTTTCTTTCTATTTTCTTTAATTATCCAAATACTTTAATTCAAGTTTTCTATGAAGACTTTTCTTCTTCTTTAAAATCAGCTAATTTGATTTAATATCATAATGAGATCTTTCTATTGATTTGTTTTTTTTTTTTAAGTTAAGCAACCCCTTATATTACCTCAATCGATTTTCATTTTTCAAAATACTAGACCATATTATTTATTCTTTTGTTGTTTGTCGATTTTTTTTATTGATAACAAAATGTCTCCAATAATCCAAAAAAAAATTCAGTAAATAAAAAAGTAAGAAATACACAACACTTATTATATGATTGTGTCACTTAAAAATATAGAGGTAATAAGAAATCGAAAATGTAACGTGCCAAATAATATCTATAAAAATATAATAATGTTGAATATAATTGTGTTTTGTTAAAAAATAAAGATAGAATAAAGAAAAAAAGAAATAGAAAATATAGATAAAGCACATGAACATAAAGTGCATGTGCACAACATTGTTCTGATGCACTGGCATCTCAATCCTATATTGCGCATTGCGCTATCTTGGGTACTACGGATACACTAACAGACTCAGACTCTATTAGGTTCCGTTTTCCCCTAATCCAATCCCTCTCCATCTCTCTCTCTATCTCTCTCTCTATATATACTCTTCCGCATTCCATCGTTCGTTCTCCGTGAAGACGGAAACGCGCGGTTTTTCCATGACTGCGCGAACATTTTCCGTCACTTTCCCGATAAACTCTGGATACACTCTCCTCTCTCGCCCCTTCGCATTCTCTCATTCCTCTCTCTTCTGATTCTCACATCGCTGATTTTCTTACGTCCGAGACCGAGTTAGGGTTTCCAAAGCCTCGCGATTTGTTCCAGAAAGGGAGGAAGGGAGAGTTTCGTTAGGGTTTTTCTTTGACGAGTTGTTGTTTTTCCGGGATTGGAGATGGGGAGTGACGATCGAGACGGTAATCGGCTGATCAAGGCCAATTTCACCGCCGACGGAGCGGCCAAGCTCAAGGAGAGTGTGATGGAGAAACTCAAGGAATTCATGGGAGATTATTCGGATGACACGCTTGTGGTACGAATGAAAATTCTCATTTATTTGGTGAATTTGTTTCTGAGAGAGAGGTCTCGCGCTTGTCGAGGCTTTGCAAGATTAAGGATATGATGACTGATTAATTAGGTCCTTTGCGATGAGCGGATCTTGATTTTATTTTTGAATTTGTGGAGTGTTGTTTTGTGTGAATGCTGTGTGGTATGAGTTTAATGAGGGAATGGGTTGTGGTGGAAAGTCTGTGTAGATTGTGACTTGAATGGTTAGGGTTTTTTCTGCACGTTATGGAGTGCTTGTTTTTGGGAGTATAGATAAATGCTAAGTGAAGATGTTAAGATAAGTGCATGGATGTTGTAAAAATAAAGTGAAGGCCGCTCGTGACATTAGTGTTGAAGGCTATCATATGCACTGTTTTTGAAAATGTGATTCAAGTTGTAGTGTATGCTAATTGCTTTTGATATGTTACTTCATGGAAATTCTAGTTGATATTATGATTTGGTGAAATCGTGGTATTGTGATGGTGGTTGGGGTTTTATTGTGATTTTTCGTGCTGCAGGCAACTGCCTCAGCCGATGAGGCAGCAGTTGTGGTCCCGTGACCATAATCAAGGTCATGGACCTTCTGGGTGAAATAAGGTCATGGACCTTCTGGGTGAAATCTTGATGTAGATACACTATGCATATCGAACTATACTTTTGTTTTTGTTTTACATGGTTCCCACTTTAGAATGCATGTTCAACTCCAATTGTTCTCTCAATGGACTAGTGTTGAACATGCTCCTACATGTTTTCAAACACAACCTACATATGTTCGGCTGGAGCTTGTACATGTGCATGCCGAATGAGCTTCTTGTAGTTGTGCTATAGCGAAGTTGAACACACATAATTTACGATCTCATTTTGGGGGAATTTGTCTTAGATGAGGTGATATTGCCTTGTGAACTGTATAGGTCATGTGTTCATATCCTGGAAATGGATTCCACCTGCATTGATAGGGCTGCTAACCCTTCCCTGACCTCATAATGGGAGTCTTGTGCTAGACTGCCCCCCATATTAATTGGAATAGGAAGATTGTGTGAATAAATAAAAACTGTTACATGTGAGGAAGAGACTGGCAAGAACATTTGGAGAACCACACCAAAAATAACTAGCTTTTGTAGTTGGAGAGCCCAAGGCCTTATAATCCGCACTTTAAAATGCTATACTTCTAATGTGGGACCCAAGTCCCATACCTTGCAAATGGATCATAGCATGTCTGCAGTCTTGGCACTCATATGGGCTGGCTGTTCACTTGCCCTTTGATTAGTTTGTGTGAAAATTTTAATGCCAGTCTTTCCAACCGTCTTACTTGTTTGCAGTTGAGACACGGTGGAAGGCTTTGATACCATTTAATTAGAACTTTGGGAGAACCATGCTGTTAATACTAGCTATTTTAGTAATAGATCCCAAGGCATTTTAAATTTCACACTAAAAATCCCATACTTCCAATGTGGGACTTACCTCGGGTCCATACCTTGCAATTGGATCCTAGCAGAGAGAAACAGGACTCCAATGAAAAAAACATATCAAATGAAAGATAATCTGATTAACATTAACATAGAATATAGAGGAAGACATTACCCAGAAATATTTTAGGAGAACCATTAAAGAAAAATTCACCTTAATAAATTTATTGAAAATAGTTTGTAATAGTTCAATCCCATGGTGTTGTTTGATACACTTGGCCAAAGAGACAATTTTGGTGTGTTGTGTAAATGCTGGCATTCATTTATATTGTGTAATGTGTTTTATCTTCGGAATTTCATTGTTATTTTTAAGCCATTATCTGTGTTATTCTTATTTCCTGTTGTTCGTGTGAATATTGTATTTATATTATTCCTTTTCTTTCTAATAATAAATTTTCTCTAGTAGAAGGAACCATTGAGTATACACAATTGCAATGCGATATTAAAATTTCCTATGATGAATTTGACTTCATTGAGTAAACTAACTTTATTTTGTGCAACAACAGGATTATGTTATTGTTTTATTGAGGAATGGTAGGCGCAAAGAACAAGCTAGGAATGATTTAAATGTTTTCCTGGGAGAGAACAGTGATTCATTTGTATCATGGTAATTTTATCCCTTTAATAGATAAATTTAAGTTAATTTATTTGCAGCAATATAGTTTTCACACCCATCATTATGCGCTAATATTTATTCATATCTTGTTAATAGGCTCTGGGATCATCTGGATTTGCATTTAGATTTGTATGTACAACCTGAATCATTGCTGGATGAAGCTCCTAAAAAGGATATTATATCAGAGGTTCCAACTGGGGGTGACGATTTTCAGCATTTAAATTCAGTGTCAGAAAGAGGAAAATCTAATAAGTTATCTAGAAGTCGCCATAACAAAGATTGGAAAGGATTGATGAGGGGAGAAGCTGAACCACCTCCTATTCGAAGCTCTGTGGTTGACAATTCTCATTTGGAGGAAAAAGGTCGACCTGAAGCCAATTATGGTCCAAGGTCCCTTTCTCCTAAGCCTCCAGTTCAGAGGAAAAGGGGTCGTGGTGATGAACAACAGAGGGCAAAGGTTTGAACTGCTACAACTACATTTGCTTCATTTACTCTCCACATAGACATTTCAATTGATTGTGGTAGTAATCATAATCTAATAGAAGTGGATTAGTTTATTATAAGTTGAGAGATAGTAGTTTATTTATTTATTTATTTTATTTTTCACTTAATGTCAATGTTGTATTCTTGTATTTTGATAAGATGGTTAGGTTGATCATATGTCAGGGAAATGCATTAACTGCATTAGTTTGAGCTTCCAATATTTTATTGATACTTGATTGGATGGATTGTATGTGTTTGTTCTACCTTAGTGACTGAGATAAACTAATGCTATCCTTGTGCAGATAAATTCACAACTTAGTTGTACTTTCCTTAGCTTGTTATTTTTTTTGTATTTTTTTTCAATATAATAATAAAATACTTGATCCCTTGCCCTCAAACATCTAACTGTTAACTTCTACAGAGGGAATCTGTCTCACAAGTAAATATTGCTGCTCCACGAAGGCTGCTTCAATTTGCAGTGCGAGATGCTGTAGCTACTTCAAGGACAGCCAATTCAGGCATGTTGGAGCCTTCCCTAAAGCGTCTTCGATCTGTGGTTTCTACATCGACTGGTGATTCATCTTTGGTTGAACGTCCACAGAGGATGCAGCTTGCTTCCAGAGTGGCAAATCCAATGGCTACTGTGATTAAGGCCGTGGCAGAAGCTGCAGAAGATGTGATAAAATCCAAGTCCTCTGGAAGTGTATTTGATAGACTTGGTCGTGGTATGGATACGTCAGATGATAATAGACAACTTGAAGATAGTTACCAACATCAGGAGCAAAATCATTTACTCTGTGCTCAAGGAACTGACTACAATGGGCAGTATGCTGCAAATACGACAATGCTGGGACATGAAACTGGTTATCCTTCTGATTTAAATTCTTCAGATAATGAAGGGTATGATGATATTAATACCATGGGTCGAAGAGTGTCTGGATCTTCTCAGATCAGTCCCTCTGTTGGAAACAGGGGCAATGATTCACTAATGATGCAGTATAGTTTAGCAAAAACTGTTGATGATAGCTTGCACCTAAAACGGAATCAAGAACGAGAGCAACTTGATGCTTCACCCAACACATCTCATAAGATTGTGAATATATTTTCCGTTAATGTAAATACATGGAAGCCACCGAAACATCAGGAACCAAGAGAGGTTGAAGAATTAGATGGTAATAAAACTTTTTACAATGAAAGAGGTCCCAGATCTAGTCTGCGGCTGGTGAAGGAGAATGCCAACACACAAAACGTTAGTAATGGGAATGTGAGTTTTTCACTCTTGGTTACATTCTGAGATACTGATTTCTGTTAAAAATTTAGGGTAAAGATGATAAGACCTTGGAGAATAGCTCTTTCTCGACTTTCTTCCCTAAGAATATTTTATCACTTAATCCCTTTGATATTTGGTCTGATGTGAAAATTTTAGTATTTCAGTCAAGATAAATATTTGGGGTGTTCAAAACCAAACTTCAAGGGGTAAAAAAATGTATTGAACTGATGAAATTAAAATAAATATAACATGCTTATTTAGCTGCAGATCACTTTCACTGATCATGTTATTTAACAGGCAAACCCTGCTCTTGATGCTCAGAAAGAGTATAGCAAGGCACACTTAACTGCTTCTGGTGAGATTTTAATCTTCTAATATTGTTTCTGAGACCTGTGAAAATTTGTATTTTTGGAGGTCAAAGTTATTTTATTATGCTGAATAGTTTGTTATTAAGTACACATTTACAGTTTATTTTTTTAAAATACCATTTGAGTACTTGGGGATTTATCAGGTGAGGAATTGACTGCATCTTGTGTGTTCTCAGGTTCTAGCGCTGCTGGTCGTCCTTCAGAAGATGTTGATTCCAGGACCATTTTTGTTAGTAATGTAAGAACTCTTACGCTGTTCTTAGGGTGGGAGGGGTTAGATGGAATTTGTTTGATTTCTGATGTTGGTTGCCACAGGTTCATTTTGCTGCCACCAAAGATGGCCTATCTCGGCATTTTAATAGATTTGGGGAGGTTTTGAAAGTGATTATAGTTACTGACGCAACAACAGGGCAGCCAAAAGGGTAAGACGGAACCTGTCAAAATTGTTTCATTCATTATATATTCAGTATATTTTTTACGAATTTATAATGATTCACATTTATTTGAGCTTGTGCAGGTCAGCTTATGTTGAATTCATGCGAAAAGACGCAGCAGATAATGCATTATCTCTGGATGGCACTTCTTTCATGTCACGGATTCTCAAGGTAGTTGTTTCCCCCCTCATATTTTAATTTACTTCTGGTTCTTGTCCTTCATTTTTTAGATGTATATTTTTACGTCACTATTAACGTTTGTGGTACACCTCATTGATAAGAACCTTTTTGTTGGTTTGATTGGGGGTAATTAATGTTCTTTTGTAGTAGTACCTAACGAAATAAAGCAGATTAAAATATTTATGTTCTGTCTTTTACCCTGACTTATATTTGTAATCAAAAGCGATTTCTTTGAATTAAATGTCATCTTTTTATAACATCGGCAGTGCAATGCAAATGTTATATCATGATAATGCATAGAATGAGTCCATTTTTTTTATATTTTAAGCTAAATATAAGGTTAGTGAACTAATTTTATTTGCGAGTTTACTCTACTGCAGGTTGTTAAGAAAAGTGCTGCACATCAAGAATCAGCTCCAGCTATGGCATGGCCACGCATTTTTAGGGGTTCACCGTTTCCTTCTGCTAGGTTTTCCAGACATCCCTTTCCAAGAGGTATTCCTGGTGCATTTAGAGCTCGACCCCCAATTAAATTGGGTGCCAGGAGCTTGCAATGGAAGCGGGATGCTCAGGGATCTGACAGTACTTCATCTATGAATACCGTCGGTACTCCTGCAGCGCCTGCTGCTCGTGGCTTCACCTATGTCAGAACAGAATCTAAGCCAGAAAGCAGCTTGGGTACGACATAGTTTATTACTTAAGATCTTCTTTAGTCTTTAGACTGCGGTTGCATCAGAGAGTGGTTTCATGTCTGATGGTATAAAAAAACTGGTAAAAAATTATGTATGGAGACGCCTGCCCTAAATTTTGAAATTTTCATATGTACATGGAAGGTGGATATTTGAATATCCTAGGTGTCTAGTAGTAGTAGAGGACGTTTCTAAACAAAGGTTGTAGAAGGCGTTTAACAATGTTTTTTGGTTGTCTTGGGTTGAGGCTATAGACGGGAAGGTCATTGATTTTATTGGAGGGAGGGAGGTGAAGTGTAATGGAAATATCCATACATTGTAGGGTCTTGGTTACCACGGGATATCATGTTTCTCTGCATTATTTTTGGTCAAAAGTGTTACCTTTGAAAAATCAAATAAAGCAGGGGGGGGAGGGGGTTAGTTCCATGAGACTGCGTAATTATCTCCACTGTTCAGAACTTGAGATCATCAAATATTTTATTCTTTCTGTAATTTTACACTTGTCTATTTCAGCCTCATCTTATTCTTTCTTTTTATTTTTCTTTTCTCCTGCCGTTCAGCCCTACCACTTTCATCTATCTTTTCAGGATAATTCTTAGGTTGCATGCTCTGTATGGTAGCAACCGCTCCTCATTATGCATGTCAGAGAATGTTATTATTTGCTATACATGCTTTCTTTTCAAGATTCACCTAACTAGTGTATGATCACAATGTAGGAATACACTAAATTTCTGCTTAGTTTTATATCAATATGGTAGGTGCAGATATATTAATTGAGTCCAAGTAAGGAATCTTTAATGTTCATCCCTGTTATCTCAAGTTTTTTACATTATTCTTCTATTTTGTTTAGGAAAATATTTTTGAAGGAAACACGTCTTTTTTTTATATAGACATTTATAAATGTTGTTCAGGCACAATATAAAATTGAAGCGAATTTTTTTATTATAAAATTTTAAAAGTGAAAATGTTTTCAATTTCTATTGTGATTTTTTACACCAATTTCTAAGTGTGTCAACGTTAATAAGTATCTTTCTAAAGACGATTACGAATAACTTGTGTGTCTTTAGATTGGGTTAAACGTTAACCTATCCAATGCACAAAGGGTGTCAATAAATCTCTTGGTGATTTTTTTTTCCTAAGGACATTAAGTGTGATATCTTCATTTTTCTCAATTGATTTTAGATTATATTAAAATATGAATATTTTAGAATGAAATCTAACTACTGTGATACACAAACTCAGATGTTGCGTTCATTTTATATAGTAAAATATAATAAAAGATTTTTTTTTGGCAAATGGTTGTTTTTATAACTCTCACGAGCCAATTTTTTAACACACCAAAAGAAATTCCAAATTTAAATATAACTTACTAATCGCATATTCTGATCTTATACTTATACATGGAATATATTAAATAAATCGCATACCTAAATACAGACAAAATAGTCGAAAAAACATTATATATATATATATATATATATAATAAACTCTACAAGTGTCTTCTAATATTTTATGATGAAACCTGTTCATACATTTAAACATAATTATAGTAAACTCATTACTTAGTATTAAGTTCTAGACTAAGAGATTAACATATGTCATGATACTAGTTTGTTTGGTAATTTATCCTCTTTAAATTCATCTAGTAATTTTTTATAACAAGATTATTTTTTTCACATTTTGTTGAGTAAATGTGACTCTTCACCTCTGACTTGATATTAAAAATCTCTATCAACTCTCATTGCTTGATACCTAGATCAATATGACTTAGTTATGAATAGAACTTGGAATTTCATTGAATATCCTAATTTAATATACACAAAATATCAACAACTGAGTAGTACTTTTGGTTCTACCTAGATAACACATGCACTCATCACAGTAGTACCATTCTAGTTATTACTTGCAAACATTTCAATATCTTCATCGTAAAAATATGCAATGCAACAATCATTGTTCAATCAATCATGAATAACAAACATTTCAAACAAAGTTAAAGAAAACATGTCATAACACTTGAGTTATCCACCCTTTATATGACATCTACCATTTTCTTTTACCGGTATAGTTTCACTAGGCAAATAAATTAAGAATTTTTTTCTATTACACTCTGGTTGAGTTTTGTTAGATGAATTTATGAAATTGACTAAATGAATTACTTGTTTATAGACGAAATTAATTTAAAAATTATTTCTTTACTCACTAAATGAGATTCATTGTGCAAATTCTTATCATTGAACATATTATGCATAATAAAAAATTTAGCAACAGTAAAAAAACATATACACAATTTAAAATAATCAATTCTAACTCTCCTATCAAGTCTTAAACCTCAAAATAAATATAACTTATGCATGTCATATCTTAAGTTTCCAAACTCGGATTTAGATATTCTTGGTGTCCCTGAAAAGCTAAAAGAAAACTCTACAATATTTCTTTTAGAAAAAAAAACCCAGTTCATACGTCTAAAGGCATAAAATTGTGCCACAAAGTCATCACCTTGCACTTATTTATTTATTTAGGAAATTATTATTGTTGGTATTAGTGAATTAGTGGATTGAGCTTAATTAATCAGGTTAGGCCCATTAATTTAGTATATTAATAGGTGTTCATAGACTCACATTAGGGCATACAAGATTTTAATTTTTATAGAGTTGTCATATTCTAACCTAAAAACTCTTCTCTCGTTTGGATTTCTAGCCTCTATCAACCATTCATTTTTTGTTCATGGATTCATGGAAGGTTAAACTCTTCAATTGATTCAATATTCCAAGGATCATGCACACTATAATTTAAGTTTCATTTCACAATTACCAAATTTGATTTTTTTCTTTTCTCTTTAAAATTTAAATCTAAATATGTTAAATCATGATTATGATTTACACTTCACAATTGAATTAGGAATTCAATTAATAACCTAATACAATAAATATTAATGAATTAATTTGGATGATATTTCAATTTAGTATAAGATTTATGAAAAGCAAGATTTTTTTCATCATTTCCTAAATATGTTTAACTTTATGTGGTTTATTATAGCAATTCAGTTCATACTAAGACATGAAATTGTTTTTCAAAGATATCATAAATGTTTTCAATCAATTAAATATAGAAAATAACAAGTTGAAAACATTTAGTTATGTAGTACACTTGTTTTCAATAGTTAAAATACTTTTAAACTATTATTATATATACACAACATTCACTTTCTTATAGTTTTCAATTTTAAAACCATTGTAAATGCAATCTCGATTAAACATATCAAAAAGCATGGAATGGTTTTTCAAATGTGCCATAAATCTTTTCAATTAACTTATTAAAGAAGAGGACAACTTGAAAGCATTTAACTAAATATACACTTGTCTTCAATATTTAAGATATGTTTCTAACAAGAACTTTTACTTTTAAACTATTATACATGTGTATATAAAACATTAATTTTTTTTTAGTTTTCCAAGTTCTAAAACCTTAGATTGTAAATGAAATCTCTTTTAAACATATCAAAACACAAGTCTAACACATGAAATTGTTTTTCAAAGATATCATAAATGTTTTAAATCAATTGAATATGGAAAAGAACAAGTTGAAAACATTTAGTAAAGTAGTACACTTGTTTTCAATAGTTAAGATACTTTTAAACTATTATTATACATATATACACAACATTCACTTTCTTATAGTTTTCCAGGTTCTAAAACCATAGATTGTAAATGAAATATCTATTAAACATATCTTTACTGCAGTCTATAAATTCGTATTATATTTTTTTTTGTGAGTATGATTTTATTTAATTATATTTCAAATTTATTCAAAATCCTAAAATAAATGCATACCTAAATTATTTAATATCATACATAAATAAAAATTTGAAATAAATGAAATTCTTAAATTATTCAAAATCTTAAATAAATACAAATCTAAATTATTCAATGTCCTACTTGAATAAAAATTTGCAATAAATACAATTTCTAAATTTTGCAATTGCTGTAATCTCCACTGGAGAAAATTAATTCTATTTAGTTTAGTTTAGTTTAGTTATGAAGTTTTATTTACGTACATGGTAAAGTTATGTAATTTTGATGTTAAATGTTATTATGAAATGTTAATTTGTATTCTTTATTTCAATTTGTTATTTTATAATTTTTGCATTGTATGGATTATCATACTTATTTTAATTTAATAAAAGTTAATTCAAAATTTATAAATATCAAATATCATTAAATAAATGGAATTTTTCATTCATTTTGCTTTTTCAACTCCTCCGATAGTTTATTTATTATCCTTTTTTAGCTCCTTCAGTAGTTCATTTATTGTCCTTTTTCAGCTCTACGAAAAGTTCATTTATTCTCATTTTTTGTTGGGATAAAGAACCTGTTTTTTGTTCGTACTTTTATGGTTATTTTGATGTTAGTGGTCTACAGCATAAGACCTTTATTTTTGTTTTGGTTTGTGTTGACAATAGTCAAGCTAGGAACCATAGGCAGTGCGTGGTTAACCATGAGACGAAAAGGTGATAAAGGTTTCATCTTTGGTAATTTTTCAGAGAAAGTGTTAATAAAGTTTGTACTTTTACATGGATTCAAGTCAAAGATAACTTTATTTCTTCATTTTCATCTTTGCATAGGATGTGTTAATAAAGTTTTCATTTGTACACAATAATCCATTTGGTTCAAAACACTTTCTCTAAAAATTGTGGATTGACACTCCCATTTTCTACTTTCAGTAAGCTTAGATCTGATTTTAAACCTTTACCTACGTGCGTTGCATTGACTTTTTTTGTTTCTATTACCTTATTAGCTTAAGTCATTAATGTTGCTCTCTGTGCTTTGTATAAAAGTTTTTCTCTTCTTTGATTTCTCTGCGTTTTTCAGTAATTTGTCAACGCCACTACTACTTTCATAGGTTTGTATCTTCATTTTTAGGTTTTGCAAAGGAAGTATTAAAAAATTCTCATTTTTTCAAATATTTCAGATTTTTTTCAGAGCACATTCTCTTAAAGTTCTGGATCTGGCACGACCATTTTGTACTTTCATCAGTAGTGTTAGATATGATCTTATATTTCTATCAACTTTCTTGCATTTGGTTTTTTTACCTGATTACGTATTAATGTTGATCTCTGCACTTTCTATCTCACTTTTTATTCTCTTTGATTTCTTTACGTTTTATTAATCTGTGAACGTGTAGGAACTAATTGAAGGAAATAAGAGAAGACAAAAGGTTGTAGCAACTGATTGAACTGATCTTATTCATTTTGATTTACTCAATCATAAAAAATTACAATTACTGGAAGCTATAAAATAGAAATACTAACAGGCCTGTAAACTAACCATTAATGCAATATAACGATAAAATAGTTTAAGAGTAATAAAATCAGAATTAATAATAATAAAATCTGAATTAATAACCAACATCCTCCCTTAATTTTGATTTAGAAAAACCTTACCAATTTGAGTCATGATATTGTTTTTCTCAATCGCCATCAATTCTTCATTCATAGCCTTTTGCCATTTGGGGTGTTGAATGACATCGGCAAGTCTCATAAGTTCTGATCTCCATTGTCATCAACTTCATCATCAAGATTTATTTCGCAATCTTGAAGATGTACAGGTTGTCGTTGCTGCCTTCTTGGTCGCTCCATAACAAGTCATATAAACTATTAAAATAGTTATTCTAGCCAAGGTAGATGACTCCTAACTAGAGCATCAAGTGTAACCAGAAATAGTAGTGGTCTCCAGTCTAGTTGTGTTGTGTCTTTCTTGATCGATCTCCCCTCCCTTTATGTCGGGTTTCCTCTCTTTCCATTTTCTATCCTTTATTGTCTATCAATACTATTATCCCATATTATCCGCTAATCATAACTTATGGCATCCTTAACGGTAACACCAAGATCTTTCATTAACATCCTGAATCGAAAACGAACCATCCTCTAGCTATAGGGTCGACCTATGATCCCAAGTGCCCCCCAACCTCAGGCGTAATAAGTCTTTCCAAGTTACCTTTCATCGTTATCAATCAATCTCCTGCTTTTGCCTCATAGGGACGCGTATTGTATCATTATCCATGGTACAAGTGTCGTCAATCATTAAATGAGCCTACTTAAATCCACGCGTCCCTCTCTGATTGGTTGCCTCTGCATGCCCACTATTCGCAGCTCACGTTACACTCTTCTCATCTTCCTGCCTTTTCCCATTGCCTTTTCATCTTCTCCCATTCACTCCCTACTTCTTTACTCTGTCATTTACTCTCTTACACTTCTTTGAACTTAACTCCCTTCCAAGTATGCGTTGTTTCTTCCTTCTTATCGCACTCTCACAGTCTCTGATTATCTCTTCCTTATTTGTGCTCATTTTCTTTATTGATTACTTCTGCGCTATAGTTAAACCAAATCTCCTTCCCTTTACACATTCCTTTGTTTAATGGATTATAGCGTTGCCTATCCCTAGGCTAAACGCGATATTCCTCGTGAAACCTTTATTTTTACTTCTGTCAAACGTATTGATAGTTTTTGCCATGCTCAATCACTAAGCCTTTCTGGAAATGAAACAAATATTATTGTGGTGCCTTGTGCTCCTGATGAACCTATTTGCAAATCTTGCCAAAATGAAGAATCTTTTTTTTTTCTACGAAACAATTTTCAGACGAATCGGAGCTCGTCTTCCATTGTCTTCCTTTGAAAAAGATATCTTGAATGTGCTGAGCATTGCTCCCGCCCAATTACATCCTAACAGCTGGACTTTTTTAATATCGACCCTCCAAACGTACCTCGTGGGTTTCGGTTAGTGGGGTTTCTGGCCGATGCCTTTTATCACTCTTTCAATTTTCATATAAAACTTTTAAAGGTAAATTTCTTAAAGTCCAAAAGTCCCCCTTCGACCCTGAACTTTTAGAAGGTTTTCTCTTATACTAGTCTCCTACCACTTGATGTCATACTCCCAAGTAGCTAACTAAATAATTGGGAAAGACTCGACGATTTGGACACCATCTTTGAAACCTCCGTTTTCCTAAAGCTCGAAACCCGACCCCCTGATGTTAAAGCCTACATTGGTACGTACACTCTTTATTGTAGTTTTTCTTGATTCATATGGACTAATTTTGATTATAATTAATATTAAAGAAATTATATATCAATTATTATATGATATAATTAGTTATTATATAATTTAATTAGTTATTAAGGAAATTATATATCAGTTATTATATGATATAATATATTACATAATTAGTTGATTGAATAGAATAAACATAAGTATGTTTTATACTCTTCCTCTGTAGTTACAATTTTGGAGAAGATGGGATCAAATCTTTGTATATATACTACACTCCATCTACCATGAGAATTCATTCAATTTGAAACTTTTCTCGACAATTAACTTGTGTCTAATCTTGGAGGTAGATTCCGACTCTCGCCAACTAACTTGGGTCGGATCTTGGAGGTAGATTCCGGGTCAACCTTTCAAAACTGCCATACTTGAAAATCACAATGAGAGGAGCTCCACCTCTTCATAAGACTTCGATTATCAAGTAAGTAAATATTAGTGTAATATGTATTGCATGAAATAATATTTCCCTTTTGTTTTGGGTATTAGGCCCTTTTATAACACTCATAGATCCCTCTTCGAGAGTTAGTAACTGCATAATAAGTTGTTAAGGTATACTTTAAGTGATCGAGTCATGACTTGATCGATGCAGAACCCATTCTCTTTATTATTGTCATGTTATCAAAGCTATTTAAGTTTATTCTAATGAAAGTTTGTTGGACCTATCGTGCCACCCTCATGTTTTTAATTTCTGCAATTTTTTTTTCATTTTAACTCCCTCATGTTTTCTATTTCTTTCATACTAATTTAATGTTTAAAATATAAATTGTTATATAA
>Ga0123341_1002037_pt1 | contig 16160 bp, 9 predicted proteins | sample Turbeapinknodule_FD_89959 | JGI IMG/M metagenome (GOLD analysis project Ga0123341, IMG submission 89959) | Root nodule microbial communities of legume samples collected from Mexico - Turtle bean Mexico pink nodule | ecosystem: Host-associated > Plants > Roots > Nodule | place: Mexico: Nepantla...
AGTTTATATAGTTAGTTTTATAAAAAAAAATGTTTTATTTTTATTTATTTTTTCACTTAAAAATAATTATGAAAAAACTTGCTCCAGTATACTTGTATTCTATATACTAAATATTGTTTGTCAAAATCTTGTATTAGGAAGGTAACAAATAAGATCATTGCCTTATGTTTGCTATAGTTTTTATTTTTTTATAAAATTTATTGAATTTAAATTATTAAATTATGCTTTTTATATTATTTATAGTTAATTTGTTAATACTTTCATATAGTTTAATATATATATATAAGAGCTTATATAAGCATTGTAAATCATCTTCAAAATAATTATACAATTGAATTGAATAACCTTTGTATGTTGTTTTTTGTGTGAGAGTATTTCTTACTTAGTTAAATTTTTCTAAGTGATACCTCATTTCTCTTTCTATTTTTTGAACAAACAAGAAAATAAGTCGAGAAATCTCGACGAATCATAATTAACCATCTTGATTTTTATAATTGATAAGGTAATCACCACCCCGTCTTGTATATTTTCTATTTACTTTTCTCATGTTCACTAATTAAATAAATACATATATGTGTTCTTATTAATCTTTCATTTCTTGTCATTCCACTTCTCAAATCTTACCAAAACCATAAAGCATGATTGAGCCAACTTACCTATCCACACCAACACCAAATTTCCACCAAGAAAATGCTCACATTTTCCAACCATAACATTTGGCCTTCCTTTAAGAGATACATAAGAAAGCCTTGCTTCACTTTCTCTCAATGAAACCCATAAAAACCTTCAAGAAACCTAATATAACTTCAACACTTGTATTTATCCATCTCAAACTTAGTCAATGATGAAAAGAACACACGCGGAAGCAATACACACAATCACGAATCAACTGCAAAAAATAAACAACACAGAATTTAACGTGGCTCGGTTGCTAATCTGCAAACTACATCAAATGGCAACTAATTAGGTTTTCATTATGTTTGTTACAATTTTATAAAAGCACAAAGATCTCTTAAATAGATATCATAGAGGGGACACAATAATTAAGCTCACTCACTAAAACATGATGTCTAGTTAGCTCAGTTCAATTGATCTTGACTTCACAGTCAACAGTCATAAACAACCAAGAGTTGAAATAAGAAATCAAATCTTAGAAGCTTAATTTGTCTTTGCATTGAAGTTTGAATGGAAGTTAAGGGAATCCAACTTTAGAGGGAATTAATTCTATTATGTCTCTATTTTGTTAAGTGAATCCAAATTCACTGGTCTATTAGACCATGTTTTATGTTTCTTTCATTTATTTAATAAAATTGGATTCGTTAAGCCAATTTCTTACCTCTAATTTCTTTAATTTTTATTCTCCATTCAGCGAGTAAAATTGATTTGGCTCAACGCCTTTACATTTTAGCTTTACAGTGATTTTTTTTATTGTATTGAGCTAACTAATTTATGAATTTTGTGTACTAATCCTTCATTTCTTTCGCTTCGGTTTTAATGAATAACTTTTTAATTTTAAAATTATTTATAACTAAATCAATATAAAAAATAAAAAGAAGATAGATAATTTTTTTTTATTCTAAACTCAACCATTTCAACCTTGGAAATTTTTGTTTTAACAAAGGAAGATGTGCATCTCTACAATAAACATTTATAAACAGATAAAATATTAAATTTTAAACAATAATCTCATCATTATTGTTACAGAAAAACTATGAAAAAAAAACTTACCATTTCACAAAAATATAACATTAAATATCATTATTTTTATAGTTAAACTCCATAAAACATAATTATGTGAATTTAACGAAGACGTAGACTGAGAAAAAAAGTTGTGGAGTGGACACCCAAACTTACATATACAAAAGAATTAAATTTCAGTATTTGACAAATTTAATATAATGTTTGTGTGTATTAATTAAAAAGTGGACTTTAAGCATAATTCAATCCCATAAAATCAGTTCATGAAATATGAGGTTTGCACCCACTTATATACAATGAAATGTTCTCATCTTTAGTTGAAGTGAGATCTCCAACACACTCCTCACGTCGAAAGTGACAGCTCGTGCGTGTGATAACATATTATGGGTGGTCTGAAATAGTGGGTGACTTGATAAACCCAATAAACACTCACTATAATAGGTTCTAAATTCGAAATGAATCTAATACCATATTAAGAAGTAAACTTTAAACCTAACTAATATTATAAAAATTATCGTGTCCGGAAGAGTTTCCCGTAGAAAAAAAAATCACGTGGCCATGCATGAATCTTGTAGCAGAAAAATCCTTTGAAGACACGAATCCTAATTATGTGTTATGCAATGCGACCAACATTATCGTTAGCACAGAACAGTCTTAGAAAAGATGTTCTTAAGAAATGCCAAAAAGGTTAACAAGTGTTGTGGGTCACTAACAATAAACCTTTTGCTATGTAAAGAGTAACTTCCATATGCTTCACTCCACCAACTAAACTTCAACTAACCCTTTACTTCATCAAATGTAGCATCTATGTTAACTTTCCCATCTTAATTTTTTCAAAAATCTAAATTTTCATTGGACCCATTTGTCCACACACTACTACAAAAATAGGAACCATTTCTTACAAAACTTTTACTCCTATCAATAAGACAAATTGAAACCCTTCCTTCATCAAGCAAATTCCTTTGTGGGTCCTATCCTAAGAATAAGAACCATTAAAGGTATACTTTGAGAATTTTCCTTTGCAAAATTATATTTTTATTTATTTTTCCTAGTTTTTTTATAAGAAAATTATTGGAAGCCTAAGAATAGACATAGACAAAGATAAATGTTCGTTCAATTATAAAAAAATTAACATGACAAATAAAAATAAAAATAGCACAAAATCCTAATTAAAGTATTGTCTTAATAACCTTTATTTTAGAGTTAGCAATGTGGGTTGGGTCGCAAAATGCAGGTCGAGTGGTGTATTCGACCTAAATAATGTAAATTAAATATATTAGTCTGTCTTGTTTAAGAGATAATTTATGGGTATGTAAATCAGTTTGTATAAAAAAAATAAAATTTTATTAAAAATAAAAAATATTAATGCATTTGTAATATTTTTAAAAAATAAAAGTTGGAGGAGACAATTTTGTATTTTTTATTAGGGTATTTTTTTCTACACCTCATCAATTTCTAAATTTAATTTCCATAACATAAAAGTCAATTTTGAAAATGAAAATTTAGAAGAGAATTTTTTTTTGAAGTAACCTTTTGGAACTGCTATTTTACCTTGCGAAATCTAGAACAACTATTTTGACTTCCAAAATTTGATCCTTAGAATTTATAGGATGCATAAAAAACACCATTTTTATTATTATGTAGGTTAGCAAATTAACAAATTTCACCGTACTTAATCTTTATGAACTATGCAGAATGGACCTAAGCGGATCATAATAAATTTGTTGCACGTTTTTTCCCAAGGGCTGCGAATCGACCCGTACCAACCTAATTTATTTCCCATTTATATGTATATGCTCACCAAATCATAACTTATATCTACAAATAACTATCACGGATGGTTTCAGAACTTGAGAAAAATTGTATGGTCTCTTTTTATTCTTTCAGAGAACATTTATTTTCCTACCTAACATGGATACTTGAATGTGGCTCGAACACATAGGAAGATTTGGTTTGGATATAAACGGTAGCAACTTCTAACCACCTTAAATGAGAGAGAAAGACAGTGGGGGAACATGTCTTTCTTCCAATTTTACTACTGTCACTGGTCCTTGTCACTCTTCTTCCTCCCCTCTCGCTGCTTTTAACTGTTAATATTCTCTTTAGCCAAATTTGGTGACAAATTACTATATATATATATTATATAGTACACAAAATGTGAACTTATCAATCTCTTCGGAAAATGGCTGGCCTCTAGTTATTGGTGGCTGCTGTTGTTTCTGATAGAAAATTCCATAAACCTGATAAGATGATAAAGTCAATTGTGTGGGAAATACCACTGAATTTGCAGATAAATTAAGTTTCCTGAGGTGGGGTTTGCTTAGTTTCTGACTTTATCTCTTCCAACTTCTGCCCCAGTTGGAGGCTCTAATGGTCTGAGCAATCTGTTATGGTGGTTTTAGGAAATGGGTGGAGGGTGGTTCTGGAAATTGCTGGCTGTGAAGAAATGAAAAATTAGGAAATTTACATCACTAAAGCTTCATGATAGTGAGGTTAGGACTCATAGTTGCTGCTTCACTTGCAGCCTTTACTGTTAAGCAGCTGAATGTCACAAGCTCAAAACCAGGTACTTGTACAAGTAGACAAGTCTGCTTTTGACATTTTTTTTGAAGTTTCATTTGTCAAGAAATGAAATATGATTGCTTATGATTCGTAGTGATTGCTAATTCAATTTCATCCTCATTTTGGCTCAGAGCATAAAGATGACGGCACAGAAGAGGAAAGTGTCACAAGATTTACTGATGCACTCCAAGATAAAGAAGTGAGTTCAACAAGCTGAATTTGATCGGCCTCCCAAAATACCACACAAATACTAAAAGGAACACTAAACTCACTTTAATTGTGTATCTCTTTTAGTTTGTGTGTGGGTTTTCTGGGAGGCTAACATCAATATTTCTTGTTCACAACTATGAGTATTTCTTTGGAAAATTTGTGTTTCTCATTTTGATATCATTTATGTAAAGGAAAGTTGTTTGATGTTTGCAGAGGGAGGAGGAAGAGGAGGAAGAGGAGAAAGAGGAGGTTAAGTTAATTAGCAGCATAATAAATCGAGCAAATGACTTTGAAGATGATATTCTGCCAGAATTTGAAGATCTTCTGTCGGGGGAGATTGAGTTTCCATTACCACCTGATAGGGATGAGAAAGACAGAGTTTATGAAATTGAGATGGCAAACAATGAAAGTGAACTTGAGAGATTGCGACTGCTGGTGAAGGAATTGGAGGAGAGGGAAGTGAAACTTGAAGGAGAATTGCTGGAGTACTATGGTTTGAAGGAGCAGGAATCAGACATTGTGGAGTTGCAAAGGCAACTGAAAATTAAGGCTGTAGAAATAGACATGCTTAATATCACAATTAATTCCTTGCAGGCAGAAAGGAAAAAGCTCCAAGAAGAACTCACACAAGGAACTTCAGCCAAGAGAGAACTTGAGGTGGCTAGAAACAAGATCAAAGAGCTACAAAGGCAGATGCAGCTTGAGGCTAACCAAACAAAAGGCCAGTTGTTGTTGCTTAAACAACAAGTTTTGGGTCTGCAGGTAAAAGAAGAAGAGGCTGCTACAAAAGATGCTCAAGTTGAAAAGAAACTGAAAGCTGTGAATGACTTAGAGGTTGCAGTGGTGGAGCTTAAGAGAAGAAACAAAGAACTTCAACACGAAAAACGAGAGTTAACAGTTAAACTCAATGCTGCTGAATCTAGAGCAGCTGAGCTCTCCAATATGACAGAGGTCAGAATCCCTAAGAGTGGACTTCTTTTCTTGATCATTGAGTTGAACAGATTCATGAAACCAAATTTTAATAATTTCTTATAACCAAAACAGCAGACTTTTGAAGTCAATGATTTTGCATCATATTTTTGTCGTCCTTGTTACCAATCAAATGAGTATTTAAGTACTCTTGACTAAAAATGATTGTTGAAAGCACTGAACAACTTCAGTGATATCAAATATAAACTGCCAAACTGAACATTAACCTATGAAGTATTTATCTAATTCAAGTACTCACGTAAAGTTTATAGTTCAATGAGAATATAACTTTCTTTTGTAAGCTACATCAATTGGATTGAGTTCTGTTTGACAAATGTTATGAAACATTTATACTTCTCTCATGGTTGTGATGTATTAATGTTTAAAAAGTATGCATGCACAAGCAATGAGTGTGATTCATATCAAGAAGCTTTAACTGCAGAGTGACATGGTTGCCAAGGCAAAAGAGGAGGTGAGTAACCTGAGGCATGCAAATGAAGACCTGCAAAAGCAAGTGGAAGGGCTGCAGATAAATAGGTTCAGTGAGGTTGAAGAGCTTGTGTACCTTCGTTGGGTTAATGCATGCTTGAGATATGAGCTAAGGAATTACCAGACACCCCAAGGAAAAGTATCAGCCCGTGATCTCAGCAAGAGTCTTAGCCCCAAATCACAAGAGAAAGCAAAGCAACTGATGTTAGAATATGCTGGATCAGAACGTGGACAAGGAGACACAGATCTTGAAAGCAACTTCTCCCATCCCTCTTCACCAGGAAGTGATGATTTTGACAATGCTTCCATTGATAGCTATTCTAGCAAATATAGCACTCTCAGCAAGAAAACTAGCCTAATCCAGAAGTTTAAGAAATGGGGTAAAAGCAAAGATGATTCCAGTGCTCTTTCATCACCTGCTAGATCCTTTTCAGGAGGTTCTCCAAGGAGAATGAGTGTGAGTGTTAAACCAAAGGGTCCATTAGAATCCTTAATGATAAGGAATGCTGGAGATACTGTTTCCATCACCAGCTTTGGACTCAGGGATCAGGAATCTGTTGATTCTCCTGAAACTCCAACTGACATGAGAAGAGTTCCTTCCAGTGATTCCTTAAATTCTGTTGCTGCTTCATTCCAATTGATGTCTAAGTCAGTTGATGGATTGATGGATGAGAAGTACCCTGCTTATAAAGATCGCCACAAGTTGGCCTTGGCAAGGGAGAAACAAATCAAAGAAAAAGCAGAGAAAGCAAGAGTGCAGAAGTTTGGTGACAATTCAGGTTTGAGTATGAGCAAGGCTGAAAGAGGAATTCCTATATCTTTGCCACCAAAGCTTACTCAAATAAAGGAGAAACCAGTTGTTTCTGGCACTCCAAATGATAAATCTGAAGATGGAAAGGATGCTGATGATCAAACCATTAGCAAGATGAAGCTTGCTCACTTTGAGAAAAGGCCTACTAGGGTGCCTAGGCCTCCTCCTAAGCCATCTGGTGGTGGTGGTGGTGCTACCACAAATGCAAATCCTTCCAATGGAGTACCATCTGCTCCCCCACTTCCTCCTCCTCCTCCAGGTGCTCCACGGCCGCCGCCACCGCCAGGTGGTGGACCACCTCCCCCTCCTCCTCCCCCAGGAAGCCTATCAAGAGGGGGAGTAGATGGTGACAAAGTTCACAGAGCTCCACAGCTAGTTGAATTTTATCAGTCATTGATGAAAAGAGAGGCAAAGAAAGATACTTCAACACTTTTGGTTTCCTCAACAAGTAATGCATCTGATGCTAGGAGCAACATGATTGGGGAAATTGAGAATAGATCATCATTCCTCCTAGCTGTATGTTGAAGCTTCCATTTATTTTGCTATTTTTTCTTGTTTTTCAGCTGAAGGCATAACTCAATTTTGACAAATACTTCTCCTTTGTGAAACAATTAGGTGAAAGCTGACGTAGAAACACAAGGTGATTTTGTCATGTCCTTGGCAGATGAAGTTCGAGGAGCCTCCTTCTCAGATATTAATGATTTGGTGGCCTTTGTGAACTGGCTAGATGAGGAACTGTCCTTCCTGGTATTTGCATATCCATAACTGTAAATTCATGAAAAAGTTGTTGGAGATCACATCGACTAAAATGAGACTCTTTCATAGTATATAAGTGGTGCAAACCTCACTTTATAAACCAGTTTTACGAAGTTGAGTTAGATTTAAAGTCCACTTCTTAATAAAAACACACAAGTTAGCACCTGTGTGATCTCCTAAAAACTTAACCATTCTTTACTAGGAAACTTCTTCATTTTCTTCTCCTTAGGAAAAGCATGCCAATCTTCAATGACTTTTTAGTTCACTTTTAATCTCCATATTTTATAACTTTATCCAGCCACCACAGAATAGTTATCATCTCATTTTATTCCTTATGCAAGGTTGATGAACGAGCCGTCCTCAAGCACTTTGACTGGCCTGAAGGGAAAGCAGATGCACTAAGGGAGGCAGCTTTCGAATATCAGGATTTAATGAAGTTGGAGAACCGAGTCTCCACATTCATTGATGATCCCAATCTACCATGTGAAGCTGCTCTGAAGAAAATGTATTCATTGCTTGAAAAGTATGCATCCTTTTCTTCAATATATTATTTCTCTTGATTACCATTGGTGGATATCTAGATCACAGTTTAATAACAGAGACCATACAGCTAAGTCTGTTTAAATAATGTTGGAGATCTCACATCGACTAGACTAGAGATTAAGATATTTCATAGTATATAAGTAGATACAAACCTCACTTTATAAACTCGGTTTTATGAGGCTGAGTTAGACTTAAAGTTAACTTCTTATCGAACCATCCATAATATATATAGACTCACGCACACACAAGTTTGTAGCCTCGGCGTATACTCGTTTATTATGTCAGATTTCTTGCAGTTCTCTACAGCTACACCATTACTTCTTTTTATCAACTTATTTCTTTTTTGTCTGCTATGATTATCTTTCCAGAGTGGAGCAAAGCGTATATGCACTCTTGCGGACGAGAGATATGGCTATTTCACGGTACAAAGAATTTGGAATTCCAGCAAATTGGCTAATGGATTCAGGAGTTGTAGGCAAGGTATGCTTCTAGAACTAATAAACTGTGTTGTGGTTCACACTTGAGGTTGGTTCATCCAAGTGTTGCTTTTTTTTTTTCTTTTACTGTTGAGAATTCAGTTTTAAATACCATGGCAGTATTAGAAAATGGAAAATCAATTGTGGCAAATAGTTAATGCTTAAAGATTTCATCAAGGTAAGATTGAAGCATGGTGGATGATAGAGTCATATGAAGAGCTTTACAATTTCCAGTCACTAGTGTATGCCTCGGATCATTATAACGTTGCAAGGATGACGTAGCTAACATGGTCACTTTGTTTAACACTCCCATTGCAGATCAAGCTTTCTTCTGTACAACTAGCAAGGAAGTATATGAAACGTGTTGCATCTGAACTTGATGCATTATCTGGTCCAGAAAAAGAACCAGCTAGAGAGTTTTTGATTCTGCAAGGCGTGCGTTTCGCTTTCCGTGTTCATCAGGTAAAATTCTAGGGCCCTTGTTAAACACGACCATTCTATTGCAAAAAAAATCTGGTTTTGCAAATTAACGTTTTTTTTACAGCAACTTCAGGAATCAAGTTGTAAACATAATTTTGGGATATCAAAGCTACTCCAGTAACATGTTTCATAAATTAATTTGCATATGCTTACAACAGCTATTTTAATATGGATGTTTGTGAAATGCGTTAAGGTGAAAATTTGATAAACAACCTGAATAACACACTAATGATGGTGTGGAACTCTTTTCAGTTTGCAGGAGGCTTCGATGCAGAGAGCATGAAGGCTTTTGAAGACCTAAGGAGTCGCATCCAAACCTCTCAGGCTGGCGAAGATAACAAATCAGAAACATAGAATATCCATAAGAAGCCTTTTCAGCTGTATATTTCATTTTACTTCAATTTGCATAGCCTATACATATTGGATGCTACACAATGATGATACGAGAATCATTTTGTAATTGACACTTTGAACCCCAACAAGATCCCTACCTCTGCCAACTTTCATTTTTTCCGTACAATAAGAAATTCAATTCAACTGAACAATATGCAATACTGTCATCAAATGCTTAGGTCTAAGAGCAACTCAATGATTTCCTCGAGATTATTCTGAGCGGACAGTTCAGGCCTATAATTACAAGAAGTAAATTGCAAAGCGGGAAAAACAGAACAAGCGTTCTCCAAATATATATGATTTGATGTATAACAAGCAATTATGTGCTATTCTTGTTCCATTGCATGATCACTGATGAAAGCAAGCCATGCAAAAAAATGCCTTAAATTGTCTCTGCTGTAATGGGGGTGCCTCCCCATTCCATATCTTTTTTACATAAAAAAAAACCTCTTCCAAACACTGATAATTATCACCATGCATATAGGAAGAAAAATAAAAAAATAATAACAAGGTCACAACAATGTAATAACAACACTTCTGTCCACAAATTTGGCTCCGCCAACCTTTCCTTGAATTTCTGGAGGCAAAGGGATGACACGTCTTTGGTCTCCTGCTTCTACCAACAGCTCAGATCCTCCCCTATACTGCATTTGGTAGTTTTAAGAGAAAGAGACAGACAGAAAAAGCAATCAGCTTCTCAATTAAACTTGCACCATAGTAAAAGAGCAGAATTTAAGAGAAGCACAATATAACACCGTATGACATTTATCAAACATAAACATTCAATACAACCGTAGGATTCAAGCTATCCAGTTCAATCAAAACATGGAAGTTAAAAAAAAAAGTCATTAGGTATTTAATGAAATGTGCACAATTCAAGACGTAATTCCATCCTCTATGATACACAATTCATAATTTATCTACCAGGAAGTTGACCAAAACCTTTGTGAATAACAAGACAGTAAGACACTCTTCTCATCATCTACAATGTTCAAGCTTTAAAACAAATCTGGATGCATAATCAAGATATTACTTTATTAGATTAAAAGCCTATTTACAGTAATAATCAATTTCCCAATCTGACATACATTACAATGTAAAATCTGTAGCTAAAACTAATTTGAACAAAGATGTCAATAATGTTCAACAATTCAAAATCAATTGTACACTAAAAGCTAAAGCAAATGAAGACTTAATTTTGATCTCTTAAATTCTTTCAAAAGAAGTGTCATCAATATCATGGTTTAAAAAAATCACAAAAACAGAAGGACATTACATACTTGGTATAGCTTGATCTCTGATTTGTCAAAACCTGGCATGAAGAGAGTAACCGCTCTTCTCTTTATATCAAATCTAACTGGAGATGGCATAACACCAACTTGACTTGGTAGTGAATTAAGAAGATGCCTAGCATCTTCATTGTCAGTATCCAGTAGAACTCTGCTCCAATCTATAGGATTATTCATCAACAATCTTGAAATGATAGCAGATGACAAAGGAGAAAATTCTTTCTTTACTCTTTCCAATGATTCTAAATTGTCTTGCTGAGAGGTGATTCCAAAAGCACCAGAAACCTGAGCACCAGCCTGAATTGTACATCCCCAATATCTTAATGCAGAATTGACTGATGTTGGACTGTTCGGATCCATCACTAGGAAGCAACCAAATTTCTGTGGGTTTAAGAATGCAGAAGATCCTCTCTGGGCAACACACAATCAACAAAGAAAATTACAGTTTTGTGTGAAAGGTATGTTTATGTTAAAATGTGGTTTACTCTTACCTCGAGAATTTTATCCAAAGTGTCCCATATTTCCGAACTCATTTTCCCATTAAAATAAGATCTGCTGCTACTTATTAACATGGCCTCATCCACAAGTCTCAGTAGTGAAGGAGCAGCCAATCTCCCAACTTCAGTTTTCTCGGCCAAGGTGCGAAGATATTTCAAGTACAATCTGAAAATTACAATATCAAACCAAAGATAAAATGACAAGGGTGTTCATGTGAGTTCAAGAGTGTGTCAATTCCAATAACCTTGCTTTACTGCTTCCACCTATGATTCGCAGGGTTTCCTCACTGCTGATACCATCATATATTATCAAGTCAAATTTATCCTGTTGACTCTTTGATGCAGCAATTCCCAAAAACCCCACAAGTCTCTCAAGTGCAAGTACCAAAAGGATAGAGTCCATCCCAGGCAGGATGCCAAGCTCTTCTCCAACAATCTGATTATATGACAGAGAAAAGTAGATAGAACCCCGCTACAAAAGCTGGAATAAGGGAATATGTGTCCACTGTAAATATAATAAAATATGATATTGAAAACAAATTACGTACCCACCCCTCCAAGTGTGCCCTGAGTCATATTAAGTTGGGCATCTGCTTGCTTCAGAAGTTTTAAAGGTTCAAGAAGCATCTGAAGTTACAGAGCAATACACAGATTCTTTAGACACAAAGCAAAAGTATATAATGTGATTTATTGATAGGAAGGAAAGACAAAAAAAATACACACTTTGGTTGTTTCCAACCTAACAGCAGAAAGGTTCTTGCTGCATGCGATATGGGAAGTTCCAATCTTACAGTTGAGGAGATAGTCAGCAGTGGTGTCTTGGCTATGTATTACCAAACATGTATTCAACCCAGCCAAAGCATAATGCTGAAATAAAGGCACATGATATAAAAATAAAAAGTGTAGATTAATTAGTTTTCCACGGATGAACTTGGATAACTATGACTTCTATCAGTATATATTTTGGAAAAAAAGAAAGAATCTGGAGTTCTCGTCAACAAACATAGAAAAAATAAGTAGGAGTATGCTTAGTTTGAGATACATTTTTATCTGTTGTTCCCAGCTTGAACAAATAATTACAATAATGTCACCTAATTTTCCTTTTTCTTCCAATATTAAAAAGTTATAAATGAAATATCGAAAACATAATATCTGATTTTAAACTGTTTTCGTTACAAATCTCTGAAAATAGGAAACAAAGAGGAAACAAAATGACATTTTCACAATTGTTTGTGGAAACAAGAAATGAAGACAAAATATTTTCTCAAACTAAACAGACCTTAGGTTATGTGGCTTCTCCAAGAAATAGGAAAATGTGAAGAGAAGGTGGAACAGTAACACAGAAATTAGGTTCCCTGATATAGTCCACAATAAACTTCATTAATGAGCATATTCCTAGATTGGAATGTATCATAGAAGTGTTACTATTGAAACCATAAGAGCCATTTAGAAAGCTCTTCCATTGCAAAAAGTCTTACTGTGTAGACTGACATTTTACAGTATTAGAAGCTAAAAATTAAAATCCAACTTTATTAAAAGGCATAAACAGCACAGGAATAACTTCTACTAGTAATCATTTAGAAGGAATGGAAACACGTTTTAACACACTTTTAATATTAATTGGAATCTATGGTGTGCTAAAATATAATTTTGATACTTTATCTTTTTACTAAAATTTGTTGTAGTACTTTATCTTTTGGCCAGTATCTGGTTGGCAAGAAATTACACGGAGAGAGAATGAAAATTATTTAAGGTATTTCGTATAGTGGAAATAGTTTTCAAAATTGTGGGACCCACCAGTACTTTTTCACTCTTTTTCTCATTTATATTCATTCTTCTTTGATCTCTCCTCCTTATTCCTTGTTATAATCCTCAACCAAACAATTTTCATTTCATTTTCAATTTTGGCACAATTTTAAATCCTTTTAAATTATCAAAGACGTTAAACTTGTCTTGTTGGATTCATCCAAGAACTCGACTAATGTTCAGAACAAAAAGTAATAAAAAATAGTGTGAAAAGTAAGTCTTAAAATAAGCTCACTGGACACGCTTCCATTTTCCAAGCACACCTTAATTCGTTTCTTGTTCCTTTTTCTTCTCAATTTTCAGGCTCACAAACTCGCATAAACGATTGTGCAAAAACACATTCCAGCATTGCAATCAAACGAATTGCAATTCTCAATCTGAAGATGCGAACCATTTAGATAAAGTACAGAAAATTAATTCTTTCTCTCTAGCTTGCTAACAAACAATCAACTCATGCACATGAACAAAAATATATATTGTTTGGTCTAATAGCATTTTAACCCTACTTAAAAAAAAAATCAGTAAATGTAATTCTTTGACAGTAACACGTTACACGAGTAGGAAACGTTATAACGAATTTCATAAAAGAATTATACTAACTTATTTATTTTATTAAAATCGAATTTTAAACATTTTAATATGGTGATAGAGTGAAAAAAAAAAACTATTATTCTATTTTTTTTTCTTTTTTCTAAGTACATTGAGACGATAGAAAACAAAAATATTTAGAAAAAAAAAGTTGGAAATGTGAGACGAAATTTAAAGATGAAGAATGTACCTGGGCGGCGAGAATAGCTGCGGTGGTTTTGCCTGAGCCACCTTTGCCGAGAAAAGTGAGCAATTTGGTTGGTGAAGAAGAGGCACCTCCCTCGGAAGAAGCCGCCACGACGAGAGGGGATTTTGAGGAACGAGAAATTGAGGTTCCGATGAGAAGTGGGAATGAGAAGGATGAAGCCGTGCCCATAGATTAAGATTTTCTCACTTCTTTCTCACTCTAACCAACATCAATCTATTCTTCACACACAAGAGTTGGTTTACCGGTCATAATGCTTTCCGTTTCAATTTGGGCCCCTGGCATTGGGCCTGCTGGTCTGCATGAACAAATTGCCAAGACAAATTCTTCCTGCATCCCACCCCATGTTTTCCTCCTGCACTTCCATGAACTACCAAAATTATCCCTTTTTATTGGTTTTTTTTTTTTAATTCTAAGATGTCTTTCTGTTTACAGAATTAGAAAGTTAACATTTTTTTATTTTAGATTGTGATTTCATAATACAAAATTTGTATCCAAATTGGATATTCCGAAATACATTTTGAAATACAAAATTTTGGATTATACAAATTAAAATAAATAAATAAATTGCAAATTGTTGTATATTATTTGGAATAAGTTATTATTATCAAAGATTTTGCACATTTATACATATTGTCAATCCTTATTTTTACACATTTATACGTATTTAAAATAAATACAGTTCGAAAACAAAAAGAAGCTTAAATAAAATAGAAAGACATACAATTAATTAATAAATTCAAAAGTGAAATATAAAGAGTACTTCATAATATATGATTATCTAACTATTATGTTTTTAGGCCTGCTGCCTGCAAAACGAGAACATCTATAATAAACAGTTCCCTTATCTGTCAAGTTACGAGTTAATCGGAGTGTAGTATGTATTTTCTCACATGTAGGAGTGTCTTTGACGATATGTCCATAGTTAATCATCCTTTGTAAGATGTTGGCGATCCGCCTAAATATATCATGCATTTATTGAAATGATATTTGTTAATGATTATGTTAAAACGAAAATCGTGATCAATAATAAATAATGTACATGGTGAACAAACTTATCGGACATGCATGATTCTAGTGTGATGGGAGTTTGCATCCTGTGAACTACGAGCACAACAATGTGGTAGTACAGTCGGTCCATCTTCCTCTACATCACGAACTATATATGGGTGTGACACAATTTTGAACCCCTACATGTATTTGATTACACATGCAAATGCATAAGAAGCCAAAATAACACCTATTACAAAGTGGTCGGCAAAGTGTAATTACCTGTCATTTATACCACTAAAACTCCACCCCATATGACATGGAAGGTGAAAGAATCGTCTACTCATATCCATATTGTCATAACGCATGCACAAGCTTATCAAACAAAGATAAGATTACAAGGAGGTGTTATGGTGTTTGTTGTGTCAAGATTAGGCATAAGAAATATATTAAAGCTCTACGACATTTGTGTTAGACAATTTTCTTTAATTAAATGTGAAAAATAAACATTAATATTTAATTTTCTTTCTAAATCAAACAAAATTATATAAAATATCAAACTACTCTTTCTTAGTCTGTTGATGGGAGGGAATGATGAAAAATATGTTTCTCTTAACATTTTCATATATGTTTTACAACAGAAAACTTAGTTCAAAATTAACACAAGCAACTGTTATGTACAAAGTGTGAATGCCCTTTGCCAAGTCCAATATTACAGACGTGTTTTAGCTTTCTAGCGTCTTGCAGTCATCGAAGCTCCCTTTATCTTGCCTGATAGCATAGCAGCCTGTGACCATGATGATGGCTTAAAGCCACCAGCTAGAAGGCTGGAGGCTGAAGTTGCACAAATTTTTCTTCTTTTTGATTCTAGCTCTTGTTTTCTCTTATCAGACACAGAATAGCTAGACACTCCAGAGAAGATGGATTCGGCATTGATCAGTGCCCTCTTGTCCTTCCTATTCTTGTCAAACTTAGTTGGAAACTTCACTCTTTTTGCTTTAGCAAAATCTTCTTCAGTAGCTGGTAGTAGTCTTATGCCAAGGCCTCTTTTCTTGGAAGCATTCTCTTCTTCAGCAACTCTTTTCTTCTGACTCTGAGAAAATGGACATTTCTTTTCTTTAGAGCAGGTTGGCAACATTATTTACAAAAGAAACAATATACTCAAGGGTTAAATGGGAAAAGCAATAGAAAAATAAACTACAACAAATATCATGAGCCAAGGAGTATACTCTAAGCCGGGCCCGTAGAGTCTTGTTGAGAGCATAGTCATCTGTGTGCCTGGTATCAGACTGCCTCTGGAGACGTACAAGCACTGGTTCAGATTCCTTCTTTTTCTTCAAGTCTTCTTCCTGGTGTTCAAGGCGGTAAAATGGATCTGCAAGCTTACCCCTCTCTAAA
>Ga0123341_1002042_pt1 | contig 16150 bp, 13 predicted proteins | sample Turbeapinknodule_FD_89959 | JGI IMG/M metagenome (GOLD analysis project Ga0123341, IMG submission 89959) | Root nodule microbial communities of legume samples collected from Mexico - Turtle bean Mexico pink nodule | ecosystem: Host-associated > Plants > Roots > Nodule | place: Mexico: Nepantla...
ATAAGAATTTCTTTTGTATTTTCTTTTCTCTGCTTTTCCCTCTTTTATGCTTAAGTCATTGTCTCTTTTTCATTTGCAATTAGGGTTCATCAGAACCTCCCTTTCTCCATTGCGATTTCGTGCACTCCATTTGATGCACCACATCAGACAAGGAATATTCATCTTCATTAACGGTAATAATGGTCTTATTGTCTTTATTTAATTTTTTCATGTTTTGGTTTGAACTTTCAATAAATTGTTTTTTTTTGCGGGTTTATTCTAGTCTCCCATATTTTTGTTTTTGTTTTTCTTATTTAATTTATTGTTATTTTTCATGTGATGGCACATGCTACCTATAATGAGTTTTGTAAAAAAAATTGAAACTTAGTTTGTAATGTTAATAATTTAAATCAAAATATTATCATATATTTCCACCATTCAAATAATATAATAAAAAAAATGTGTTTTTAATTTAAAAATGGGGAATAAGTCCAAGTAGATTGGTAGGTCAAAATACGAACTCAACGTGTCAAATTATAATCAGCAAACCTACTGAATTTGACCTGCTTTTTCATCCCTAGTTAATATTTTGTAAGCTTAGTACTTTCATTACAAATAAAAGGACATGGACTTGAGAATCACTTGATTTGACAAAAATAAAAGACAATGAAAAAAAATTTGGTGTAGACACTCCAAACTTAAAAATACCAAAACCTTTTATAGAAAACTAAAAAACTATTATGTGTTTTTCATAGTACAAAATTATTTCCAAGAAGGGGGAGGGGGACAATCCTCAATCCCGCGAGGAAGATTAGAGGGATAAGAACAACAAAATAGTGTTTTTCTATAAGTTCTTTATTATTTACGGTTTATTGACCAATTTTCTCAATTTTGAGTACCAAGTTCAAGTAGTTAGAGAGCGAATTTTTATTTCATCATTCTTGTAATTTAATAACATTTAAGAGATCTCACATTCTCATTTTCTTTCCTATCTTAGCATTATGTATCATACAACAACCAGGGGTCCCAATCAACATCATTGACCGAATACTCTTTGAGTGGCATAACCGTCATAGTTTCCATAGACCCAATAAAGGTTGTTTAACACAAAATTATTAACATAATCACAGTATGGAATGTTACCTAAAATCTTATGTACCTGCCTTAATCTCAACCCAATGATAGAGGTTCATCACGATCTTATAATGTGCACATCAACCAAGGTAAATGAACGCATTAAATAGTATTTATTACTTTCACCTATCTCATACTGAGCTCTAACTTAGACATCAAAGTACCTTTTGGAGGTGCGCCACCCACATTGATCGAAGATCGAAGTTCTCGCGACGTCACCAGTAAGATCAGTAACCGCTTAAGGAGATCAAAAAATGACCAAAAACTTTTCGACCTTTTGTAAGAACACATTCCATCATACTTACTCTTTTATAAGTGATTTAGGAAAATCTCTATGTTGATTTAGCTAAAAAGAATATATATTTAGTACTTTGTCTAGTAACATGTAATTTTTGCAATTATATAGGTAGGAATTATGATAAGTCAAAATTTTATCATTAAAAAAATACTTTCTATATTAGTTATTGATAAAAATGATTTAGAAAGTGATGTCACATCGGTCGATTAAAATGATACATGAGTTAATTTTCTACATTGGTTATACTCAATCAATATTAAAAGTGATATTTTGAATTGTATTTTAGTCAAATGTTGTTAGACATGTAACATTAGTTTTACACTAAAGAATCTTATATGTTCACTTTTTTATATTATTTGACAATTAATAAATAAATTCCTTCATTTTACATCGTTAAACCTACATCACTCTAGCAATTGATATAAAATATTATACTTTTTTTCAAAACATAGTTATAACGTTCCAACCTTATTATGTTTATACTAGTTTATAACAACATAAATTACACTCATAATACATTATTATCTTAGGATTCCATTATAAAATTACATGATATAAAGTTCCAAAAAAAACATATACACTATGTAACTATAACTTCTCCTAACTCAATATTCTTGGTGTTACCACTTGCAACATTATTTGCTCTTATACCATGTATGATCATATCAATCTACAACATAAACACACACATATATCATACTTAAACAACATGCATCAACGCACATAGCAAACACATCACTAAAAAAGATGAATATATCCCTAAAAAATATCATGTAATAGATTAGTGTATACATCATAATCATCAATAACAATCATCAATAACTTCTAGTGCAACACATGCATAACAACTTATATACATTCTAACAACCTTACATAGCTTGAACAATCTCTTCTTGCTTGAGTGACCTCGTTTCCCATAAGTGAAAATTATCATCCTCACTTAAGCATCATAGTCCACTCTTAAGCACCTCTCGCACAAGCACCATACTTCACACTTGAATATTTATATGACTAGCATTCACATAACGCTTGAGCGATACACATTTGTTGGATTTCTTATAAGAAGTTTCAAAGCTTCAATCACTGCTATTATAGCGCTTGGCTGACACTTCCATCGTTTGAGTGCTTTAACATATATCATGACACTCAAAAGTTCCAAAATCCATGCACATCGCCTCCAACCTCACTTGAGTAATCATTATGTCACTTATGGGCAAGATCTTTCTAGAGGAGAGAGATTTTTCTTGACCTAAAGATCTCACTTGAGCTACACACTCATCGCTTGAGCATCCACCCTATAACTTGAGTGATCATATGCAATGAGTGTAACTATAAGACACTACTTGAGTAATGAGTCATCGCGTAAATGATATCAAGCCTAAAAACAATTTTCTTCAATTTAAAAGTCACAAAACATTTATTAGAAGTAATTATTGACTCTTACTTGGATCGAAGCATGTCTACTAACTAAAACCTTCATTAAAAGTCACAAAACATTTATTAGAAGTAATTATTAGCATGTCTACTAACTAAAACCTTCATTGACACTATTAGAAACCAAAAGAAATCTAAATATGCCACCAAATAAAATGGTTTAATAATTCCTTGCTCACTTATGTTAATACCTGCGACATCATTTTCTTATATACAGTACACAATCATATCAATAAAAAAATATACATGCAAGGATGAAGTATAATTTAATTTTAAACATCCAATAGATGATATAACATACACACAAACACACACATATAAACATACTTTTATATATATATATATATATCATATTTAAGCAGTTCTGACTCATCCATCATCGCATTTAGAAGTATTAAATCCATGTCCACTTTGTGAACTCTCTAAAAGTGGCAGATGAATCTAGAACAACACTTTTACCACAATCCATTTAAACAATCAAAAGAAAGTTAGCAAACAAATACAGTAATAAAAAAATAAAACACAATTTATTATATAATATTAATTGTTTACATAACCTTTCGATATTGTTTTGGCTATAGAGTGTCTAATATGTGAACCTATATTATAATCATCCTCACGAGGTTGAGAAGATGAAGTTTGCAAATCATGTTCCAGCAATCAAGGATCAATTTCTTCAATGAAAGATTGATCATTGTCCACCCCGCGAAGAAAGTTATGGAGAATACAACAAGTTAAAACTATAGTTGTAATAGTATTCAAATTGTAATGTGGCTCGGACACACTAGTTATAATTGGGAAAAGTTTTTTCGCGACACCAAAAGTCCTCTCAAATACATTTCTAAACAAAAAATTTCAATGATTAAACAACTCTCAAGCATTTTGTGTACCTCTTTGAGAATACTCGTTCATATGTGATAAGGTATTAATATTGTTGGTTTTAGTACCGATTGATCGCTACTTGGCTTAACAACTAGTTTCCTTTAAAAACAGGTATTTGCAAAAATATATAGCATACGCTAGGAATTCATCCTACGATTAGTTATTATACAACCTATGTCGCACTCGTATATAAATATTCTGGCGGCTTACTAACAATAGGAAATATTCATCTCAACCAATTTATTAAAGCTTGGATTATCGTTCAGATGGAATCTTTGCATTACCCATTATGGCATCGGTCAAATACAAATCAACATTCAAACTTAACATACATGCGGTATCGACTACACATTTCGTTCATGCTCGGAAAAAATTACCAGCGTCGCAAGTTACTTAAAGGTTTCAAAAGGTTTCAAAAGGTTTCAAAAGCTTAGAAGTGTTCGATCAACGTCACAAGTTATTTGAAGTCATCGTTTGGAAAAAAGAAAGTTGCCTAATTGTTTTATGCCTACATCCCAAGCCCAGGAAATACAAAAGAAAATAATTTACAAATTTACAAAGGTTCAAAAACCTCTTCAATCAAGCATTCACTCTCATATTCTTGTCCATTAAGGTTGTCACCTTGGCCTTCAGCAACTACCTCCTCCCCGTCACCACCGACCGATATGATTTTTCCATCCACTACATCTTTATCTACATCATATTAGTCGTCGTCTGTTGGAGGATTGAGAAATAAATAATCTTTAGAGAACCTGTGAGGAATTCATTGGTGGAAGAACTTGGGAGTCAAAATGCATTCTTTACTGATTTAAATCATCATTTATACTTTCCTGTTTAACAATCACAACCCCTTTTACTTTATTGTTATTGCTAATTTTCATTTCTTGCAGATAGATTTTGAATTCTATTAACTACAATCACTATTGGATTCGTTGGGAGACGGCTTGGGGTCATCTGACAACTTTTATACTATGATCTTTCTAGCATTAGACAAGTCTACGTTGGAATCATATTTAATTTGACTGTTAAATGACAACTATCAGTCATCCCCACTTGAATGCCTTGGGCAAGCTGTAGACGCCGACTCAAAATGAATTAAGCGTCTAATCAACATATGAAACAAAGCCTTATGAATATTAAAATGTAACATACCAATTAGGCCAGTCCACCTCTTGGACGACTCAAACAAAGATACAAGCTTTCGAGTAGGAAGCCTGTTAGGAAGTTGGTCGAAGATAAAAAAAAGATTTCTTTATCATGGGGAGTCATGGAGGATCTCGGCCAAGAGACATATCGCATGGGATTGCACTTCCAATGGAAAGGAAACTTCAGTCTCCCTTCCAAATTATAAAAGAATGGTTTGTCGTCCAGCTTAATAAAGACTTTAAAATACCTCTCCTTGAAGTGCTTATAGGACGAGGTATAAGGTGCAAAATGAATATTGCCCAGTCAACTTGTGAAGGATAAACAACTCATACGGGTGGTGAGTCGAGAGTTACAATAAAAAAGAAAAGATTAAGGAGTCAGTTTCAACCTAAACACGTCACAAATTGCCCTAAAGGCTTGGAAAGCTGCCCACGAATTTGGGTGCAACTGAGTAGGGGCAACGTTGAGGATCTGAAGGACCCCCATCGTAAACTCATCAAAATGAAGGGTAACATGCAGGCATTGAAAAATTTAATATATACAAAGAAAAAATCTTGGGGAGCGTTTTCCTGACCGTGACAAACCTGGTCAGAGTGGCTACAAATATCAGTTGTAAGCAGATATGAGGGGCGTCAGATTTAAGATGGAAACTTTAGACAAAAAACCGTCTAAAGTTGTTGGACCCCTAAAACAAGTAGGGACGTCCAGGACACGTCGATCAACCCACTCGTAATTCGGACTGTCAGACGCAAGGTCGACCGAATGATCCAACTCATTTCTCACACCAGCAGATGTGGAGTGAGTGTGCTTAAAAGAATCAATGTTCAAAATAATTCTAGAAGACTCAACAAGAAAAGACATTACTAACCTTTTTAGTGAAAGACATTGGAGAAAGAGAATTTCTCGGAACTCGGCACTCGGATCACGCTTGATAAACTCGATATCACAGAAGATAAGCAACAAACTTTGCAATGTTCACAAATGCTTCTATTTATGGAACGTCAATGAAGAGAGAGAATAAGACATTTTCCTCTCGGACCGTTAGATCACTTTGCATCCAATGACACACAATGCTTGGCATAGGAACCGGCACAGATGAGTGACTGTTAGACCGCTTGGATCATATAGTAGACAAAATGACACTTCGAAAAAATGCATCTCTAACGGTATTAAATGCATCCAAGTCACATCTCACCTTGAGGCACCCAACGATCATATCAAGACTTTTCAAAAGTTAACATTCCTTGAGCCTAGAGACAAGTGTACTGGTCGGTACTAGACGATCTAGTCACTCGGTCTCGGTGACCGACCGATCGTGTCAACACACTTTAAGGAACTTAATGAATAACAACAATGACAGTTATGGGAATTCTTTATGAGTTATAATCATGTCCCATTTAAGGCGGGTGACATCTCCAAAAAATCAGCTAAACTTTGATTAACTGAAAGATATTGAAGATATCCTCCAAATATACTTATATACCAGTATACTAGTATATCTCCCTATAAATCAGGGATCATGCTATAGATCAGTTAACAACTGATATTTGATAGATTTGGCCCATCACACCAAGGGCACATGACTGAAAAATATAAATAAACTCTTTACAGAGGTGTAAGGTACGCTTTAATCAGCTTTCACTATACACTTTTAAGACAAAGTACTTACTTGATCGTCGGAGTACCGTTTTCAGGACAATCCCAACCGAGCACCAACAATTAAAGGGAGAGACTTGAAGTGAGGAGCGAGAAGGTAACTGACACACCAACAATTGTACAATTAGTTTCAGGTACTATCTAGGAACACTTTGTCTATACAAGTACAAATTCCTAGCTCTTGAATTTTCCATTCACCCAACCTATCAGAGTGAGTAGGGGAAGCAAACACATAACATAGACACGTTGCAACACAAAAACACCAAGGGAATTTCAGTCGCTCAAAGGTAGCCTTAGGCTTGTCAAGGTACATTCACATAGTTAGTTGTGTTGTGTGGCCATTTTCCTTTTTGGTGCATGCGATTCATTTTAATATTAGTATGGTTTCTCACCGATACTCTCTCGGTGACCCATCCAGTTATTGTTGCTTGTTTCATTCGTAAATTGGGTGATACATTACCTATTGGTGATGATGCATATGGTGTTGCATTGCAGAATGGTGATGATGGATATGAAGGAATGATCGTTTTCAGAGTTGAACAAAAACAAGAAATGTTGTGCTAATTGCACAATGTGTAGAGGTGATGGAGGCCTTGTGGGTTAGCACGAATATATTATGTTAGTCCACGTGTACTTAACTAAATAGTTCACATGTTAATGATAAATGTACCACTCTCTGCCACATCATCATCAGTTAACACCATTTATGTGAATTTAACAAAAGGGAGCAAATTGTATATCTTTTAAATTAAACTTAGAACGAAATTGATTATTTTAAAAATGACTATATCAAATTGACTATTGATCCTTAATGTAGAGACAAAAAGGTAATTATACTTGTAAATTTGTGGTATAATTACCTTATTTGTCCCTACATTTAGGGTCAATATTCAATTTAGTACAGTGGTTTTTAAAAAAATCAATTTGGGCCCTATGTTTTTTAAAATGTATCCAAATTGGTCATTTCCGTTAAGTCCCAACTTACGGCGTTAAGTGTTGCTTATGTTGCAGAGAGAGGTACTAACGTGGCAAAGAGAGGTGAGTTTCTCTTTCTTTTATATGATAATTGAGGACTGAAACCTACGTTACATTTCATTTTGGGGAAAGAGACATTGTATTCATAAGTTACATTTCTTTTAACTCTTTCAAAAATTACAGCATCGCCAAAAGCCTATCTAGGTACTTGCGTACGTTGGTGATCATAAGAATGATGAAAGGGTGCTCCGATTGTATCTTGAGAATGTGAGTCAACCCCAACTTGCATATGATACATGCTATAAGAACTATGACGGTATCTGACATATCCATATCCCATCTCACGATTGTCATGCTTATCAGGAAGATATCTAGGAATTGGTTTAGCATCTGCAGCCATCGCAACCCTTGCCCTCTTTTCTGCAATAGCAGGCTCAGTATGTAACTTTTCAACCTCACTGGACATTATAATCATATTGTTGTCCATTGCATGTCTATGTTCAAGGTTACTAGCATGTGTCTTCTTATCAAATTCAATAGCACTCCTTCCTCGTTGAATCTCATGGAGCATGGCCTCTAAATCGACTTTAATGGTCGGCACAAACTACGCCTTGGCACGTGCCCTCCAGAGATCTCCCTCGATGGTCTACAGTTGCGCTGTGAGCTCCATCTATGCTGCCACGAGTTCCTGTACGTCTGCCCTCACCCGATTCAGCTTGACGCTCATTGCGATGATGACGCGCACCTCAACGTCCACCTTCAATGACTTCTCGTAGATCTCGCGCACTTCCGCATCGCGCTCGACCTTGACCTCGGCACCAGTGGCGGGTAGGCGACATAGATCTTCCTGAGTGGCAGCGAGGCATTCCTAGCTTCCGCTCTCCCCGCCGGCGGGAGCGACGACAACCTCCGCAAGAAGGTCTCTGACCACGCCAGAGACATGAAGCTCGCCCAGTTCAGAGTACCTTCTCTCTCTACGTATTTTGTTAAAACTCAAATCTCTCTCTGCCACATAAGGACCTCTCTCTGCCACATAAGCAACACTTAATGTCGTAAGTTGGGACATAATGGAAAGGATCAATTTGGATACATTTTAAAAAACATAGGGACCAAATTGATTTTTTTTAAAACTATTGTGCTAAATTGAATATTAACCCTAAATGTAGGGATGAATAAGGTAATTTTATACCTAAATTGTTATAAACCTTTTGTGCATGTGTTCTTGCCAATTTTTATTGGAGCAGGTGGTGAAGTAGAATTGAAACCTGAAAATTAAGGTTATAGGAAGTGGAAGCAATGATAAAAAAAGGTTACCTCTTTCTAGTTTGACCACTATTAATTTTCAACCACATGAGTCCTCACGTCAAGTTTCATTGCCCAATATACCTTTGTTCCAACATGCATATGTTTAATTTAATTTGTTTTCAATAATGTTTATTTTTAATCATCACTAGTGCAAATAACGCTTTTTACAATGACATGTTAGGTTGGTTAAATGAGAACCAGTGTAAACAAAAATACGATGACATTTTTGTAAATATTTGGAACATATTACACCGGTTGGGGAACGGAGGGGGATAAACAATAACAATAGTAACAAGAGAGAAATTCAAGGTTTTAATAATTTCATTGATAGAGTGGAGGTGGTTGATATACCCTATGTTGGTAGAAAATACACCTGGTATACACCAAATGGCAAGGCTAAGAGCAGACTTGACAGGTTTTTAACTACCTTTGAATGGCTGCAACATTGGTCGGGAAGTAAGCAATATGTTCTAGGTAGACAAATATCTGATCACTGTGCAGTGATGCTAAAATCAAATGTGACAGATTGGGGACCAAAACCAATCAGATTTCTTGATATTTGGTAGGAAGATAAGGAAATTGACAACTTGGTTAAAAGTAAATGGGAAGGTTATGTGGTTAAGGGAAACGAAATCAAAGTGTTTCAAGAAAAACTGAAATGTTGAAGAGTGACTTTAAAGGGTGGAACAAAGACGTTTTTGGGTATATAGATAAGATCTAACTTGACATCATGAATAAAGTAAAAGAGTTTGATACGAGGGATGATGTAGACGACCTGGATGAAAATAAGATCAAGGAACAAAGAGAACTTTCGAGCCTGTTACAGGATATCAATATGAGAAATGAATCCCTACTACAACAAAAGTCAAGGCCTCTATGGTTTAAACAGAGGATTCCAATTCTAAATACTTTCATGCAACAATTACATGGAGGAGGATGAGGAACGAGATCAAATGAGTACATTGTCGTAACTCCGGTACCTGGGTAGAAGAGCCAAACACGGTGAAGAAGTTAGTTAAAGAGTTCTACAAAAATAAGATGTCGGTTGTAGAGGATATACGCGTCAGGTTGGATAATGTTGAATTTAAGGCCATAACAAATTCAGATAACCTGCTATTGATTGAACCTTTTGAGGAGAAATAAATTAAGGATGTTATTTTGGAATTTTGATAATAGCAAAAGTCCTGGCCGATATGGAATATCTTTCAGTTTTATTAAAAAGCACTGGGTTTGCTAGAAAAGGATGTGGTTGGAGCAGTAAAATATTTTCACAGTGAAAGGAAGATTCTGAAGGGCTGTAATGCTTCATTCATAACGATGATCCCAAAATCTGATAATCCTCAATCTCTTGAAAAGTATAGACTCATCTCACTTGTAGGATGCTTATACAAAATTTTGGTCAAAAGTGCTCTCTAGAAGGATTGAAAAAGTTATTGAGAAGGTGATATATGTGTCATAATAAGCTTTTTTTTTATCTAATAGAGGATTATTAGATAGTGACCTTGTAGTGAACGAGGTTGTGGATGATTTGAAAAAAGGAGGAAAAACGGAGTGATTGTGAAGCTTGACTATGAAAAAGGCGTATGACTCGGTGAGCTGGGAGTTCTTATTCTACATGATGGGAAGATTAGGGTTTTGTGAAAAATAGATACAGTGGATTAGAACATGCCTTGAATTTGCTACTTTCTTAGTCTTGGTAAATGGTAGCCCGTCAAAAAAAATCAAATCGTCTAGAGGCCTTAGGCAGGGGGGCCTGATGGCACCTTTTCTTGTTTTTGATTGTTGCACAAGGTTTGTCTGGGTTAGTAAAACAAGCGACAAGAAAAAACTTGTTTTCGGGAATAAATGTCGGGGACAAAAAAGTAGATGTGAATTTACTCCAGTTTGCGGACGACACCCTCTTTGTATGCGAATCAAATGTGCAAAATATCATGTCCATTAAGGCTATGCTAACATGTTTCGAACTCAGCTCTAGCCTTAGAGTAAACTTCCATAAGAGTAAACAAGGTGCAATTGGAGTAGACAGGTTTGAGGTGAAAATGTACTATGAAATAATCCATTGTAGCCTAATGGATTTACCCTTCACTTACCTTGGCCTACCTATTGGTGGTAATCCATCTAGGTGTTCATTTTGGGAGCCAGTGATATCGAAGTTAAGAAAGAAACTTTCGGTATAGAATGAGAGGAACCTATCCTTCACGGGAAGAGTTTGTCTTATAAAGTTAGACATCAATGCTTTGTTCTTTTTATCTTTTTATAAAGCACCGATTGGAGTGTGCAAGGAAATTACAAAACTACAGAGAAATTTCCTGTGGGGTTGGGGAGCAGAAGGGAGAAAAATCACCTGGATTAGTTGGGAGAACATTTGTAAATCGAAATAGGAGGGAGACCTAGGTATTAGGAACATTGATATGTTTAATAAGGAACTTTTGGCAAAATGGTTATGGAGAATGGGTTCCTCTGAGACTGGTCTATGGAAGGATGTCCTAGAATCGAAGTATGGTTTGTAGAGGATGTCAAAATCAATTACGCCGGCTCGAAATAAGTATAAATCTAGATGGTGGAAGGATTTATCCAAAGTTAACTTTTCAGACCAAGGAAAAGCTGGTTCAATTCTAATATGGTTTGGCAAGTTGGATATGGGGATAAAATCAAATTTTGGGAAGATGAGTGGTTAGCCAATGCTCAACTCAAAGAAAGATACTCCAGAATATATAATAACTTTGTGCTTAAAGACAAGACTATTGGTAGTTAAGGAAGATGGTCTACAAAAGGGTGAGAGTGGACATTCAGTTGGAGAAGATAATGGCTTGAGTGGGAAAAACCTATGGTAGAAGATTTTATGGCAAGTATATCACAGGTGTCACTATGTCCAGATAAATAGGATTCATGGTTATGGAATGACCCTCCATCATACTCTTTCTCAATAAAATCTGCCTATAACAAGTTAGCAAATCACAGATTTGGGGGGGGGGGGAATGTGCAGTGTTCAAATATCTATGGTCTCTTAAGGTTATGCCCTCGACCTGGTTTTATGTGTGGAGGGCTCTTTGGGATAAGATAGCAACTAAGCAGAATTTACACAAAAGGGGTGTGACGATGGGGGATACTTTTTGTGTCTTATGTGGAAGGGATGAGGAGTCCACTTCATTGTCTCGTGTGGGTATCAATTAACGTTTGGAATATGTGCCTTAGTTGGATTGGGATTAGCTTGGTAAATCACAACGAGTTGCTTCATCATTTTGAACAGTTCTTTTATTCATGCTTCAACAAAGAAGGCAATAGATTGTGGAAAAGCCTATGGGTATTGGTGGTATGGTGTATTTGGAAGCATAGAAACAGGTTATTTTTCACCAAGCAAAGATAGATGCTGAGGAAATTGTTGCTATGGCACAAGTCCAATCATGGGCATGGATGAAACATAAAGTAAGGAAAGTAAAATTTTCTTTCTCTGATTGGATTTTTTCCCCATTTTTTGCATTAACATGGCAACAAAATAAGTGCATAAAAGCTTCATTTAATCATTGTCATTATTCACTATTTGGGATGGTTGTTTTTGAAATAAATTGTCGATTGTATTATTACTATCAAATGCTACGGATATGCTTTATATCATTGGTCTAGCTGAGAGGTGGGGAAGGTAGTGTTTTTGGTGCAGATAAAGCTATAGAGGAGCTGTTTATAAGAAGTCAGATGAGGATGCATAGGATTTATCTTGAAAAGTAGTTTGGGTTTCGGAGGGGTTCGGGTAAAGGTATATTATTTAAGCTATACATGTTCTTTTTATCAGTAGTATATCTTATGTAGTAAGATAAGTCTTGGCTTGTAGCTGGGAAGGGTTGTTGATTATTGAATGCAGGGAGAATCGTGAAGATATAACTAGCCATAAGATGTTGAACTGTGAACAACAAGTTGCTGAAACCCCCATTCAGTTCATGAGAGGAATAAGGGGGCTGTTTGTATCTAGTAAGCAGTTGAGGAAGATGTGGCGTATGAAGATAAAGAGAGGCAACTAAAAGATTATTAAGCATTGGCATGGAGTGAAGAAGCCAAGGAATCTAAGGTCAAATGACCATCATACATCATATGGTGGCATGCTCATAGTGAAGGGATTAGGACCACTGTCTATGGTGTTATCTTATACTATCATATCCTCATTATTATTGGTGTTGATTATGTGTACACCAAGCCATTGACAAGAGACTACAAGCGCATATTACCTAGATAGACCAGCTGCATGCCAACCTTGAACCTATTCATTTTATAGCTGCAAAGGTTTTTTAAGTGGCGTTGGGGTATATTGCATAATTTTTGCAGTTTAAAGCCTACTGCATAATTTTGCAGTAGGAACTAATCTTTTTTAAATGCTATGTTCAATTCTGTTTTTATGTTGTAGTTTGCAATGTTTATAAATCTGAAAACATGATGGAGAGGTTGTAGGTAATTGTATAAGGGCTGGAACACCCCTAAAGTGTTCTTTTTAATTTAATTTGTTTATTCTTTGTTGAAAAAAATATGTCCTGCTCAGAGCAAAAAAAAAGGTTTTTAAAATTTTTATCTTTGTGATTACATATAACATCCGTTGGATAGAGGAACCAATGTTATGTCATTCCCAGATTAAAAAATAAATAAAAGTTTTTAAAAATGACATATCACATTGATTTCTCTATACAACCGGTGTTATATGTCATTTTTAGAGTTTTAAAAAAATTGAAAAAATTAACTATGGGCACTACATATAACATCGGTTGGACAGTGTAACCGGTGTTATATGTAATTTCCATATTAAAAAAAAGTTTTAAAGTTTTAAAACTTACATATAACATTGGTTGGGCTACGCAATCGGTGTTATATGTCATTTCAGAGTAAAAAAAAAGTTTTTAAGTTAATTAAAAGATATATTACATTGGTTATTACTCATAACCGGTGTAATCTATGTTTTTACCCTATTTTTTTGCCTCACTCCCTCGTTTTCCATTCGCGCTATTCTAAGTTTTCTTGCTCAAGAGTTTATTTTGTTTTTGCCAATGTTGCTACCATCGTCGCTGCAAGTCACTCCCCCGCCGCTTCTCTCTTATTTTGTTCTCTTCGTTATAAGAGCATCCACACTGAACGAGATTCTTCCATTCACGCTTCTTTACTATTTCTTTGCCACTCTTGTCACCACTACATTGCCTCCATTGCCGCTCACGTTCACGCTCTAGGTTAGTTTTTTATTTTTAAATATTTTAGTTTTAATTATTGTTTGGTTTATAATTATTTATATAGATAAATTGTTTTATTATATTATATTTGGAGTATAATGTATTGTGTTTTAAATTAAGTAATTGTTATATAATTTGGTATTGGGTTCGGGAGTGATCAACCCTCGACAATGTGTACTGTGTTTTATGATGTATTATGTTTGAAATATAAGGTATTATATTTCAATTTTGGAATTGTTGTTTTAATTTGTATATGTTGAACATTTTGGTATTGAGTTTAAGGTTTAGTATGTGACTATAAAGCACATATAACACCGGTTGGGAGCCACAACTGGTGTTATATGTGCCTTCTGAAACACATTTTTAAATATTTTTTCAGATTTTGGTACATATTATACTGATTTTTACAATGTTATGTAATTAACATTTTACATCACTAAAATCTATATAAATAATGTATCTAGTGTTATATGTCTCCTAAAACCACTGTTATATGCGTTTTCTGCACTAATACATTCAATACTACTCTTTACCATATATTCACTATCATACATTCAAGCAGTAAAACCACTTTATATAACTAAATAACCAAATAATAATAATAATAACTATTTAAATATTTTATTAACGCTTATTCAACAAAAACTTATAAATAAACAATATTCTTCACTAACTAGTCACTCAACTACATAGTATTCCTCTCTTATACTTCAAACATTTATATTGACTTAAGTATCACTAAGTATTCACTAACTTTAATGTATCTCTTATACTTCAAAGATTTCTAGTTACTTAAATAAATATAGTAGAGTCTTATACTTCATATCAATATACATCTATTTTCCACCTTGTACTATCTAGATTTATTTTCCATTTTTAGTAACAAAATCTATAACTTAATTTTTTGCTTTTATCCCTTATAACTAAAGTTTTTTAAATCTGAAAATTGAACAAAACAAAATATTAAAATTATATAAAATAATTCACATTATCTTTATAAAATATATTTAAAATAAACATAGTAAATCACATTAAAAAAAACTCAATAATTTTGAGATTTCTAAAAAATATTAAACGAAGAAAAAGTAGAACAAAATAAGGAGAAGAAAAAAAAAATTACAGAATGGACCAGACCCAGCTTGGCTATTATGAATCAAAATCCAAAAAAGAAAAGAACAAGCATTGAAGTGCAGTGAATGAGACACAGTTGCAGTTGCACACAGTAACACATCACCACCAATCCAATCCAATTAATTAACCACCATCTATCCATCAATCTCCGGTATTACGGTTATGGCTAAACACCGAGCACTGCGCCGCGGGCCTCGCCACCTCCCCGCCGGCGCTCGCCGGACACGTCACGACCATCGCGGGCGGCGGCACCATGCAGTTGTAAGACACGCACAGCGACGCCGTGTCGGGCAGCACCGCCCCCTCCCGCAGCGGAATCCCCGTGAGGTAGTTATGCTGCAGGTACAGCAATCTGGTGGTGCCGCGCCACACGCTCTTTACGTACGCCTCCGGAACCTCACCCGAAAAACGGTTATTGTTCAAAAATAAACTCTCCACTCCCTCTAGCACACTCGAAAGCTCTCCACTCAGAGAATTATGACTCAGATCGACTATGGATCCGGGTCTGGGTCCGGGTCTGGTCCCGGACCCAAGCCCACCAGAGAGATTGTTCCGTTGTAAGAAAATATTCGAGAGAGCGGGGAGGGAGAGCAATTGGACCGGGATGGGCCCGGCGAAGCGGTTCATACTAAGGTCGAGGAAAGCCAACTCGGTAAGCGTTTGAAGGCCGTTGGGGAGAGGGCCCCACATGAGGTTCTGCGAGAGCGACAGATAACGGAGAGATGACGGCAGAAACGACGGTAACGGTCCTGTGAGTTTGTTGTCTTTTAGGTCGAGGTGGAGTAACGGAGAATTAACGGTCTGGGGTAACCCGTCGGAGAGAGAATTGGAGGCGAGAATGAGGATTTTCAGTTGGGGCAAGTCGGTGAGAGTCGGGGGGACTGAGCCAGAAAGTTGGTTGCGGCTAAGGTCGAGGGTGTGGAGGCGGCGGAGGGCGGAGAGTGCGGCGGGTATGGGGCCGGTGAGGCGGTTGGAGGGGAGGGAGAGGACGCGGAGGTTGGTGAGG
>Ga0123341_1002044_pt1 | contig 16138 bp, 12 predicted proteins | sample Turbeapinknodule_FD_89959 | JGI IMG/M metagenome (GOLD analysis project Ga0123341, IMG submission 89959) | Root nodule microbial communities of legume samples collected from Mexico - Turtle bean Mexico pink nodule | ecosystem: Host-associated > Plants > Roots > Nodule | place: Mexico: Nepantla...
ATGTGAATCTCCTATTTTGGGTGACAAAATGTTAAATGGTTATTACTTATTAGTAGTTACTTGGTGATATTTATGTTAAATATCTAATTTTATAGAGAAAGCAGTAAAACATGCTCATTGTTATCTTTTTTTGTCTTATCTAAAGGGATATTTTCATGAGTTTTTAAATTGATTTTATGAATGGCTGAACAGGAAAGCGGCACTGAGAAGCCTATTGTTGCATTTATTGCTGGTTTGACTGCTCCCCCTGGCCGTCGTATGGGTCATGCTGGAGGTAAGATTACTTTTTTAGAATTGATAGTTTCTGAGAGAAAATATCATTCTGCATGTTGCTTTATTCATCATGATTAGGCGACATGCTTCTTGGGCTTGTTTTGTTTCTTGTTTTACATTGGCATTTGATTTCCATTTTTTTAGTTTGTAGTTTGTGCTGATATTTGTGATTATTTTTATATGTTGCAATATTATTTGCATGCGGTATAATCAAATAATGCACAGTACACTATACATGAAATGGAATAAGTTTATTACTTAAAAATTCACATACAAGTATGAAAAACAGCAATAAGCTCGAGATGCAATGTTATTTTGTTAAAAATGTTTGAAACCATTGAGGATGAGTTGAATGTTAAAATTTGCTCGACACAATCCAAACGAATATATTCGTGCCTGAGCATTTTAATGAGTATCATTATATGATGAAAACAATCTTAGCATAATAGTGGGATGCTTAAGCCACTTTCTGAAGGTGGGTTTAGCCCATTCTTGCTACTCATCATTATTCATAGGCTTTGATTACAAAAACTGTATGGATTGGCTGAAACCTGATCCGTGACCGGTTCTGTTAGGTTTATTCCTGCTTTCAAGAAAAAGACCCTTGGTACTAAGGTTTGCATGAGGAAGGGTAATAAAGGAGTAAGTGTATCAAGTCCAGGTTGCAAGGATAGTGAAATAGGGAATGTCGAGAATATTCCTGCTAGTGAGCTGCAGCTTAAAAAAATACTGTGGTGAGAGTGGGAGGAGGGGGAAGGTAAGGAGTATGTAATTGGAGGTGGGAGGATGGAGTGCTAGCATGAATTGAGTGTGGGGTTTTGTAGGAGCTCAGGGGTCCCTCATCTTCAATGATGTGTTAAATTTTTTTTTTTGGGGTGTTTCCATTAGTTTTATGATGTGAGGGGGATAAAGTATTTTGTGAAGTAATTGGGAGTTTTGTTCACTTTTTTTAATTAAATACTTGGGGGCCTGTGATAGTTCTGGAATTGCAAATCAAAGTGGAAAATGGCTGATTATCCAATTATATATATATATATTTTGATTCTTTCTAAATTTCAATTTGAAATCCCAATTTATTGGTTCTAACTGATGGAAAGGAGATCTAATTGTAATATAATGTGGCATTTGTTAGTTTGGTATACAAGCAACAGTTTTTGTTGATGATAGCCCTCATTGTTCTGTTTCACTAGTTCAAAAACTGTGTTTGATATGGTTAGATGCATCTCGGGCTTATGCACAATACTTTTAGCTTAGTGAATATGTCACGAATGGCAGCATGGTAACCATGTATGTTGAATGGTTCCTTGAGTTATTAATGATCTATGTCTCGTAAAAAATATCATTACATTTTGAAAATGAAGTTAGCATGGGAAATTGCATGTTTAGTGACAACCATAAAGCGATGTCACCTTTTAATTTATTTTGATTTTGATTTTTATGACATGAATAGCTATCGTGTCGGGCGGCAAGGGCACTGCACAAGACAAAATTAGAACCCTCAGGGAAGCTGGGGTGACAGTTGTGGAGTCACCAGCCAAAATTGGAGCTGCCATGCTAGATGTTTTCAAGCAGAGGGGCTTGGTGCAATAGTTCGGGTTCATATAGTTTCATCAAATCATTTTGGTTCCCATTATTTATAACATGTTCAAAATTTCTTGATTCCCATTTGTAATGATGGGTTATTTTTCCTTTTTTTTAGTTTTGAAAGTTACGAAGAGGTGCACTAAAATAAAATTCAAGATGCTTTATATTTGCGGAAGTTTGAAACATTCTCTTTAAACTACAGTTTTTTGTGGCTTTGTCCCAGCAACTAAATTAACGTAAACATTAAATGCCGAGGCTATATATAACGTGGGGGCCAGTTATGTCCTATGGTAAAATTGTGTGAATTTCTGTGGTAGAATTTGTTCTTATGGAGCCACTTCAATGTTGCATATGATGGAAAACCATCTCTTCCAAAGGTATGGATAAATTCATTTCAGATAATCTGAATTGTTTTGAACTGCTCGTATTTACTTCTGTGTTGGAAACGTTCATTTAGATTCTCTGCAGCTTTTTTGGGCGCTGGATTCATCTCACTGCTGCAGAGATACAATTGATTTATTGATTAAAATTTTATCTTGCCGTACATGTTTTCTGAAACAGATTAAAAGAGACTCTTGAATAAAATATTTTTTTAAAATTTAATTAATAAATATACTTGTTTATAAATGTTTAAAAAAATATTACATTCCATTAGTTTATCTATATTAAAAACACGTTATTAACTAAAAAATATTACGGTTTAAAAATTTATTTTAAAAAACGTTCTTTTAGATTAGAGAAGTTGGCTTTTGAAAATAGAAAAAAAAAATGTACTAGGCACACCTTTTGGTCAAATCATACAAGAAAAAGCTCATTACATTTTGGAGAATTTATAACTTAATTTGTAATTAATGCACAACAAAAACTTAATTTACGTGAATTAACTCGAATTGACTCGTAGTTATGTATAGAACTACAGAACTAAAAATTCAGCAAGGTTAATTAAAATGAGTTGATTCTCACGTGATATTTTAGATATATGTATTATCGAAAAAAACCCTAGTATTTTTTAAGAAATTGATCCGGATTTATTTAGATCAAAATTAGAAAACAAATAAGAATAATAACATTAAATTTTAAAGTTTTGGTAAAAGATAATTAAACTTACTATGATTAAGATATTGCGATAAAAAAAGAAGACCCCACTGACAAGAATATTTGATAAATCAGGTTGATTGACACAGAATTTAGAATAATTCTTAATTCTTAATAAGGCCAATGGTTTCAGCAAGAACCCTAACAGAGAGTTTATGTCACATCACACTACATAAAAATCAGAAATAGAATTCTACTCATTTCCAAATTTATTATCACAGTTACTTCTCCTGCCTTTATAAGTAAATAAAAGAAAACTAAAATCCCAATTGCGAGCATAACTCCATACTTAAGTAGTCAAGTAAAGTGTAATTAAGGCCTCAATCAAATGCATCTTATAATTATTTACACCTTTTACCTAAAATCATCATCGTCTAAGTTCAACATATTACACCATCTTCTATCAACCAAAATTATTTTAATGCATACTTTGGCAAAATCACCTCTAACAAGATTAGTTGTATTAACATGGCACTCTTATCACAATAAATCATGCTAAAATTCGGAAATCTGAGTCCCTCCATTGATCAAAACTTACCAAGAAATATTCATTCTTCACACCCATTAATTCAAAATCACCACTAAGTATCATAAAGATTTTAATTTACCTTTTAAGTGTCAAGAGGTTTGTTTACAAAAACAAAACCAGTGTCAAGCGAGTTAATAATTAACAATTAAATTAATCAACCAATTATTAAACAAAGACAATTAATTAATCCATTCCAATATAATAAAATAGTAACCCATTGAGTTTAATGAGTCTATTAAAAGCAGCAAGTAAACAACCTCAAAATCCACAAAAACAAACATTAAAAAAAAACATGTGTTAAATGTTTGAGTGAGTGAGAGAGAGTGTGTGGATCCAAATGCAAAGGTAGTGTTTGGAATGTCCACTTTGGAAATCCCTACTCTGGATTTCATTTGATTCCAACAAACCGTTGACTCTGACTCTTCTTCATTCCTTCTTCAGATCAGATTTCAGATCCAGTGCATTCCCAAATTCTCCATGAAAACCTAATTCCACCATTTCTCATAACCTTCAAACCCTATCAATGGCGCAAGATCTAAAACCCTCCATCAGTTCCTTCTCTCTCCCCAAAACCCTAAAGCTGAAGACCAAGCAGCAGGAGCTTCTCATCCGCGTCGCCACACTCGCCCTCATCTACATCCTCGCCTTCATCACGCGCCTCTTCAGCGTCCTCCGCTATGAGTCCATGATCCACGAGTTCGACCCCTACTTCAACTACCGCACCACGCTCTTCCTCACGCGCAATGGCTTCGCCGAGTTCTGGAACTGGTTCGACTCCGAGTCCTGGTACCCGCTCGGCCGCATCATCGGCGGCACGCTTTACCCCGGCCTCATGCTCACCGCCGCTGCCATCCACTCCCTCCTCCGCTTCCTCCGCCTCTTCGTGCACATCCGCGAGGTCTGCGTTCTCACCGCCCCTTTCTTCGCCTCCAACACCACCCTCGTCGCGTACTTCTTCGCCAAGGAGGTCTGGGACTCCGGCGCCGGCATTGTCGCCGCTGCGCTCATCGCGATCTGTCCCGGGTACATATCGCGCTCCGTCGCTGGTTCTTACGACAACGAGGGCGTGGCGATCTTCGCGCTGTTGCTCACTTTTTACCTCTTTGTGAAGGCCGTCAACACTGGGTCGCTGGCGTGGGCTTTGGGTTCGGCGTTTGGGTACTTCTACATGGTGTCGGCGTGGGGAGGTTATGTTTTTATAATCAATTTGGTGCCGCTTTATGTGCTGGTGCTGCTTGTGACGGGGAGGTACTCGTTGAGATTGTATGTGGCGTATAACTGCATGTATGTGTTGGGGATGCTGCTGGCAATGCAGATTAGGTTTGTGGGGTTCCAGCATGTGCAGTCCGGGGAGCACATGGCGGCAATGGGCGTGTTTTTCTTGCTGCAGGTTGGTTTCTTTTCTCTATCCGTGTTTGTTTGTTTAGGATTTTAGCTGGGATGAAAAATAGATGCAGTTGTTTGGGTAGTTTTGAAGAAAAGGTTGCGAATTGGCCAATATCAAGTTTTTTTGTGATTTGGACTTCTGCACCATAATTGACAATGTGTTGCTGTGGTTTTGGCTGCAATGTCTAGGTTTCTGAGTGTATGCGTCACCACCAAGATTTTAAATTGTGGTGACAGTTTTGATGGGATACTTCATGATGCTGGAAATTTTGGACAAGTGTGTGTAGGATTTTACGTGGTACAAAATTCAGATGCAGTTCTTTAGTTAATGTTAGGAGGTTTTGGAAAAATGTTTGTAACCACGGTTGCAATGTCAAGGATTTTGGGATTGTGTGCCACGGTTGATGGACTGCAATTTTTTCAGCCACAATGCCTAGGTTTTTGGAATCTGGGACTGTAATTTCAACCACAATATCAAGGTTTTCGATAACGTAGCTGCATTTGTCTGCAATTTCCTGCAATATTAAGGATTACGATGGAATCCTCCGTTCAATGATGGCTTCATTTTCCTGCAATATCAAGGATTATGATGGAGTTGTGACCAAAATTTAAAAACTTTGTTCTTCAATAAAAATCAGAATTTCAATTTTGGTAACCTATTAAATATTTGCATTAATGTCCAATGTAGATGACTAAATTGGAACTTTAGTTCTTGATTAAAGAACAAGAGTGAAAGCACATTAGGAACTGCGCTTAAGTTTTGTCCTTTCACAGGAGATGTTTTTCTCTGAGTGTCTAACTTGGTTGTTTTTGCAGGTGTTTTTCTTCCTGGATTGGGTGAGGCATTTGCTTAGTGACACCAAGCTGTTCCAGGCCTTTTTGAAGATCACTGTGACCACTGCAGTTACTGTTGGTGCTGTTGCTTTGGGATTGGGCATGGCGTCTGGTTATATTTCTCCATGGACTGGAAGGTTTTACTCCTTGCTCGATCCAACTTATGCTAAGGATCACATTCCGATTATAGCATCTGTCTCTGAGCATCAACCAACTGCTTGGTCGTCCTTCATGTTTGATTTCCACATCTTGCTGTTTCTTTTCCCTGCTGGTCTCTATTTTTGCTTCAAGCGCTTGTCTGATGCCACAATCTTTTTAGTTATGTATGGTCTTACAAGCATGTATTTTGCTGGGGTTATGGTTCGGTTGATTCTTGTTGCTACCCCTGCTGTGTGCCTCATTAGTGCTATTGCGGTTTCTGCTACCGTCAAGAATTTGACACGGGTAGTGAGGGCCAAGAGCCCAGCGGTTCAAAGTGGATCTACTAAAGGAACTAGCTCTGCAAAAGGTTCTTCTAAGGTTAGATTTTTTTAAGTAGCTCATTTAGTGAAAGGCTTCCTCAGATGAGTTGCATTCTATTGTGTTGAATTAGTTTCTCACCTTTATAATCACATGCTAATCCAGTAAAGAGTGTACCCGTTCTTCAATTTTATCCTCTTGCTTTCATTTCATTAATTACAAGAAGAAGAATTTGTGGTTGTTTGGTATATTTCAATGAAAATAATTACTAAAATGCTAATGTGCACCAGACAGCAGGTATGGTAATTGCCATGTTCTTTCACAACAACTATATGTAACTTCACTTGTTCATCTATTTTCAGCTTTAATATTAAATATTGTATTAGAATGGTGTTTTTTTGTCTCTTACTGTTATTTCAGTGAATGTTGATGTGACTACTTAATAATAGGTGTATGATTGCTGTTGTTTAGGGTGTAATTGACAACTCCCAGCCTTTCCAAAGGAATGGTGCAATTGTGTTACTCCTCGGTGCTTTCTATTTGCTCAGTAGATACGCTATTCACTGCACTTGGGTCACATCAGAGGCTTACTCATCTCCCTCAATTGTCTTGGCTGCGAGGGGTGCTCATGGCCAAAGGGTCATCTTTGATGATTATCGTGAAGCATACTTTTGGCTTCGCCAGAACACTCCACCAGATGCCAAGGTGATGTCATGGTGGGATTATGGTTATCAAATCACAGCCATGGGAAACAGAACTGTAATTGTTGACAATAACACCTGGAACAACACTCACATAGCTACCGTCGGGCGAGCAATGTCATCATATGAGGATGAGGCTTATGAGATAATGAGATCGCTTGATGTGGACTACGTATTAGTCGTGTTTGGTGGTGTTACTGGTTATTCTTCTGATGATATTAATAAGTAAGAACAAAAGAAGTATTATGTTTTGCTTTTATATCAGTGTTTACCAAATGCGTGTGCCATTTCTTTATGAAAAATACTACATAGATGATTCTTGCATTCAGAGCTTTTCACATACAGGTGGCTTCATTAAAGTTGTTGAGCATATATTTGCTTAAAGGCATAAAACAGTTACTTGGAATTTTTTTAAAGGGTGCATTCACCTGTATTGTGCAGTAGCATTGCTCTTTCTCTATTTTTGAGACTGATCACCCTCATCTCAATAGTTGGTGCTTTTAGGCTGTCCTTGTTCTTTATTGTGTTTCTGACCTTCCCCTTTCATAGCAGTAGTGAGTACCAGGCCTTCATAATTTCCAGAAAATAAAAAATTTATATACATTCCATCATGAAGTTTCTGCAGATTGGCTGCCCATTTTTGATGGAAACATGAACTACGAAAACTTGGTTCAAATATATTTCCAATTATGGCCTTATAGGTAGTCTTATTCTTATACTGTTTTGGTGTGCAAAAACATCTCTAGGTTTGTAATTACTTGACTGGTCGGAATAAGCTTTAGATAGTATGTTGTAAAATTATATTTTGTGTAAAGTTTTATTTCTGTCTGAAGATGTAAGTATTTACACTTATTGAATATGTCCCACTTATTAACGTTGCAGTTTTTCTTCTGAAATTTATTTGTTTCTTATTTTAATTTGTACTAGTATATCTGTGTATCTTCTCTGCTGTAATACTTGCAATATTTTTAAATCATACCCCCAATTTTTTGTGTAGATTTCTTTGGATGGTGAGAATTGGTGGCGGAGTTTTTCCTGTGATAAAGGAACCTGACTACCTTGTCAATGGAGAATATCGTGTAGATAAAGGAGCTGCTCCGAAGATGTTGAACTGTCTTATGTAAGTTTTGTAGCGTTACTAGTTTAGCACTACAAGTCTGTGCTTGGGTTTTGGTGTAAAATAGAGAATTGTGAACTAAAATTGAGGAGATGAAATCATGGAGTAACGGTCAAGTTGGACATGTGTCCTATAGGGACTCAGAAGTTTAACTAGGTTTGAATTTGTAAACGGTGTATGACCAGGCAATTTGGGCTTACCTTGGTAGTTTTTGATTTACCTTATTTTTGGGTTCTCATTTCCTGAAAAAGAGAAGTTGTGCAAAACAATGTTTTGCAGATGCTTTGACCATAAAAGGAGTTTTTTTTATTTTTTTTTATTTAAGAAAAACAAATGACAAGAAAAAAGAGTAATCAGGTACTTCAGGAGCTTCATGCTGCTACTTATTTAGAATCCCAAGACCCCAAGTACACTGTAAACAGTTTTCAATTTAGTAAAATGTAAACTAAAAGTAAGGGCAAATGCTACCCTGGTGTTTCCCCGGTGGGAATCAGGTCCTATTTAAGCACATAAAAAAGAGTAGGGATTGTTCAGGATTCCAGGATAATATTATTTGCTGGTATTTGTATTACATGCAAAGGGACCTCATGAATTGATACATGTTGGACTTAATTATATTTTTCTTCATCTGTAAATCTTAGGTACAAGCTGTCTTATTATCGGTTTGGGGAGCTGACAACAGAATATGGCAGGCCACCTGGGTAAGTTCCATAGCTCTTGTTGGTACTATTTTTATAATGACACCAAAAAATCTAGGTGTCCTTACATTAGTGGTTTTGACAATGGGAATGAAGAATCTATGTCACTTGATTAGCTAGCAATATGGAAATCACGCTAGTTAAAAATATCCAAATTATGTTTTTGGACTTTTATTGTCATATTTTTAATTTACTCATCCAATTTAGGAAAAGATTGTTATGCTTAAGTTTAGGGTAGCCGCCCATGTAAATACTCAATGTACTAGGCGGTTAGATTGAAATATGTTCACTCCCAGGATCTCTAGTTCAAATTACAGCCTTATATTAAACCTGTTAAATTTTCATAACCAGGTGTTTCTTGCAATGTTGTTATCTTCGCTTTCATAGGAATCAAATATGAATTCTTGTATCCGTTTGTCCAATGACCATCTTCAATGATGATTTCATTTGGCAGGATAGTAATTTGTGTGTATGCTTGTTAATATGTTCTGTTTGATGTAATGCACATTTTTTATAGCCGTGTGTGTATCTTGCAATGACAGATATGATCGCGCTAGAGGTGTTGAAATTGGAAATAAGGACATAAAGCTTGAGTACTTGGAAGAGGCACTCACTACACAGAATTGGATAGTTCGTATTTATAAAGTGAAACCTCCTAAAAACAGGTGGTAACTCTAATCCCCCATCCCCAAATGCCCAAAAAATGCAAAAAACAAGGACTGTTTTCTCCGCGGGAAATGATAGCTTGTAGTGAACTTGAGCGTTGAAAATCTGTTTACAGATTCTGGACCAATTTTGAAGTCTGCAGAATTAGTTGAGGTCATTTTATGGATTTTTCTCTTTACTGCAGTTTATGACTTAGTGCCAACTTAACTTATTGGCTTGGTGTCACATGTTTGCCACGAATTATACAATATTGCCTCATATAACTTTTAGAACCAGCCAAACAAATCATACTGGTGTGGCTAATAGTCTAATATTTAGTTTCAAATAAATATATGAAGGGAACAAGATAAAATAAAATTTCATTTAAAAAAATAATAGATTGCGGGGTGATGTTTTTCTCCTTTCAAAGGTTCAACATGGCAAAATTATCTGGGTAGATAATTAATAGCTGAGATGCTATCAAACAAATAACCTAATCTATTGGACTAAAAATGTTTGGAAAATTATTTGATAAAATATAAAATGTTAAATACATGAGATTTGCATTTTTTTAATAAGAATATATTTTTATTTTTTTCAAAGTAATTAAATTTACATTTCTAATGTTGATTTTGTGGAAGTTGTATGTGTTTTTTATTTGAACAGGTAATTTTATTTAAATGAATTGATTTAATGAGTAAAATTAATTAGAAATTGACTTCTTAATCTAATTTAAATTATTGCTATATTGAATACTAGTATTTTTTACATAGTTATTTCGATTTGTAATATTATTTATTTATATTATATTCAAAATTAAAAAGAGTAATAATATAATAATTAGTTGTATTAGATTTCCTAGGGAAAACCTTAATCCACAAATTATAGCCTCCAATTTTAAATTTCAGCAATGATGATATTTGTTCTTGTCGGTAATGTGATTCAGCCATGGTCATGATCTAGTGTAATAGAAAGGGGGAACACGCATGTGACTTAATTAATCCCTTCATTACAAGTTGTTTAGTCTCAATTCAACTCATTTGCTTTACTCGTCTCATCACAACTTTAATGTACATTTATGTCAAAAACGCAACCACCATACTTTGCTTATGAACACGACAACAGATCTTGTACAATGTGATCATTGAATGGACCACTTCATGGAGCTTTATATATACATTTTGAATCAAATGATCAACTTCAGATGAAGAACTTGATTGCTTAGATTTATGAAATGAATAGATGACAGAATACAGGCACATGTTAGACATATGAATGAGGGTAAAAGAACTAATCCAATTATCATTAGAGTAGCCATGTAAACATGGTTTACACAATAAATCCTATTGCAGTATAATTGGTCTGAAGAAAAAAAATATCATAAATACTTACATAATGTATTCAATAATAATAACATGATCCAGTGACTTTCACTTGACTTCATTTAACAAAGGAAATTATGAATATGTAAATAACTCTTTATAACCCAGGTGGGATTGACCATTTACATTATTGGTACACATTTGAAAAACCAGTTGCTTCACATTTTCATGTACCTTTTCCTCCGTTGCTTACTGCTGAAGTTTTTCTTCTTAGGAGGTCATCTACCCCTTCCTAGGCTTGGAATAAATAAATATCCTACTTGTGTAATTTTCTTTTTTCTTTACCTTCTCTTCTCAGGCTTACTAACCCAAGCACTTGTGCATCTTGTTGCAATTTATGTTCATGTAATGTCAAAAAATAATTTGCTCAAAAGGGAATCAATTTACACTAATCAAGGGCAGTTTTGCTTCTGCGGCCAGTGATTGGGATAGGCAAACCATCAAAGATAGGCTTTGAAATGGCTGCTTGCAAGTCTGGTTTCAAGTTCCATATCGCCGGCGGCCAGGCTGTTGCTGAGTTCATCCTTTCCTGCTCTCTGAGGCTTGATGCACTCGATGATTTGCGCACTCCAGAAAAGCCATCGGTAAATATAGATTCTCCCAACCCCACCGGAATTGAATCTAACCATCCTGATTCTGACTCAGGAAACAGAGCTGCTCGGCTAGCCGATTTCGGCCTCATGGCTAATGTTTTTCCAGTTGAAGAGAAACCATTTGATACATTACCATTTCCTTCTTTCATAAGCTTTTCTGGGGTGCTGGCTCCATTATCAACTTCAGCTTTCTGACGTCTTCGGACAGATTTCTCATCAGCCTTCTCAGATCCCCCGTCCCCAATTTCCGCAAGAGGAATGTAATCACCATCCCCTGTCAGTAGATCATAGACTAAATTTGTTGACTTGGGAAAATCATTTGTAGCTGATGGCAGGTCTGAAACTGGAGAAGCATTGGGAAACCATTCCCCTCTAGAATGATCAGAACTCACGGGTGTATAAACTGCCATTTCTGTTCCATTGAATGTATCTTTTGAATCTGAAGATTTGAGGCCATAGAATTTCTGTAAAATGCTCATAGCTGGAGAAATATCTGGTTGAGGAGGTTTGAGTCTTAAGGAATGAAGAGGTTCCTTCATGGCAGATTGACCTATGCGTAGGGGTTTCTTCTCAATGCTAGAATCTCTGCAATGAGTTTCAGTTAAAAATGAGTTTCCATAATCCAGCACATGATTTTAAATATAAATCAAAGTTACTGGTTGGTGAAACTATGTTATCTGCAACAAATCCTAAGAATCAATCAAAACTTTTTTATTCAGCTGTTTCATTCACTGTACTTCAAATATTCAGAATATGATGTAGCTGACAACTATGTATGCACTTGTACTTTCAAGTCTGGGACAAGGATTGCTGTCAAATTCTAAATGGAGTACATTGTTCTATAATATACACAACATGCTACATAAACAAATTAGGGCAGGAAGATATATTGTAATTGTAAGAAAGATATTGCAAATGAAAAGAGGGAAAAACTGAAATGAGTACAATTGAAGTACCCCAACTTGGCAGGTTCATCGTGTGGACCAGGAGCAGGAGATGGTGGATGACGTCCTGGTAAGGGAATTTTCAATGTCTTCAGTGCAAACATTTGAAGATCTGTGGCTAAGCCATTCATCCTTTTGATGTCAGCTACCTAAATCATTACAAGGAAATTTTATCAGAAGATTTCAGTATCATTTTATTATCACAGAGCATAAAGCAGCAGTAATGCATACATGTATGCACATCATGTCAGTCACTAGACAATTTAACATTTCCTCAAGTTTAACCTTAAAAGAATTCGAAGTGAGGTATCTCAAAAAATAGTCAATAGAATTGTGATTTTCCATGCTATACAATATCACCTGTGTCTCTTATAAAGGCATTTCTAAAAGAAAATGCATTATGCTCATAAAGTGTTTGGCAAAATATAAATATGTAAAGATCTAACCAATGCAAAGAAAAAATGAAAGCATTCATAAGTATAAGTTCAAAATATCTGCTCCTTCCATCCTGAAGGCCACAGTAAGATGGAAGGGGATAAATTTTTTCTTCCCAATTTCCTAACTTTTCTACCATAAAACAGCTGTCAAAACTGAGAACCATTCATTCCTGTCCTTATTTTCCTATCCATAATCTTTCAACTTATCACCAAAAACATCCTAAAAGTGGAGAATGAAGAACCATACACACTATAAGTTTGACCCCTTTAACAAACTCTCCCTAATGGCATTACTAACGATTAGAGGAAAAACTGAGGCACTTGACTGGTTGTGTCAGATTAGCTTACCCCCAAAGGATAAAAAACAAAACACAAACACAAAACCTCCATCCCTCCAAACAAAAACAGAGAATCTTGTGAACAACAACATAACACGCGAAATCGTTATCTTGTATTCTTGTTCATATACATATAAAACCCTTAAACTAAAAAACTAAAATTTAGCACACCTAGAAAAAAAAAGGAAGAAAAACTACATAACCCAAAAGAACAAATATAAAAAGCAACCAACTTTACCACGCCTGAACCAATTCAAAGTCCGAAGCCAAAAAAACATAGAGAAAAAATTACCTCAACACCATACTTAATTGCCACACCAGCAAGAGTGTCAAGCTTTGAAACATGGTGTTCTATGTAAGTCAACCCATTACCGCCACTTCCGCCGCCGCCGTTCTGCAACCCGTTTAACGGCGACATCTACTCCGATCAACCCACCGACAGCAAGATCTACGATCTGAGAGAAAGAAACATGAAATTGACTTATAGGGGAAGTGGGTGGAGAGGGGAATTTGAGAGAGAGGGAGCAAAAGGGTCAAAGAAAAATGTGATCTTGGAGGAAGAAAAGGAAAGTTGAATATGGATAAAAGGAAGAAACAATAGACGGAAGCTTGGTTATTGGAGTGAGATTTTTATTTTGATTTCAGAGAAAGAAAATATAAATAAGAAAATAAGGTTTCTTTCTTTTCATCCTTTTAAGCTTCTACAGGAATTTGACTTTATTCCACACACACTGCAAATATGGGAATTTCCAATTTCTTGTTATTTAACTTCTTTCCCTTTTTATTTATTTATTGAATTCAGTGTTAATATCAACCATCAAATTCTTCATTTTTCTTTTTCAAGACAGATTCTTAACAAAAATTTAGCCAATGTTTAATGTGAAACCAATTCAGAATTTAATACTCATATCAAATACTAATCTCACAAAATGGTCAAAAAAATATCTAATCACAAATTCCTATAAATAAATTTGTACCCAAAATTACTATTACTATTACTATTATTTTTTGTAGTAAAATATAATTTATGTATAATGTGCTACTATAAGATTTTTCAAATATCATATTAAGTTTGACTTATAAAATAATTCTTGTAAATATTAATTAAAATAATTACTATACATGATCATTCATTGTTAGATCCTAAAACAAAAATATTTTATAATAGTTTTTTTTAAAAAAATTATATTACTTTTTATATTTAAAGTAAAAAAAACTTTTACCCACATAGTAAATGTTCATAAAACTCAAATTTTGATAATTGAGCACCCTTTCCATAAACTCTTTGTATTTTATTCGTGATATTCAATTCTTTGTATTTACAATTTCCCACAAATTTATTTATTTTTGTCCATAGAAAATAATACTTTAATAAGCAAAGATAAATTAAAGATGAGATTGGAAACACGACTCATAGTTTTAAATAAAGAACGTGTTTGTTTTGGAAGCAATTTGAATGTGGCATTATGCAAATTACTAAAAGGAAAGAGAAAAAAAGAAAGAAAGTCAAATGATTATGAAAACTCCTTTGAACCACTTTTAGATTTGGAATCACGATGATGAACTCGACCCTTCTTTCATCATTTTCTTAATTAAGTTTCTGAATTTTTTATTGTGTTTGGGAAATTTGTGTGTGTTAATTTATTGAAGAGTGGTGTTGTAAAGTGTAATAAAGAGGGAAAAGTGGTATTAATGTTTCCAATTTGATTATATAATCGGTTAACGCGGTGAGATATATATTTATATATGTGCACCGACACACACATATATATGAAACAACTAAAACCTCTCAATTATGTGGTCCCTTCCTTACTCATTCTAACACTTTTTTAACTTTCATTTTATGGATTATACCTCTCATTCTTCACATTTCATTCTTTATTTTTTAATGTTTTCTCATTTTTATTTTGTCTTATTTTACTTAGTTTTACTAAAATAGTATTATTTGAGTGTTCCTTATTGAATTTGAATTTGAATTGTATCTGATTTTTTTTAAAATAATAAAAATATTCTTAAAGAGAGTGTTTCTTGTCGAATTTGAATTTGTATCTGATTTTTTTTATAGAATAATAAAAGTATTTTAAATAAAAGAAGACGTGGATCAAAATATATTTTACTTTTTTAAAATACGTATCTAATTGGTAGTTAAAACTTTGGTAGCTAATTAGATACAATTTTAAAAACTATTTAACAATAATAGAAATTAATTTATAAACTAAATTTTTTTAGTCTTTGAAATGTTATACTAATTATTTTTTATTTTTAAAATTGATTTTTATTTCATGATTTTTTTTAGTATGTGATTAATTAGCTATGAAACTCATATACTTTTCTTAAATGACGTGTTGGTGTCGGATACTCGTATCGGACACCGACACTCGTATGACACTTGTAGAACACGTATCCATGAAGTGTCAAATTCAAAAAGTATTTGTTAGATTTATGACAATTCTAGTACGATTCTAACACAATTTTAAAAATGAAAAATACATTAATTTTCTAAAATCTCAAATTTATTGTATAAATTTTTATTATGATTATAAAAATAAGAAACAAATCCTTTTAAACTAGTCATAAAAGATATCTTTCTGCTCCAAAAAATAATCTGGAACATACTTGTGCACATAAATCTTTATTATCAATTTATATAATTTATAATTATATAATATATAGATTCGTGTCCCCATATCCTACATTTTAGAAATTATACGTATCTTCATGTCCGTGTCCGTATCGTATCAGTGTCCGTACTACATAGTTAATTAGACATGGTTTTAATATATTTCAATGTTTTTCTACACCATCAAAGTTTACTGTAATTTTTGTTTTTGCTTCAAAATATTGAAAGATAAATAGAAAAAAGTATTTAATTATCTTAATAACTTGTAAATAAGTTTCAAGAAAGTTTTGTGCATGCAAATGACAATAACCAAATCATGTGCTCTTCACCAACATTTTAGTAAAAAAATGCTTTAGACATTAATTGATACTTATGATCTGAACACATCTTCACTGATTTTTAATTTTTTATACATCTTTTATGTTTTAAAATAGTTTTACTGACATTTTGAAAAACACTGTTACAAATTAAAGTTTTTCTCAATAAAATATTGCATTTATTAC
>Ga0123341_1002046_pt1 | contig 16120 bp, 13 predicted proteins | sample Turbeapinknodule_FD_89959 | JGI IMG/M metagenome (GOLD analysis project Ga0123341, IMG submission 89959) | Root nodule microbial communities of legume samples collected from Mexico - Turtle bean Mexico pink nodule | ecosystem: Host-associated > Plants > Roots > Nodule | place: Mexico: Nepantla...
AAAAAAAATTTTATTTAATTTTTTTTTTTTTTTTTAGAATAGAGTTATGTTAACAACTATTAGAAGGAGTTAAGAGATTATCTAAAAGAAGAAAACTCTAATGAAAACTTTTTGAAGAATCAAATTTTGATGAAGAGAATAGCCATAAGAGGAGAAGGTTATGAAAATGGAGGAATATGCTTACATAGAAACAAACAACACTAACACTCACATGCATTCTCTGTGCAACACGACCCCACCATCCCAAAACCAAACAAATAAATACCAAATAACGTGTCTTTGCCAACTTCTCATCCTTCTTCCACTTAGATAATTCTCATCTCTTCTCTTCTTCCTTCACTCTTGCTTCTCTTTCTGTCTCTATCTCTTTTGCTTCACACCATATCAACCTTAAACCCCAAACACAACAGGGTTCACAAGAAGTGAAAGTTGAATACTTTGTAGTGCAGGTGGAGGAGGAGGGTGCTATGGACTCCAAGGCGATGACTTTCATAACCCACCAAGCCATTTTCAACGCGGTTCGATGTGGGGACCTTGAAGGGCTCAAGGAGCAGCTGAAGAATTGCATGGGTGAGGTCTCATCAGAAGGGGTCATTTCTGAGCTGATGTCTATGCAGAACGATGCAGGAGAAACTTTGTTGTATATTGCTGCTGAGATTGGTCATCTTGAGGTGTTCAGCTTCTTGCTTGGTTTGTGTGACTTGGAGGTGCTGAAGATCAGGGCCAACTCTGATATGAACGCCTTTCACATCGCAGCCAAAAGTGGCCATTTGGGTAGGTTTTTCCTTTTGGTTCTTTGGTTTCGTTTTCCACTTTTCAGCTCTTAAATTGGGTGTGTGTCATTTCTTGGAGTTGGTTATGGATTTTGCTGTTGAAGGATTGTTGAATCAATTCACTATAAACCCATTCTAAAAAAATGAGATTGGTTGTTTTGTTTGATGGTATGTATGCATTTAGCTCCCTTGATTCGCAGCTTTTTTTGAAGGGAGAGGAAATTCAAAAGGGTAAAAATCTTCTTCTTTTTCTGATCAATCTGTGAACATCACCCTAATCCCAATATTCAATTTTGAATGGGGAATTTTCTGAACAAAAACATGGTAATGGCAGTCTTCCAATGTAAAGATTCCCAGGGATGGAAAACAGTGCATCACTCACTAGCATCAGCCAAAGGCTTCATAAAGGCTTCATAAAGGTTTTGCAAGACTTACTTATCCAAAATGAGGCAAACCCATATTCAAATGTTGCGAAGTGGAGTGTTTAAGAATTTTGGTTTACCTTTTCAACCTCGATATATAACATTATGGAATACACCTTCCAGACCTCACATTCCATCTTCAAGGAGGCATTTTTCCTTTCTTTCATTTTTCAACATATTATCATCAACTAGAAAGATCAAATATTATACTAGAACCATGAATTGCTACATATATGCCTTATTTGATATTGATTTTATTCTCTCTTTAGGTAGTCTTTTAAATTGATCATGTTCACCAAGAATGTCATAGGTCAAATTATAGCACATCTTGTAGAATTTCAGGATTTCAGGATGGTAGCTATAGTTTGATTACTAAACGTGTAACACTATCAAATTCCTCGCTACAATTTATGTTATGGTATTTATAGGTCCTAAAATGGGAAAAGAACCAATGTTGGGAGGTCTCCCTCTCTGACTCTTAGATTAGTCTCTCGTTTATGGGTGAAGGGTACTGAGGGAAACAAACAAAAGTGCAAATATTGAGACAAAGGGAGAATTATCATATTGCAATTAACTTCACTGCTACGATGATGACAATAAGGATTTCAATTCTGATATATTTGACTGTCAATCTTTGTCCAGATATTGTAAAGGAAATTTTGAGCACTTGGCCTGAGGTTTGTAAGATATGCAACTCCTCTAACACTAGTCCCCTATATCTTGCTGCTGTTCACGATCATTTGGATGTGGTGAATGCAATATTGGATGTTGATGTGAGTTCAATGATGATAGTAAGGAAAAACGGCAAAACTGCATTGCATAATGCTGCTAGGTATGGCATCCTTCGCATTGTAAACGCACTGATTGCCCGTGATTCTGGAATAGTCTGCATCAAAGATAGAAAGGGTCAAACTGCATTACATATGGCTGTCAAAGGACAAAGTACTTCGGTGGTGGAAGAGATATTACAAGCTGATCTTACGATATTGAATGAACGAGATAAGAAGGGAAACACTGCTCTTCACATGGCTACCCGGAAAGCCCGTTCACAGGTCAATTGAGCCACATAGTTGATTTCCTTTATTCCGAGCTTTCTGCAGTTTTAGTATAAATTGGTCCATCCAATCTTTCATGATGTTATGATTATGATAGCTTCTTAGTCTTCTTGACCATAAACAGTATGAGGTCGCATTTCTCTCTTGCACAGTATCCTGAATCAGCATGTATTCTTGCATTTGCTCATTATTCTTGAGAATAAATGCTCAGTTTGACTTAGCTCATGCTGATATTTGTCTTTTCAGAAACTTAGTTTCAGGCTTTTCGGAATAGTTTAATGGATAACATGATAAGAATGATAGGGAGTTTTGTTAAAGGTACAGGGTTCTACTTCTACTGTAAAAGTATGGTTCATTCTGTATCAAAGCATTTTTCAAACCATAAACTACCTGATAGTTGTAATCAATATTTGTTTATACCCTTTAAAGAGATTGTTGATGCTTCAGCTTGCAATAGCAGGACATATTTTCTTGATGCCCTGCACTCAGGTGTGTTAATAATGGTATGCTGCAAAATCTTGTTCAAGGAGAAGCAATTCAGAGACATCTATTAATAAACTCTAGTCATAGATGACCTGGCAAGGGATTTTAGCCTTGTGATTTTGTATGCTAGTAAAACAGTAACAATAAAATAGCACCACACTACAATCTTGGATTTTCAGGAATGGTCTATGCAACCTTAAATCGTTTGTTTATCTCCTAATTGTCTTTGTGCATGTTTAGTTTAATGTTTCACTCTGGACCCAAGTCAGACAAAAATCTGTAGCTTCTACATCATTTATTTGTATTTGACGCAATTTTGTTAGACAACTGTGTGTACATAACACAAAACCAAACACGCAGTTCATATGATAGAAAGTGAGTTTCATTTGCACTCATACTTTACAACCTGATATAGTAGACAAAATACATGTACAGTTTTTGCTCTCAAAATTGTAGCAAGCCTCTCTTGCAATGAATTTGTCTTGTCTCTACTGACACATGGTTCTTCTTATTTCAGATAGTGAGCCTCTTGTTAATCTACACAGCTATAGATGTCAATGCCATCAATAATCAGAAGGAAACAGCCTTGGATTTGGCAGATAAACTGCCATATGGAGATTCATCTTTGGAAATCAAGGAGGCCCTTACAGAATGTGGTGCCAAGCATGCCAGGCATATTGGGAAAGTGAATGAAGCCATGGAACTCAAAAGAGCTGTGAGTGATATAAAACACGAGGTGCAATCACAGCTTATACAGAATGAAAAGACTCGCAGACGAGTTTCTGGTATCGCGAAGGAATTGCAGAAAATTCATAGAGAGGCAGTGCAGAACACCATCAATTCTGTCACAGTAGTATCCGTCCTCATTGGCTCAATAGCATTCATGGCCCTATTCAGCTTACCAGGTCAATATCGAAAGAAGCAACCGGAGGCAGGAGAGGCAAACATAGCCGATGATGTTGCCTTCAGTGCTTTCTGCCTTTTGAATGCTACAGCTCTTTTCATTTCTCTTGCAGTTGTTGTTGTTCAAATCACTTTGGTGGCTTGGGATACAAGGGCTCAAAGGCAGGTTGTGTCAGTGATTAACAAGCTTATGTGGGCTGCATGTTCTTGCACTTGTGGGGCTTTTCTTGCTATATGCTTTGTGGTGGTTGGAGAGGAAACATGGCTTGCTATTGGTGTCACCCTTTTAGGAGCACCAATTCTACTTGGCACTCTAGCATACTTGTGCTACTTTGTTTTTAGGAGACGTTTTGGACTCCGTGGTGATTCCCAGAGACTAGTCAAGAGACCAAGTGGAAGCAAATCTTTCTCATGGTCTTACTCAGTAAACATATCAGATGCAGATGATTATGATTCTGATCATGAGAAGATATATGCTCTGTGAGTGAGTTTGTTAACTTAAGTTGAGTTGATATCCTTCCACCCATGTGGAAAGTGAAATCTTTACTCACTAGGATTCAGCTGCTTAATCTGCAGTTGGCTAGAAAAGCCTTACACAAGAAAGTTGGTTTGATATGCTGATATATGAAACTGATAATCAGAATCAGTGTAGATTTATGTACATGGAAATAAAAATATCTTGTTTGAGGCTTATATCCAGCTCTGGAATTTTGAAAATGGTTCTGCTTCATATTTTGGATTGTATTAGAGTTTAATTTGTTGACTTGTGACGTATTATGCATAATTGTGCAAGGTTTCTCTCTGCTATGAAGTTGATATGGAAAGAAAGTTATTTAGATTAATTTGGTAATTGTGTCTTCAAATTTTGTTGGACAAGAAAGATATCACTTATAAGGTGCACCAACTCCAACGTGAACATCAGACGTGTCATAGATACTTATATATATCATGTCAAAAATATAAATCAAAAGTTAAGATTTATATAATTCACATTTTAATTAAGGGTAGTTAAGTTTTTTAGTTCTTATTTCATCATGATTCTTGCAAAATAGAATACCAAGGAACTTATCATATATAGTGAAATCCTTTGAAAATATGTTTCCCAAAAATGTTACAAGCCTTGAATATTTTTGGTTAACAATTTTTGATAAAAGTGTATAAGAAGTGTTTAGTTAGGAATAATTTTTTACTCACGCTTTAGACTTGTTATAATATAGTCTTGGTTGATTGAGCATAACCTTTGGTTGAATATTAGGTAAAGATTGATCAGAAATGGTTAATTTTTCAAATTGTACAATTCAAATATTTTTACAAAATCTAATTATGTAATTCAAAAAGTATTGACAACAAAGGATGGAGGCCATAAATGGCCTTCTGTATGAATATTACTAGACAATTTCTTCCTACACCATATCATTTATGACATGCAACAAAATTTAAAATTCAACATCCATTTCATTTGTGCTTACGGATACACAAATTCAGAAGTGATTTTTATATATTCTGGATTTCAAAATTCAGAAGGTTATTTTCGTATTTCATTTAAGCTTCTGGATGATCACATCCGGAAGTGAGTTATAAGTTCTGGATTTTTATATCCATAATGGTGTGATGTAAATTGTGTTAAAAATTGTGATCCAAAACTCATTTATATTTGCTTACGAATTTTAACATCTGGAATGTCCTTTATGTTGTCCAAGTAAGCTTCTTGATGGTAAAATCCAAAAGTAACATTAATTCTGAATTTGTATATCTGGAACTTTGTGATTTGACTTACGGAGGCAAAAATTTTAAATCATCTGACATTTCATGTCAGTATGATACGGTGGAGAAAGGATCAACCGTGTTACAATTACAAGGATAACATAATTTAGAGCCCAAAAATTATTTATTCTTCATATTTGTTGTTATGTAGAGGCCAGCACTTAAAGTCAAGGGTTTTTACTTCATGCACCCCCTTTTTGAACTTGTACTCCAATAATTTTCATTATAACTATTTTACACTTCTTTAAAGTGAATTTTTTCTGAAATTTACTTTCTAAAATTCATGCAATACATTTTGAAACACAAGAATAGGATAAGATTTTCAAAATACATGAAATACATAAAACAAACTTTCTTGAACATATATAATATCTTAATATTTAAAGATTCAATAAGTAATGATTTAGTTTATTGTTTCTGTTGAAAATCCTATATAAATAAACTAGAAATAAGATTAAATTATAGTATATAAATAGATATAAACTCAAGTTTATAAGTGAAATTGAAGGGTTTCAAATAGAAAATTGTATTTGTTCACCTGAATTAAACAGATAAACAATCACAGACTTGATGTCATGAAAATAAACCAAATCCAAATGCTAAAACTGTATACACATATTGCACTACACTTGGCCTGATTGTGCAGTTTCTTCGTGGAAGTAGCTAATTCCTTATTATGTTTGATGAGCAGGTAGACAAGATGTTTTACTAATAAATTATCTCCCTCTAGCACACATGGTTAAAATTTTTAAAAAAATAACAGAACCACGTGGGTATCACGTTGTACAAAGTCAAAAGAAGACTGTTTCTTTCTCCACCTCCATACTTTCGTGTCACACCACCATAAATTTTTGTATTCCAAAAATATTCTTCTTTAATATTTCAGATTATATAGTTCAAAAGTTTTTTTTTTTTAGATTCAGCTTCTGGATTATGTATCCGGAAACCTTTTGTGGTTAGTTTCCAGATTACATAATCCATAAGTCTTTTCTATACATGAGATTAGCTTTCAGATTATGTAATCTGAAAAACTTTTTTTTTTTTTTTCAGATACATGATTAGCTTCCGGATTACATAATTCAGAAGTTTTTTCTGAATATGAAATTAGCTTCCGAATTATATAATCCAGAATTCCATATGGGAGTGACACAAAAGATATTTTCACATGGAGTGATACAAGAAAATATGGAGGTTCAAGAAGAAGCAGTCCAGAAGAATAGCCTAGGAAAAGCCCAGGGTTGAATCATAAACCCATTTTTTTAGCATCCCAGCTTCTATAACAAGTGGTAAAACAAGCAAGCTACTATAATTTACAATTTTACAGATCATAACCAACCCCATCAAAGTTCACATAGTCTCTAGACAAAGACTTAATGAGCAGAAGCAATATTAAATTATAATTGTAGCTTCCCTGGACTTCTCTTTGATGATCTTGAAGGAGGAACATTACGTTCGACAGATTGGGGTCTTCTTGGTTCTTCTTCTCTTTGTGCCTCCTGCAGAATAGATCAAATAATCACAAACATAATACAGACAAGAGATTATAAATCAGGTACCATCTCTTCCCCTCCATTACCAATATTCTCTTTCTTCTACGAAATTTTACCCAATAACTTAAGTGAAACACAAAACATAAAATACAAAATCAACATGCAGAATGAAGAGATCAGCAACCTTTGACGATGAAGGGGAAATATTGCGTGACTTTGCCTGCGTTTTGGCAAGCACCCGATGCTTGTGCTGCATTTGCTGAAATTGTTGTAGTCTTGCAGCAAAATTTATTTTATTTCGTGAGCTCCCACCATCTTCGGCTACAACACCATCCTCAATGGTTCGAAATCCATCAGGCACGTTATGAAATTGGTAGGGATCCCCAGAAGGCATTCTCTTCAATTGCTCACCATTAAATGAATATGATGGCACAGCTTTTAAACGAGTTTTTAGTATCTTAAAGGCGGCACTTTGCTGCATATTAATAGTATTAAGAGAGTTAATATACAAACATCAAAGCATGTACTCCAGAAACAATATCATACATTCAACTTACTGACCAGACAAACATATCCAGGAAAAGAATGTTACTGACACAATGCTGAGAAATTCGCAAAAGATACTATCTTTATTAGTTTCTACACAAGAATTACATTTTCTCAATCATTAAAATATGAAATAGGGAAATTTGAAAATAAGGAAATAAAGTACAATATCTTTAATCTCCTTGTATTAAAGACACCCTCTCTCAAGTAGGTAAATGAATATCAATCACTCTCAAGTTGTCTATAAGCTCCTGGAATTTAGTAGTAGAAAGCCCCTTAGTGAGAACATCAATTGGAATCCAACAGGAACATGAGTTTTAACAATAAGACCACTTGTCTAGCTTTTCTCTGATGAAGTGTTCAATATTATGTGTTTCGCAATTGAACTAGATTGTGAGCAATGGCAGACTTGTTATCACAAAATAACTTCATAGGGATCTCAAACTTAATTTTGAGGTCATCAAGATTGATCTCCATCCATAGCCCTTCACATAGAATATCTGTCTTTTAGTTTGTTAATAAACACAATAGTGTTCTTACAAAGCTTTTAAGACATGGAAAATAAATTTGGCAACATTTCAGCACTTTGCAAATTATGGCTCAGATTCTTGTTCTTCTCTTTCGAAGGATATCTTTATATAGGTCTTGAAGAAAAGAGTTGTTGCAAATCCTGTTCTGGCCATTGAGTAGCTTCAACTTGTATGAATGTCTTGCTTGCATCTAAGCAGCTTGAACAAAGAAGATGCATTAAATGTTATTCTCTCCTTGAAGCAACATCCTGATAGCTAGAATAACTTAATCCTTTATCAGAGAGTGCCTTTGCTTGAAGTTGTGTAAAGATGACTTTTCTTGTTGTAGAACTAGGGTGGGTTTCTCCCTCATTTGATATTTCGTACCAAAGGACATCTTTCTCTTCAATTTCATAATGGGCTTTTTCTTCATCTATGACCTCACCATTGAATCCTTGGGCATCCACAAAGACAAGAAAAGCAAAAAGTTGAAGACCGACAAAGAATCACTTTGTTTCAAGAGAAGTGACATATATGGAACAAATATTCAACGACTTTGAGGATGACAACACTTATACCTCTTTCTATTGGAGGGGCAACCCACACAGACATTTATTTCCCTAATGTCTAACTTACATGATATAAAGACTATGAAAATGAATGTAATGCAACCAAAAATATGACATGACAAACTTGACATAAAGGAAGAAGAAACAAAGGACACTCGGAATACAACATGACTAACATCATTTAAGACTAAAGTGGGTAAGGTAACCAATTAATAAGGTATGTAGCTGTAAGGATAGCTAAAGGTATTGAATGAGCTCTTACACTTCATGGACAAGGTAAACGAGCCAAGAGAATTAATTATGGACAATCAACATCTTCAGCAATCAAATCTCCCTTAGGCTATATGTCATGCTCAAGTTGAGATTGTGCAACTGGTGGATCTACTTCATCATGATCTGAGGTAGTGTCGTTTACTCATCATTGCATAACTCCTATGCTTCCTACCCATTAGTTCAAGAACATTGTCATACTGTGAAGTTTATAATGAGTCTCTATAGTATTCCCTAACCTTTTATAATACAAGCAATACTCCCCACGGTAACCCTTCGCAGGTTACTTTTCTTCAAAGGTCAATCCTCTTCCAAAAGCTAACACTAGGTAGGATCTCTTCCTTTGAACCTGTGTTGGAGCTTCCTCCATCAAGCATGACTAATCTTCAACACTTCAAATCAAGGTTATATAACTCGAGAGTCTATGTAAACTCATGAGAGCTTTGTAAACTCGTAAGAGTTTACTTCACATGAAAATTAAATTTTTTCCAACCGATACGCATTGCCTTAATCTCCCCAATTAAAACAAAATTTTCCTAATTAACAAATGTCCCCAATCTATTACCCTAATCTTCCTAATTAAAACAAAATTTCTCCAATTTGGCTGCCCTAATATCTCTAATTAGAAAACAATCTCTAGCAACAACCAAAAATGCACCAGCACCACGAAGAGTTTCACCTAATACCAGATGACCAATGCACGATCAAAACTCAGCAACCACCGCACAATCATGAACGTGACTATCGCACAATCAAAACTAAGACGAAGGTGAGAACGAATGCGATGAACATTACCACGAACAAAGGTGAGGCAAGCCACCACGAACAACGAGGTGAGCAACCATGAACAGCGACGAGGCGAAACCACAAACAACGGCGAGGTGACCACGAACGCAATGAACAACCACAACACAACAACCTTAGCCAAAGCACATTTTGGGTTTAAAAAAAATCCCTCTAGACTCGCCAACTCGGTCACAAACTCGCAAGTTCAAGCGAGTCTACCGAGTTTGCTCCAAAAACGAGTTTGCTTACGAGTGAACTCGTCCAGGGTAAGTGTAAACTCGAATGAGTAAACTCGCGAGTTTGATAACCATGCTTCAAATAAAAAGGGAAGCTTGAACTTCCTTAGGATAATATACCCAAACAGGATTGAATTTAGGCCAAGGAGGAATTTAAAGAATTTTCCTCTCTCCACAACCACAACATGCGCAATGGCCTTAGCTTTAGACATCTTCAAACTCTAGTTCTAGCCTAACTTGATCCATAATCCATTAAGGATTCCTTGATACTTCAATAGGAAGAGGGCACTAATAAGTACCAAGAACTTGGGGAACCCACCCTCAATGGTTGGCAATTAAGGGAGGAAAACCAACCACTTAAAGACTCTACTGAACATCTCATACTACTCGACGTGGCACTTAGACACCCCATAATACCCAAATTACTATTCAATAGCTTATGTTCTATGAAAATTCCTACTAGCATGCAGCAAAATCCTTCCTCAAAAAGAAGGTTGCACTCAATCCCACATCTCTTACACAAAAGGATAAAACATTTAGTTATGGCTGATTTCCATAACCAAAGAATGCCACACCCAGGTCATAATGAGCGAATCTTCATTGTCTGACCCCTCAAATTTTGGGTGAATTGGGAGAGAACCCCCACCATCAATATGACTCAACCTCAAACGTCCTTTAAGAATTCTTTAAAGGTATTGGCCTTGGCCCCACTATCGATAATTACAAACATATAGACCCACCACTACATTGGGAAAATCACTAAGACACAAGAGTCAACCATAACTGAAAAACATAGCATACCCAAAATTGGAACTCAAAAAAGTAGTCACAAAAGTTGGAGTAGATCCAGGACAAAATGGAACTGAACTAGATGATACCATCCCTTTGAATGGAATAGATGGTGTCTAACGACCCTATATGTGTGGTCAATGGCAAGTAGGTCTCACAAGAAGTAGGCACATGACCTACACACTCGGAGTAGAAGTGGGTGCAGCGGCAGCCGATCCATTTAAGTCTGCACCCGCAAAACAAATCTGAACTGAAAACAGTCTGCTCATATGGCCCATCTAACTCGGGTCTCATTCTTTTGCAAACTGCAACCACCATGCAAAACCCAAAGTCGATACTGCACAAACTGCAAATCTTCTTTTCCCAACCAAAATATCATTTCTAAACATATCCAAGTGTCCAAAAAAATAAACTTAAATCCGACTAACATGCAGGATATAACAAAGCTCTCCAAGATCAAGAGCTCTGATACCAAGTTGAAAAAAGATTCTCTGTCTTTATTAATTTGTATCACAAGTATTACTTTTTTTTTCACTCATCCTATTAAGAAGGAACAAGATCCCTATGATTGGAAAAAAGGAAACTATGAAAATAAAGAAATAAAATACTGTTTGGATCCCCCAAGATACTATGTTTAGAAGGATATTTAAACGCATCCTATTCATACAAGGAAACTACAACTTCTCAACAGGCAAAATAAATGTTTGCAGATACCTGAGGAAGCAACATCAGGAGACCATACAAAGCCTTGAATAACCAAATATATCTTCCAGGTTCAAGAAGCTGCAAAACAATGAGGAAATGGAAAAATCTAACATGAGGAACAGCACATGAATAGTATAAGGTGCCCATGTCAATAAAGGGCACCACAAAGGATTGAGAACCACATTAAATATTCCTATATATGTTTTTATGTTTATAGAAACAACCAGGCTTTCAAATTACAACTGATGTATTACATCATTTTACCTGTCCTTAAAGGGGAACGCAAACACCCAGTAAAAGGGTTCCACATCACAAAAAATTCTATATGGACACAATTACAATTGCCACTGTGACAAGTCATGAGAGTGAGGTATAGCATGGTAAATCAACTCCAAAAATGGGATCTGTAATTAAAATTTGATATATAAAAGAGCAAAGCTCTTTCTGAGTATGCACCCTTTGATATTCAATTCACAGTGGGTATTAGTTACAATTACCTTATTTATATGGAATGCTCATCTTACAGGATAAACAGAGTAAGATAAATAATGAGTAATGCCTATTAGAGAACTCATCCTACTAATATGTTAACCTTCACCTTTTTAAGTTAAAAAAAAAAAAGACTGCATCAGATGTATTTTTGTTGCTAATAAATGCCTACTAGAGGTTTGATACAAACAAGAACCATTTAGTATTTGGAGTGTCGTAAGATAAATGAAAAACTATCATGAGAATAAAATAATTGCTTATTATTTTAACAAAATAATAATAATAAACATAATCCATCATTTAGGTAAGTTTAGTTATTTGTTCAGTTTGATAGCCAGTTTGATACTAGTACTCTCTAGTTTACCAATGTGATGAACAATTGATCATGTGTCTGCATTCTCTCCTCTTTAGTTTACTCTATCCGAAACGTCTCTCAGTTTCTATTACATATCTATCGTATTTTACCAGACTAAGTACAAAATATATATTGTTACAAGAATAAAAAGATAAAAAATATACAAAAACAGGTTTTAATTATGCACCTGCAATCGAAGATAGGCAAAGATTGGAGTTTCCATCAAGCGGATCAATCTATCCAGTTGGACCAAAAATTTGACATTAATATCCTGCTCCACGAGTGACTGAATCACAGCACTGGCATGTTGGTAAGTCTGTTCAGGAAGACAAATTTTATTTTACTGAAAAGAAGTTGTGTAATCCAAATATTACAAACACTAGTATCAACAAAAAGAAATTGATTACAATGAGTGTGTGAGGCACTTGTGCACTTGCTACAGAAAGAGAGAAACTTGGAGTGACAAAAAATAATCAAAATCTCGTTATAGAGACCTACCTGAGCTAAAAAGCATAGACTTATAATTGCCATTGGAGAATGACACCAAGAAGCATACAGAGAATCATATAGGTCTTTCCCAGCAGGAGTTACAAGTGATTGCTTCAAAAGATCTCGAATCTCAGATAATTCTGATGATGTAAGTAAGATCAAATTCAAAGCCTGAAATATTATAGAAAGGGGGAAAATAAATGCAGATGAATACAGCTTCATTACATGCGACAGTTTACCTTCAGACTAAAGAAAAGGAAAAGGAAAAAGAAATACAACAATGGAACAAAAAAGCAACAAAAATTAATAATACTGAAAATAGTATCCTACAACTGTTCATCCCAACATCATCTAGGAAGTTTAAACTTTAACATCAGTTAATAACCTCAATTCCGTAAAATAGATTTAAGCCTACATTGTGCATTTTTGATAAAAAAAATGAAAACATTATCCTGACAAATAGCAGAAGCTTTGATCTTTGGAATCTCTAGATTAAAATTCCATTACAGAACAATATATTATTTTCAAAAAGTAAAATCCATCAATTTTGTACTCCAAAGTTATTAGTCACCATATTAGTGTTTTTTTTTTTAAGTTTGGGTCAATAATTTAGTCACTAAAAATTAAAACTACCATAATATTATACCTCTAAAGATTTTGTTGCCGATTTAGAGCTTTAAAGATTCAATCTGTCACCCAACTAATCCCACAAGATCTAAAAGTTCATTATATTGGTCGTTAAGGAGGACTAAAGTGGTTAAAAAGTGGAATCTTTGAAGGTATAGTTTAATGATAGATTAAAGGAAAAGTCTAAAATGTCACCATATCAGTCTTTTTATGGATGATTAAAGCAGAGTTAAAAAAGAATATTTGAGAGATTTAGTAAAAACTTAAAGTTTTGGGGACTAATTTTGCAACAAAAAATATCTTTTAAAAACTAATCTGATTTGTTGAAGGTTTAATGTGGTGACGTATACAACTTTGGAGGATCAAATAAAGGGTCTTGGCTGTTAAGCATGAATGCTTAGTAAATCCACATTTTCAAATGAGTGAGATGTGTAAGACTGCATAAAATCCAAATGAATTTCCAAGTAAAAACAAAGAAAATACACTGCAGTCAGTGTTTAGCACTTGGAAAAGTCACAAACCTGAACCATAATTGATGCAAAATCCAAATCAGATTCTCCTTCTAATATTGTAGAAAGTTCTCGATAGACTCTCTCAGCATTCAAAAGAACACAAAGGCGGCGGATTATCAGAGCACCACGCCTGGAATTTATAGTATAAAAGAAAAAAATTAATGAAAGAAAAAGTGGATATCAGTAGTAACATATAGCAAATTATAACTAGAAGAATTCATAGGATAAAGGAAAAGAGCTTACTTCTCCAAAAGAGAATTATCTAATTGGAAATTGTGCACTAGAAAAACAACGAGCTGCCGGAAGTGGAGGGGATCTTTTGCAATGCATGCATGAACATCAAGCACTAGAAGCACAACCTATTTAATATTACCGAATTGAAATTAATCAAGGACAATTCAAATGAATTATTAATTTCCCAAATTACAAAAATAGCATACAAGGTAAAGTTAATTTTTTTTATCCAGTCAAAACTCAAACAATCTTTTAAAAATCAAACCAGAGATGGAAAGAACTAGATGATGTCCAAACTATTGGTCAGATCCCCCCAAGTAATTACTTAATTGGTTTGACCACAAATTGTGGTTTGATCATGATCAAACTATGGTTGAGCCAGATAATGTTCAAACCATAGACGTAGCTGATTCATGATCCCAACCAGTTTAACTGGATGATTTGATACAATATTTAAACAACTGTTTAACAGTCAAGAGGGCATATACAAGATATCTATATATATGGCCTTCTAAGGAAAACCAGGTATAAACTAATTTCAGGCACAATTTTTCTTTTAAAAAAACACTAGAAAGTATTTGTAAGGACATTTTGTTAGAAGTTACTGCTCCTGATCAGCAATTATGTGGGAGAGTTGTAACTGACGAGCTTCCAAAATGAAAAAGTGAAAAATAAAATTTGAATTTTAAAGCAACAGAGTTGAGCATTCATCCTTCTGATGTTCTCCAACTTTATAATCTCCCACATTCTCTCTCTCTCTAGAAAACTTCATATCTTAGAGAAATGATGATAGACAATGGCCTAGTACTGGACTTGAGAGAACTATTGGAGGATGGAATGGGAAATGGCAACTGTCAGCTTTTAATCATTATCTGGGTAACTGAAGCATTACCAAACATCATGTTTTCCCTGTATAATATGGCTTGCAGTACCATGATAATTTACCCCTTCCTCCAGAAGGGCATGCGCTGAATGGTCTTGTTCATTTTGTCTGAGAATGTATTGAGAAGGGTACTGTTGTTAAAAAGGGATTTGAAGTCTTCCCAACCAAGAAAGAAAAAACTGCTTTTCCACTAATATTTATCAGAACAAAGAGTAAATTACAATGAACCCCCTATGATTTTCTCAAATTACACTTCCACCTCCTGCTTTTTCACCATTACAATGACCCCCCTTATTAGGGGGTGTAAGTAAGAGTATGATTCTAAAACTTAAGGGGGTGCATGTATAATGTAAAAAGTAGAGAAAAGATAATTGTTTAAAACAAAGGGGATACTTGAAAAGAATTTTAAAAAAACTAGGGTTTCAGTTTAATTTGAGAAAATCTCAAAGGATGTCATGTCAATATAATTTACTCTAGAACAAATTGTAATGTTTTGACCCGTAAATAGTACTCTCTCCAGCCCTTAATATAAAAAGAGCAAATACTTAATTCATCAAGAACGAAAAAATTGGTTTAGTTAATTTTATTCCAAAAATGCCCACAGAACTAAATGGTTTAGGTAGTCGTTATATATAACGACACTATACATAACTCGAGATAATTTTTCCGACCAATGAATACATCCACTTGCATAGGGAAATACTGGGTGTTTCATTAATAGATTTCACAATAAATTAAGGACATAAAAGGAGTTTAACTATTAATACACCTGAAAGTGAGTTTATGTTTCTTATAATTGGGACCAAAAATGCACTATTTTGTTTCTTATATATAAAGGGCTAGAGAGAACATTAGATAACAGAATTCCTAGGTCACAGACCACACACCTGAGTTAGGTGGTTAGAAACTAAGCATCTCAAACTACTTGTGATTGTTTAAGTTGAAATGACATATATGCACACTAACTTATCTATGTAATATTTTGGTAAACACTATAAATGTACAGTTAGAACCACAACTTTATTAGACATTTGCACAAAGATTACAATAAATAAAATTTATGATTTGACGAAAAAACAGAAAAGAAAAAGCTATCACCAGGACACTACCTCGTCAGATGAATCTGAAAGTGCTTTGAGTAGGGTATCAAATATGTCATTCAGAAATATCAAAACCTGATTCAGACAAGGAAAGCCAATAGTAAGCATGGACATAACGAAATCAGACAATT
>Ga0123341_1002048_pt1 | contig 16117 bp, 6 predicted proteins | sample Turbeapinknodule_FD_89959 | JGI IMG/M metagenome (GOLD analysis project Ga0123341, IMG submission 89959) | Root nodule microbial communities of legume samples collected from Mexico - Turtle bean Mexico pink nodule | ecosystem: Host-associated > Plants > Roots > Nodule | place: Mexico: Nepantla...
AATTGGTTTTAAAGTCAAATTCTTAAAATAATATGATAAAATTATAAAAAAAAAAACACTTCTCATCACTTCTATTATTATCATTTATATTATTACTGTTACTATCATCATTTTCACCTACCTCACATTTACCAAAAGTGTTATATATCCATTAGAACAATCTTTACATTACTAGGATCACCATGTTATAATTGTTTATAACAATCACTATCACTTTCATTATTGATATTAAAATTTTGCTACCACTTTTACAATAGATGTAGGTACCACTCTTGCATCACCACCAACATTTACTATTACTACCACATTCCAACTTAACATGTTGTTATGCAGCCTCTGTGACAGTGCATACCAAACATAGAATATAATTAATATTTTTCTTATTGTATATGTCGCATTTTTATCATATCTAACCACCCAACCAATGTTTAAATAATTAAAAATATTAAGTACATAGTATTTTTAACGAAAACGGTAATATAATAATATATTATATTTTAGAGACTAGAGATTAAAGTCTTTCATAGTATATAAGTGAGTGCAAATCTCATCCCATCCCATAGCTGGTTTTTTGAGGTTGAGTTAGGTTTAAAGTCCACTTTATAATATGGTATCAGAGTCATTTTGAATCTATCCTAACTAGTGTTTATATTGAGCCTAGTGAGTGCAAACATCACCATGAACTGGTTTTATGGGGTTGAGTTAGATTTAAATTACTCTTTATAATATTATAATAAAATATAATACCAAATAAAAAAATATAAACCTTAAAAACATAAAAAGTATATATTTTCCCGAAGTTGTTATAAGAATAATAATATTTTGACAGAGATATGTTCGTGAGAATTAAAAAATCCATTGGTGGTGACGTTGTTTGAGCAAGATCGCAAACAGTAGATTGAGTTCAGAAGCTCTAGTCGACATTGCTGACCTTAAGACAAAACTTGATTTTGACCCACATCACCTCCTTCTTCCTCCCCCACTGATTTTGACGGATCATGCATCAACCATTTTATTACTGAGATTTTCTCTTTTCTCTTTTCATCTCACTCACAAAAATCAAAATAACTTTAACAAATGTCAGAGATACATACATTTTTAGCATAGAATTAAATATTTGTAAATAATCTCAAAAAACAATTTGTTTTTATATAAATAATATAATAGGTCTAATAAATTTCGTTAGAATTTACAAAAAGTTATAGTATAAAAGTAAATATTTATAGATAATCTGTTAAGAGTTTTATACAGATGAGTGATGATGACTTTCCTTATATATTATAAATTTATTTTATCATATATAATCGATGAACGTCGGATTTCTAAAACTTTATTAGAAAAGTTTCAAAGTCACAATTCAATGAAAGTTTGAAATGACTAAAATTAAAATTTGGAAGATATATAGTAGAAATGAGAGTTTTTTTTTCTTGGAAATAAAAAATAAATAAATGGGAAGCAATTCAGGGGTGGTTCAACCCTTATACATACCCTTTATATATAAAGAGCAAAATACCTTACCATACTCCTACCACGAAACATCTACCTGATTATCTAAGGAACAACCAAACTAACCACGTGAAAACATTAAACAACCATCCTTGTACAATCCATTGGGTTCAAAACTCAATTAGAGTATCCAAAGGAAGTAAAACAAGACTTTGCGTAAATCCACGACCAAACCTTTACTTGTTCCAAGGTGAATACTTTGAGCACATCTACCACCCCCTATCGAAGGACACACAGTTCCTATGATTCCAAATACCACTCACAACTCCAACTCAAATTGCACTCCAAATGTCATTAATCGAATCTGAAGTCTGACTTAACCTTAACTGTAAAAAGTTTGCCAAAGAATCCTTATGAATAACGAACGACACGCCTAGCCACTTAAAACAAAGACACCAGACATGCCAAACGAAGTCGCAGACCAAAAAAAATGTAAGTTTGAGTAGAAATGAGAGTGCAATTAGAGTTATTATTTAACACACTAAACCAAAAATTGTTGTTGAATTATGTAAGTTTGAGTTAATAATAATGATTGTTGGTTTCCAAGACTTAGAAAGATGGGCTGTGTGATGACAATGGGAAAAGTCCAAGCATTAGATGATTGAGATAAAATGGTTGAAATTGGAAATGAAATTGCAAGTGTTGTGTTGGGGTTGAAGAGGTGTGGGTGTTGTAGCATCGTCTAGTACAAAGTGAGAGAGAAAGTTTGCGATAGATTGATGAGATACATGTTTTGTCTTTGCTTTTAAAGCTAACTTGCTTGCACCATGTTTTTGGACTTTGCTAACACCATTTTCACTTTTCTACTTACTCCTTCGTCTTTTTCCTATCAAATGCAAATAATTCTCCCTTCTTCATTCCTTCATTCTCCTTCATCTCTTCTTCTTCTACCACCTTCTTCATATCTCACCCCTGCACACAACTCATCTTAAAACAATGTGCTGTAATTAAAAATCAATGAAACCATCTTCATCATTTCATTATATTACAACTTTATTTACTTTAAATCACGCTAACATGCTAACATGTCCATAGGTAAAACAATATCGTCTAAAATTACAAGCGTCCCTTCAAATCACACTGACCTACCAATCATAGAAAAAAGTTTCATTATTTTCACACATAATAGTGAATTATATAAAGTTGTAGATGCTTCTTCTATCATTAACACTTTTTTGATAAAAATGGAATTGTATCTGTTGAGATTCGGTACGTTGATTTGTTAGGTTTATGGTTAATGGATTGTAATGTTTAGTGAATCCTTAATTGGTTGGGTGTTAGAAAATTTATTATGGATGTTTTGTATGAAGGTTTAGATATTCTTAAAGTGTCTCATTTTATTTTATTTATTTTTTGTTGATTTAAAAAAAAAGATATAAATGGAAAGGTTAATCCTAATTTTTTTCTCAATAATTAAATGATTTTTTGTATTAATTATTCTAGTAAATATGTTTGTCATTTATATTTTAAACTATGAAGATGAAATTAACGGATTAATTTTTTTAACCTGTGAAATTTACGAACGTTTATATAATTGATTAATATAAGCTACTAATGGATGGAATTGTAATTTAATATATTAAATGTTAACATGAGTTTTATCACGCATATTTAATTGATTATTTTTATGTAATAATGGATTATATGCATATATTTAAGTTTATAATAGTTTTATCATTTTGAGATGTTCATAAATTAATTAAATGATGTTACAATTTTCTGTAATGTATGGAATGAGTGGCAGAGAATATTAAGTCTATGGGAAGTTAGTTATATGCTGTTTAAGATTAAGTTAACATATATAATGTTAGATTATTAGTCATTAAAAAGATATGTTGGATTAATTTTTTAATCAGTCAAGAAAAATAATCTAAATTAAAACATTTAGTTTAAGTAAAAAATATAGAAATTTTTAGTCGAACTTACATTTTGCATTTTTTTATCTTACGATTCCTCTTATGTTTTACATGTTTCTTTTATTTATGTTTTCGATCTTGTTTTTAGTTTTTTTTTTAATATTGAAGGTTGATTATCTATTTAACTTATATTTAAACTATTTTTTAATATGTAAAGAAAATAACGAGATTGTTTATATTTAATGTTTATTTTTTGATAAAATTCTTTTCAAATCGATTTTTATTCTATCTATATAGACTTTTAATTAATTAATTTGACTTAAAATACCCCACAACCCTAATATCATATTCGAGTGTTATAGATTTACTAATTGAAACTCATCAAACTCATTCGCGATTTAATTGATTTAATTGTGATTTGACTTACATGAATCACAAAATAATTAATGTAACTTCAACAAAATTAACAATAATTAACACTTTATTCAAATTTATCATTTTGATAATTTAACTTTATTATTATTTTATTGTATAATACACTTTAGTGTGAAGAATAAAGAATTTATAGGTCAACTTTTTAAAAAGATGAATAACAAGGTAGAAGAAGCATGGCACTGTCCATCAAATAATTGTGTTTTAGATAAATTTGTCTAATGATTAATCATGTCCAAATATCTTTTGATTACTCTACTTTTCCCTCCTTCTATATAATAGTGTTTAAAGGGATTTTTTTTGGAACTCTTTAGCCTTTTGCCAAATTGGTGGCATGAGGTTTGAGAGAGATGAGTAAAGAAAGTGATTAATCTCTTGGCTTGTTTAAAGTATTCTCAACAATCTCATAGGGTAAGCACATCAAAATCCCATTTACTATTTGATTGACCTAAACTTAGTATGTACTTTCTCTAATCAACCAAGTTCTCTTTTCACCTTATATTTTAGGATATAAGTACTTTAAGAAGTTCCATTTATTGTTGAACAAGTAAAGATTAAGATGGAAACACTCTAGGTAGAGAGAAAACTCAATCTTTTCCAAGCTCTTTTAACAAATGAATAATGATTGATTACTTGTTATGATTTAGACATTTTTTGTGCATAAAGTTTGTAATTTTAGGTCTTTTTTTTATAGTTTATGGTGTCTTTGGTAAGCTTTTGGAGTTTTTATAAGTTGTTTACCATTTTTAAATTGAACATTATTTTCTATTGGATGAACATGGCCTTAAATGGTTTTGTCAATTAAAATGTTTAAGAAGACTTTTCTGGGAAAACTGGAATCATATAAATGTTATGTTAGTGATATGCATATTTTATGAATTTTCCATCAACTCATAAGTGAACATTTTAAGTCACATGTAAAATTATGAAATAATGTGTAGAATTATTTATTTTGTGTTGGCTAGATATTAGATGAATGACTTCTTACATGAGTTCTATATAAGGAGAAATGTGATCTTCAAATAGACAAACTCAAAACTCAGTATTTATGTTGTTTTTGTGACTTTTTTTTTCGACCATGTTGTGTGTAAATATATTTTTCATGTTCTTGGATTGATAATAATGAATTATTTCTTATGGGGTTAACTGAGGTTAGTAAGTTCATTATTAATAAATGTTTACTATTACAAGCAATTAATGAATATTTTAAAGTAGTGTAACAAGGTTGAAATGGTGAGAACATAACAATTTTTAATTTTTTTTACCTATTTTAGTAATTAATCTATAAAATTATGTTAGTAAAAGAACCAAATGTTGTGTAGTAGAGTTTGCTTAAAAAAAGAGAGAAGAAAATATTTATATTTATTTTTCTTTGATTAATTTTTTAATTCAAATGATTTAAACTTTTTTGAAATTATATTTAAATAATTAAAGTGATAATTAAGACATTCTTACATGTTCAAACGTTATAATTTGTTTTGTCCAAATAATATAAACTTTGTCGAACAATTTGGAAAAACGTTAAATTATGAAATGATATTTAAATAATTAAAGTGTTTAATTAAGAATATATTCAAAAGTTATCAATCTAATCAATAATTTTTAATGACACAACCATTTATTAAGCGAGGGCGACAAATTATTGATTAACATAATTTAAAATGCAAATGAAAATTTAGTAAGATACTATGATTAACCAAAGTTTCTATAACTGAATAAAGGTATAAATCAACATAAAAAAAGAGAAAAGGCTTAAAAAATAATTAACCCTAAGATATATCTTATAAAATGTTGTGTCTTCATTTTACAAAATGGAAATGAAATAAAATTTTCGTGCTGCTAAAAAGGAGGCAATGCAATCTTAAAATGTCTTGACCAAGGCTTCTTAAGAGTGACGCAGAAAAGCCCATGGGCTATAATTGTGCCAATATTTGTGTCAGGCTTTGACTTCCTGCACCGCCCATTTTCAACCTGCACCTCCACAATTAGTGAAATAACTGAATTACCCTACGTTCGCTTTCCACCACTGCTGCCTTCGCTATTGCACTATCATTGCCGCAGAAAAAGACAAAAGACACACAACAAATCTGTTACAAAACATATTTCACGTGTTTCAGAAAGCTTGTTTCATAAAACTCATTTGAGAAAATGCATAAAGTTTGTTCTGAAAATCCAATTCTAGAAAAAAGTGTTTTAGAAAGCTGTGTTTTATAAATTTTATTCCAAAAATCTTATCCTCTTTTGAAAAATATGTTCCAAAAATAATATTTTGTAAATTATGAAAAGCGTGTTTAGAAAAAGTTTTCAGAATAAATAATCCAAAAATCACTTTTAAGAGGTATAAAACCGTAATTTTAAAAAATGTAAGGGTGCAGACTAAAAAATGGGTGGTACAGGAAGTCAAAGCCAGCTGTTTCTTCAAAGTTCGGAACTTTTAATAAAAAAAGACGACCCTTTTAAAAATGACTTTCAGATTATTCTGAAATATTTCTGAAACATATTTTTCGAAATACATTTTAATAACTATGGATTTACTAATCTGAAAATCAAAAAAATGTAGTCCAGATATTTTAGAATAATTTTTTCTCTTTCAAATTTCCTATTCTGAAAACACTGGAATCACATAAAACTGTGAAAAGGTAATTTCGGTATTTTAAAGAATTTAGGGGTGCAGGAAGAAAAATATAGGGGTGTAGAAAGAAATTCCCAAAAAAAGACAAGCCATGGGCTGTGTCTCGAACGTTGTGTCGGTTGGGTTTACACTTGGCCCATTTTTACGGAATCTTAGAATTAGAATTGTCGCACCGAGGCCGAATATTTTGCTTTCGCAATTCCAATTCGCTACGCTTTTCATTCCATTCCATTCCATTTGTGTGTGGTGCTACGAATGAGGAAGGAGAAGCAGCGGTGATACAGAGATATCAACATCCAGAGAGAGAGAGAAAGAGAGAGAGAGGGAGGGAAAATGGGTAGTTACGAGGCGGTGACGGAGAAGCCGGCGACGACGAAGTGGGTGGTGACGTGCATGGTGGGAGGGGTGATCGTGGGGGTGTCACTGCTGGGTGCGTACTCTAGCCAGCTTGGAATGTTCTGGAAGACCCGAAAGCGCAACAAGAAGCCCGTTCGCGTCTACATGGACGGTTGCTTTGACATGATGCATTATGGCCATTGCAATGCCCTTCGCCAAGCTCGTGCCCTGGGTGACCAGTTGATTGTTGGGGTTGTTAGTGACGCCGAGATCATTGCCAACAAGGGTCCTCCCGTTACCCCTCTTCACGAAAGGTTTCATCTCTGTGTTCCCTTTTGTAATTTAATTTACCGTTTCTTTTGGGGTGGTGATCTTGTAGGTTGAGATTTTGGCATTGTTTAGAATGTCATTTATTTGTTTCTTCATTTTTGGGATCCGGTTCCTCTAGTGTCAGCAATTTGCCTTGGAGGGTAATAAAATGATTGGTTGATGAAGCTGTCCATGTCATTGGCATGTGTATAACAAATCATAGATGTGTTAAAATCAAAGTTTTACACTGTGGTCGCGGATTTTCGCCTTCTCCATGGTGTTGAGTAGCTGCAGAGAAGTGGAATTCCTTGCGGTTTGAGTATGTGTAGTAATCTTCTTGGTGGACCTCTGCCGGAAGCCCTTGAGGTTGAGCATAATGTTCGTGAACCTTTTTTTTTAAAAACCTTGGTTAAAGTATCAACAGTTGATTTTCTTATTGATACCTGATATTACTCACAGCAATCTTGCCCGCCTTAGAGGAGCCGGATTCTTAACTTTTTCGTGAAACTTGATTGTTTGTTTGTTTGTTTTAATCTTGATGTGGCTTTTAGTGTGTTTTTTGTTGTGTTAGGTTGATGATGGTGAATGCGGTGAAGTGGGTGGATGAGGTTATTCCTGAAGCTCCCTATGCGATAACTGAGGAGTTTATGAAGAAGCTTTTTGATGAGTACAAGATTGATTACATTATTCATGGGGACGATCCTTGTGTTCTTCCGGATGGAACTGATGCTTATGCTCATGCTAAGAAGGCTGGTCGGTATAAGCAGATAAAGCGCACTGAAGGGGTTTCAAGCACTGATATTGTTGGTTAGATTTATACCGCTTTGCATTCTTTCTTTGGTTATCATGCAACTGCTAATGCTATTGGGCTCTATCATAGAGTTTCCATAAATATTGGATACAAATACTTGAGAATATTCTTTTGTTGTTTACGTGTTAAAGAGATTGTGATACTTAGATATATGCATTTGGTATTGACGGTATTAGTGTGTATGAATCTGAACTGTTGATGATGTAACTAAATCTTACAGTTTATATTATTTTGACCAAAAAATAAAAATATTAAAAAAAGGTGACTTTAGGCTGGCCTTTCTCTTCTGCATTAACCTGGGCAAAACTAAAAATTACTAGCAATCCCATGTAAAGGATGAATTTGAGGCAGTGGCCTAGTTGAAGAAGGTTACACACTGCTGCCCCTCCACCTGAAGCTGCTGCCATGCTTCTTCTAATCTGCCAGCATGGATTTGCCATAGGATGCTGCAGCAATAAACTAGCTATCGGATCTTCCATCATTTTTATCCCCCTCCACTCGACAGTTTGGTCTCTCTCTCTCTCTCTCTCTCTCTCTCTCTCTCTCTCTCTCTCTCTCTCTATGTTTAAAACCAAATTTTAATTTTGCAGGAATTTAGAATTGGCAAGGGCTGTTCTTGCTATAAATTACCTTTAATAATCTGTTTTAGTACAAATCAACCCATCTCAATTTCATCCATTCCAGTTCTGTTTCTGCTAATACTGCAAATCATACTCAATGCTTGAAATCTTTTATCTGAAAATAAAACCGCTATCTTTGCTGTGCTCTGGCTGGTAAGGCATTGCTAAAAAATTAAAGGTTTGGAAAACACTTGCATATTTTGTGAACTGTTTCCAAATGAATGTAATTATTTAGTTTATTGTGAAGATTTCATTACAATTGGGGGTTTATTATTGCTTTCCAGTACTAGTATTTTCGGTGGGAGCATACGGGGTAATGGAAGCAAAAAGAAAGGACAAAGATATGTTTTAAAACAAGTCATATGCTATTTTTTCTTTCAATTTTTTTAGTTCAAGTATTTATGGGCCATTACATTCTTTTAATTGACGGGTAATATTTGGTATAAGTCGACTTATACCAAGAGATCCTATCCCATAGCTATCCATCCATCTCTCTCTCCCTCTGCGTCTCCATATGTGTGTGTGTGCATGTATATATATTTTGTTACATGCCATATCTTTTTTTTCTGGTGTGGTGGAGGATAAGTTATCAGTTATCATCACTCCTTAAGCTTTATATTCCTTTTCTTCTCTCGAATATTTTTTTTTCTCATTGTATATAAGCAAAATGTTAAATGAACTTGAATTTAACATATGTTCCTTCCATTTAGGTTAGTTTTGTGGTGAAGCTTAATTTGGAAATTTTGGTGAATGGGTGAATCTTTGTTCTCAAATTATGTAATTATGCAACAGATTTCCTTCTCACAAATTGACTAAATTTTTTAGAAGACTTTTCAGACCTTACCTTTTCTTTAGACTGCTTTCCTTACTCCGCATGGTTCCATTGACTGTGGTTCTGTCCACCTAACGTGATGACGAAACCTCTGGACCATTCTCACTGAACTAGCAACGGTTGTAACTCATTGTTCCATTCTAAATGGTTTTTTGTGTTGTTTGTCTGATGTTTACTTTGTGCAAGCATTCATTTGCATTTTAGCTGGTGCTTATGTTTTCCATTTTAGGTTATATTTCTTTCTGATAGGGTTTCCCTTACAGTCCTCACATATATATAAAATTAAAGTATATAATAATTTCTTACCCAGGTCGCATGCTTCTCTGTGTAAGAGAAAGGTCTAAAAGTGACAGTCACAATCATTCTTCTTTACAAAGGCAGTTCAGCAATGGCCACAGTCCAAAGTTTGAACCTGGTTCACCTGCACCAACTGCAAGTGGAACTCGTATATCTCATTTTCTGCCAACATCTCGTAGAATTGTTCAGTTCTCAAATGGGAGGGTATGTTCATGTAAAATCTTCATTCTGATTTCTAGTTGCTCTTAGCTTGCTATCAACTTCCTTAGTTCTCACATTATTTCTGCAGCCTTTAGTCTTTGTTATGCTTGAATCATGATTCACACCATGATTTTGGTCTTTAAGACTAGTCTTTGATTATTTGTCGTTGACAAATGCATTTTTTTTTATTTCCTTCTCATGTAAATTACTTTTAAGAATTTAATTTGGCTTCTGTACTAGACTTGTTTATATTAACTTATGGACTGGAAGAGCTAGCAATATTTCTTTTTACTTGAAAATCAACTGTCAGGAAAGCCTAGGGCCTGAGAATTGTAAAAAATTGAACCTTGTTGCTAAATGGATTTGGTGCTGTTCACTTCTCAGTTTTTGGTGTACATGGTTGGAGAAAAATGCCAGAATTTAAATGGGCCAGGTGTTGCCATTTAATTTGGGATCAGGACAATCACTTGATTTACTTGAGTGAGGCACAGGTTGAGGTTTTAGTTTTACATAACAAATCCAGCTTGAGTTCACTGGCTTAATAAAAATAAACAAAATAACAACACAAATCCATCACTGCCATTCTTCTACCTAAAACGGATCCTTATTACCTGAATTAACCCAGACTACCTTTATGTTAGGTCCTGTCTGATTGTTCATGTTCATGGCAATGGAACCCATGATCACCCTTCAAAGCTGTTAAAAGAGCAACCTTCCTGAAAAACTGAAAAATGTAAAAGCAAATTGAATTTTGAATGCTACACAAGTTACAACAAACACGGCTTTCTGGTTGTGGGAGACATGAGTGACTTATCTTGCTTGACCTTCATTGGAGAACTTTTGCTATTGATGTGAACATGTTCAGTCATCTTAATTGACTAGCAACGGGCCCCAGAGTTATGGAGAGTAAATCTAGTTAAATTTCAAGCCTGTGATTTTCTAATTTTTTTGGAGTGTGATTATGTGAAGAGATCAAGAAATGTTATTTTGTGCTACTTTGAGATAGTGTAACATTTTTTTCCAAATGATTTTTCGTAGATCCATGCTTTGTGTAAGCTGTACCTGTATGTAGTAATTTCTTCATGTCACTTGATAATTTATTCATGCTGTTCCAGGGTCCTGGACCTGATTCTCGCATTGTATATATAGATGGTGCTTTTGATCTCTTTCACGCTGGACATGTGGAGGTATAGTTTGAAGACTCTGTTACATATACCTAAAAACAGCTTTTTATTCAAATCTCTCTCAGCTTAGTAATATATTGATTGTAAGCTGTTTTTTATTGCAAAGTAATCCAAACAAGCACCTGTGTCAAATCAAATGTGTCAGTCTCACAACATTGAGTGGTGGCTAGTGAGAAAGAAACATAAGATAATTAATATCCTGTTTTGAAGTGCTCTTATTGAATAATCTATTGTCATTTGCCTAACTGTTATATCTGGCAAAATAAATGCCTGTCATTAAGATGGGGGTTATTTTGACGTGGTAAATTGTATTCTGGTACGTTGCAATACTTTTTACTTATATGCTACTACTTCTATTTAGATTGTTTTAATGTATATCGGACTGACCTTTATGTTATATAGATCTTGAGGCTTGCTAGGGATCTCGGAGATTTTCTTCTTGTTGGAATACACACTGATCAGACAGTCAGGTTGTCAACCTTATTTATTTATTTTTTAAAATTTTATTTTATACCTATTATCAGTGTTATCAATGGTGAATAGTGGCAACCAGAAAATTCACTATGGAAATAAGCTGGATGGATAGTTGGTGAATGAGGTGCATCTGGCCATACTAAATGTCAGATGCATAAAAAATTACTAATGTGAAGCAATTAATCGAGTGGGAGTATGTGAGAGACAGGGCTTTGAACTCCTGAGTTTTTTCAGTTATTGTATATTTTTCCCTTTTCCATTCTGCATCATACTGGTACTGATTGGAAATAGGAATTGGATCAATAATCATTCTATTCTAGTTTCTGATCCAATGTCTGTTAGGTGGTTGTTGTTATGGTGCCACCATTGCTTGCATTGCCATGGTGCTAGTGTGACATTGGTTTATGTAAAATCTACCTGGTCATTTTCTTCCATGGGTGACTTTATATTGAAATTATAAGGGGGTAATACAGTTATTTTTGGGCCTGTTCTTGGAAGTTGTTTGCACCATTTTATATATTGCAACTTTAAATGCATCTTTTGTACTACGAAGGAAGTCTCAAGTAAAAAAAGTTAATGGTACTTTGTCACCTCATGTGTAGATATGATGCAGGTAATTTGTCACCTTGATTTTTTCAAGAATTATAGGGTGATATAAAATTCTAAATACAAGGTTATGTATGTTCTTGGCTTCTATTTGACCATTTGGGCTTAATGATTTTCTGAAGTGGTTGTCTTGTCCCAAATATGCCGCAGGATTATGATAATTTTGTTTTATGTGAAAGACTTGTTTTTTTATTTTTTGTTTTTCTTCTGTCTATCATTGTATTAAAGATTAATCTATCTTTTCTATTTATTTGTTGCATTTTTATGGTGTTTGGGTGAGGCTCCATAGTTATTGGGCTTACATCATTGCCAAAAACTATGTTTTACAGTAATAGAAACTCTTTTGCGTTTGATTGTAAGTTATAAATTTGAATTAGTAAAATTTCAGCATCTAATTTTGGTTATGTTTATATTTCATACAGGGTGGTAATGTTTGGAAATTTTATATTGTGATTTCTTTCTTTGTAGTACAACTAGAGGATCGCATCGACCTATCATGAATCTTCATGAAAGAAGTCTGAGTGTTTTAGCATGTCGCTATGTGGACGAGGTCATAATTGGTGCACCATGGGAGGTGTCGAAAGATATGGTCAGTCTCATATTAGCTTGTTTATTTTTCATTGATTTTGTGCATGGTGATTCTTTCTTTTCTATTGCAGTAAACATTCAAGAGCCACTAGATTTATTAATATATGCTGTAATGGCAATACTATTAACTGACAAATTTTATTCACCCTTATTTATTTTGAAATTCTTAGTCAGTACATGGTAATTACACATGATGTCTCCTTGAAATTGGTCTTCTTTTAGGTGATGTCACTATTTGATGAAAGGGGGAAACTTGAGCATTAACCTTCACTGTTTATCCTTTTACACAAATGGTTCTTTGTTTTAAATTGTTTACAAGACAAGACTTTACTTATAGCTTCTATCAGGATTCTGCTTATGACTGTTTCAAAGTAGTAGTGATTTTGATTTCTTTAATACATAGCAAGCTGGCAGTGTTGGTTTACTAATAAATTTCTTTTGTTTACCTTTTTTTCATTTGCTTTATGTTAGTTTTGATCATTCTAACTAATATTATCTTTGTAACCCTTTAGTAATATACTGCATAAGTTGGTTAAGTTCATGACATTGAAAATCTCTTCTTTCTCTCTCACAATTTTGTTTTCTGTGCATCTGCCTATTGTTATTTTAGTTATAAGTGCAGCAACATAGCCAACCCACTTATTGAGATAAGGTTTTGTTACTGCAAAGCAGAAAAATATTATTGACAATTTCTTGGTTGGTTGGTTCAGTTGGAACATATTTTCATTTTACATATTTTGCTTTAAATTAAGTAATCACTTGGTTTAAATTATTTGATTGCAGATCACTACGTTTAACATCTCATTAGTTGTTCATGGAACCATTGCAGAAAATAATGATTTTCAGAAGGTACATGGTGCCACAGTAATGTATTTACAATTATTACTTTTTTTTTGTATAAGTTGCTTCTGCATCTCCAACTATCCCTCCTTTTATCAGTTATTGACATTGGTTTCCGTATAGGAACAATGCAATCCATATGCTGTTCCTATTAGCATGGGCGTCTTCAAACTTTTAGAAAGTCCTGTAGATATAACAACTACTACAATAATTAAAAGAATTGTCTCAAATCACGAGGCATACCAGGTACTTTCAGACCTTTGTTTGGTTAGAAGTAATTGTTGAATTCTTTGGCTTATTTTTCAATTTTATAATACTTGTTACTATTAGAAGGCTAGCATATTTAGCATGCTTATTATGATGGCCTGTAGCATTTACACTCTAAATTATAAATTAGTATGTATAGTGTATAATACTCAGAGCAAGCATATATGTAGTTGGGTTAACTTCTCTTTTGGATTTGTTAGTTTGAGATTAGTATGTAGTATGAGATTTGTTGTCAAAATATGTCAGAATTATACATTTAAAGAACCTGTCTCAATTATAATTGCATAGGGAAAATAATAAAAAAATCTAGTAATATTTTAATAGCAATCCATTAATTACTATCCTAGTTAGTCTTGTTAGCTAACGACTTCATAATAAAATCAGACATACAGGTACTGATGTCCTTTTCTTGGAGCACACTTCTTCTTTCTGTTAATCCTTTTTTTTACACACATTAGTTGTTCAGAAATATAAATGACATTTTTCCCATTTTAACTTTTATGGCTTGTTTGGCAATTTGGTTTAGTAGTTTAGATACTTTTTATTTTTTAAGGCCTTCCTTGGCAAATAAATGACTTTGGCATTGATTATATGGAAGGAATTCCTAAGTTACAAATATGGTGGCAAAGGTGGGTGAACTACTCCATTAAAGCAGAAGTAAACGTATTTTTTTTTGAAGGGGTTTGATGGGGTTGATTTTGTATTTGATATACCTATTTTAATCAATTCTTTTTTGGTAGGTTAGGAGGAGTGAATTTATTTTCTCACTCCTATTGAAATGAGGTTTGATTTCAAGAATTTTGAGGGTAACTTGACTCTATATAAAGTAGTTGGAGCAAGTAATATAGGCAGAAGTTTAATGTTTAGAAGGGAGTGAGGTATATCTCTCGGTCCACTAAGCCTAACGGTGGGTTTGTTTGTGGAAAAGTTTTTTGTTTTCTCCAACAAATAAATGACAACAATACTACGTTGTTCTCTGATTTCAAAGAAGCAGAGTATTTGGATTTGTGTGAAAATATAGAAAGGAAATAGCAGACATTATCGCAAACTAAGGTTTGCCTGCTTTGAAAAAGCGATCTTTTGTTTCATTATGGTTTTTTGGGTACAAAGTATCTTGAATCCATTTTAAAGTTATGTGAATGAAGGGAAGAAACTTTTGTTGGCGAGAATGCCCCATCAAAATTGAAAATTCCTGGATAGGTTGTGTGAATTTATATGTTAGTGAATGATGATGAGGGGAAAAGAGCCTTGCTGAAAAGAGATGAACATTTCAATTTGGATTAGTGGTGTGCATGAAGATTAGACATACATGCAGAGAGAATATCTGGTTTTCATCCAACATATGTTGTTTGTTTTTGCTCTCATCACTTGTTTCTGGTTTTCTTTGGCATGCAGAAACGAAATGAGAAGAAGGGAGAGAGTGAGAAAAGATACTATGAGGGCAAGGGTCACGTGTCTGGAGACTAATGTGTGTCTCGTTTGAAGCACTCACACATAGACAGACACTAAACTTTTAGTCTTATCGAAAAATAGGTTTTTGTTCGACTTGGTAGACTATGTTGGACATCGTGTTCTGCCTCTCTACAAGTTAACCAACACAGTTGACACAAGTATCAAAAAAGTGTTTCCTAATAATTTGGTGATCAACTAAATTATGTAGTTGAAGGTATACTTGAACCCAAATGTTCAACTTATGCTACCATCCGAACACAACTTATTTTTCTTCATTTTTTTTATCTTTTGAATAACCTATATTGTATTATTTCTGTGTGAGAATTTGATGGAGAGTTGTGTTGTGTGATTAAGTATTATTTTTTTGTTTGATCAGTTAGTGAAAATGTATTCCGTAAAAATGACTATTGAATAGTTTTAGATTTCAATTTCTGTTTGTTATAGCAACTAAGTTGTGCTGTTTGTGCTTACAAGTGTATGTTATGGACATGGTTTTGAATCATTAAATGTTGATACCATTTGTGCTTAGTTTGGATGAGAATGAGAGAAGAGGAATAAAGATGAAAGCAAAGAGGAAAAAACATTGCAAATATTAAAAATATGAAATGGGATTTACTCTTTTAACATTGTTTTGCAAAGAAAAATGAGGAAAATAATTTTATAAGGCAATATAATTAACCATGTTGAGAAAATGTACTACTTTTATATTGTTTTCAGTTACATAACAGAGTGTGCTTTTTATCCACCTTATGCTGTTTTTAAATACAATTAATAATATAAGGTTTAAATATATTTTCTAGTCATTTAAGGCAATAAAGAATATTTAAGGTATATAATTTAATTAAGTACTATATTTATTATTTAGTATAAATAA
>Ga0123341_1002050_pt1 | contig 16117 bp, 5 predicted proteins | sample Turbeapinknodule_FD_89959 | JGI IMG/M metagenome (GOLD analysis project Ga0123341, IMG submission 89959) | Root nodule microbial communities of legume samples collected from Mexico - Turtle bean Mexico pink nodule | ecosystem: Host-associated > Plants > Roots > Nodule | place: Mexico: Nepantla...
AAATATTAATTAAAAATAATATAAAACAATATGTTATAGTTCAACAAAATATGAGCATTACTGAGACATAGGAGAAAAAAATGGAATAACAGACAGGGGTGTAATGTTTGAGTTTGAAGAACCATAATAATATAAATAATTGGAATTTGTTTTGATTGGAATTTGTTAACTGTTTTTTATAGCTAAGAATAGGCATAACAGTTTTTGGGGGTAAAATATATGTTTTTGTGTTAATGTTATGGAAGTAGGGTAGGTAATATATGGTAAGAGAAACGTGTGATTCGTAGTGATGACATAACCAATGTTTTTATTATTCATAAATGTGCTGATGTAAGCAATGTCACAGTTTCATAAAAGTATAACTTTTTTATTAGCAATATTAAAGAAATTATTAAATACTTAGGGAAAAAACCATTAATGTTTTAGTATTGTTTTAATTGAGATGGTCGTGGAGAAATGAGAGTAATTATTAATTATTATTAAAAGTAAAGGGAAGTGACGGTACAGTAGAGTTACGTTACGGTGTGATGCAGAAGAAGGCTTTATACGAAAAACGCATTCACGCACCCTTGGACTCGCTTCTTCAAACCTCTTTCTATTTTTTGCCTTCTCTTCTTCTCCTTCTCCGCAGAGAAGAGAAGAGAAGAGAAGAGAAGAAGGGAAGAAGAGGAGAACCCTAACATATTCCCCAACACTATAAAACAAACAGAAACAAGGTAAATCCCATTCTTCTCCTTCTCTCTGTCTTCTAGGGTTTCTCTTCCGCCATTGCCAATCTCATCACCACCTCTCACTCACTCTCCTCTCCAGGCATTGCTCTCTCCTCCTCTCTACTCCTCAATTCTATTCCGATTCCCTCATTTCTTTCTCTCTTTTTTAGGGTTCTCGTCGCGCTCTAACCGATTCCGCCATTTCTCGCTTCCAGGTATGCCTATTCTCCTTTTGCGATCTATTCTTACGTTTCTTGAATGCTACTCTCACTCTTCTCACCCTTCCTTCATTGCTATCTCTCTCACGTTCCCTATTCAGCCTTCTTTTCGATCTTGACTCCAATTCTTTTTCTCTGTCGCGTCAATTTTGTGTGTTGCTCTTAGATTGATGATGACGATGATGATCCCTCGTTCATCGGTTTTGCAGGTGCATTGTTTTTTCCTCTCAATGGTATGTTCCCCGGGAGGTGGGAGAATGGAAGTCATGGCAAGGCTTCTCGCTTCTGGGAGTTTCTCTCAGACAGTGGCAGGTATTTGGAGACCCTACCTTTCAGTGGCTATTAGCTGCATGTTGTGCCTGACACTGTTTGCTGGATTCTGGTCGTCATATTTTATACTTAATATAATATAATACCTCGCAACAAATAGTTTTTAATTTTTGGAATAAACTAGTACAAGAAGTGCCTTCATTTATTCTCCTGGAATAAATAAAAAAGATAAAGGAGAAGTTAAATAAAGAAGAAAGTAAACAATAATTGAGAGCAGCTTGCAGAAGTTGTATAGTTACGAGATAAATTAGTTGGGGGAAAATCAGATGAGAGATGTCTTAGTGGCTTCTGGAATTTACGAAGTTCAGCTAAAAGAAAATCAGTTGATGGGTAAAAAGGTCTAAAAGAATGTATACATAATATATGAAAACATTGTATTCCCTTAATTATTATAGATATAGATTATGGATTATAGAGTGTAGGCATCGACAGTGTAAATACTTTTTTTTATATTGTTATCTAATCACAAATCATAGAGCCATTTTTTTTATCATAAATATCTAAAAAGTTGTACTTACCTTGACTTCTGATCGATTGATTGTGTAGTTTACACAGACAATGCATGTCTGTTAAACTATTTAATTTATGGTGTTTGTTTTCATTTTCAATATCTGATTGAACCTCATTTGTTTGTGCATGGCTTGGAAGATGACTTTGCCCATCAGAAGACGGCTGCTGAGTATATCTGTACAGAACTACGTGAGGCAGACGAAGCAAATTTGCTTCACGAAGAAGGTTGTTTAAATTGTTTTTGTCTTGTTAATCAGCATTTTTGTAGTACAATCTGTGGATTCCTTGGTAGATAGTAATGTATTGTAATCATTATTTATTTATTTCAATGTGATTTTAATTGGTAGAAGAATGAATGGTAATGATTGGCACATACTGAAAATCAACAAGGCTCTGTTTGAAAAAAAAAACTTCTTAGATAATTAAGCTAATTTTAACTTATGGAACGACTTATTTTGTATTACCTTTTTTATTTCATTTTCTTTTAAGTTTTCATTAAGAATATTATCTTAACAGAGTCTGAATGTAAATATTTTCTTAGGGCCAACGGGGACAAGTGCTTTTTTTGGTCTTTGTACAATTGTCATTTTCTTTTGGGAATTTTTAAAATGCTTCTCCACATATTTTATATCACAGATATGCATGTCTATGGTGAGAGCCCCATGACTGATGCCTTGCAGCTGGTAAGGTTTGCCTCATGTTGCTACTTCTGCTTGTCTGCTAGTGGACTAGTATTCGTGTGCTTCTTCCCAAGTCTCTGGCCTGAAACTTTCATGTGGTTTCTTTACTGGTATAACCTGTTAGTATATGGTTTCATGCAGATATTCTATGGCATAATATTTTATAACCTGTTATTGCTTCCTATAGTTTAGTACACCTTAAGTTCAGTAATTAGTTTTTTTTTTATTGCTTTTCTACTGCCTTGTTCACCAGGATGGCACACAGTAGCCGATCTGGCATAGTTTGGAAACAGTTTATGCATTTTATTTCAACTTTCTAAATTATAGAATTGATTTAGATGTTATAACTTGTAATTATCTTCATCTGCAGGCATTAGTTTTTCAAAAGTATAATCTAGAGAAATTCATCTAACTGATTGCTTGATATCCTTTTTGAGGTATGCTGCAACAATTGCAAGAAGCCAATTAAGGAAAGTCAATTTGCTGCTCATACAGGTTTGGTGGCTTCTTTTGTATTTATAATGAAAGTTTCTTTTCCTTTTTTGTATGTGAGGCTTTTCAAATTTATTCAGTTACACATTGACCTGCAAATGTTGCTCTCCAGTTTACTACCAGCTTTCGTTTTTTGCCACCATTTTTTTAAAGGTTACCAGTGCTGAACCTTGTTTTGCCACCCTCTCCCTGTGTTTTCAGAACTTTGTAGGTCATTAAAGCTCACAGATCAAACTACGTTGGAGCTTGATGGCAGCGCCGGGAATCGGAAACCTCCTAGGAAGGAAAAGAAAAAGTTACCAGCTTATTGTCCTAGTATCCTTAAAATATGAATTAGTGAGTTGCATTGCAAATACATTTTTAGTTACTATACTATATTAGTATAGCTTAAGTTTAGTACTCAGTGGTTTAATCTTCTGCTGATTTTTTAATGGATTGTATATAACAATCATGTTTTCTGAAAGGCTTTTAGTATAACTTTAGTTTAGTATTCAGTAGTTTAATCTTCTGCTGAATCTTTTTAATAGATGGTATATAACAATAATATTTTCTGAAAGGTTAAATATATTTGTAGTCTCTGTAAAATTAACGAATTTTGATTGTTTCTATATTTTTTTTCCGTTCCTATAAAATTAAATTACTCTTTTTGGTCCTTGTAAATTGTGTGAACTTTAGTTTTAGCCTCTGTAAAATATTCTTTGATTTTCTTCCTTTCAAAATTTTAAATCACTGTATTTAGTCCCTTGTATTTATTTTAAGATAGATGAATAATATTTATTTTACAAATCTTTAGAGTTTTTTTAGGTGGCATGGTGACATCGCTTTACAACACTTGTAGTATGCATCTCTTACTCAAGACATAAGTAGTTTTTTTATCAGCTCAACACAAGTAGTTAATTACTGTCATGTAATACTAGAGATCAAAAGTTGTAATTTTAGAGGGACCACAAACAAAGAAAAAACTTTACAGGGGCGAAAATCAGTACTTATTTAATTTTTTGGTTGATTAGAAACATATTTAAGCCTTTCTGAAATTTATATTTTGGATTTCTTCTGTATGTTTTTTCTTTTAAGGGAGTCCTTTAGTTTTTCTGAATACATTCTAATGATAGGTTTTTGTAACATTAATTTTTTGTGCTTCATAACCCCTCATATACCAAGCTTCACCAGTTGGGAATCAGAGAAGGTCTGCGTCTATGGATAATATTGACTCGGATTTGTCACAATCCCACCTGAGTAGTCAAATGAGAGTGATTCCATTTTCAAACAAGGTTAAAGGTAAAAGCCCAGTTTTTTTGTAAGTTTTATCTTTCAATGTCGGCGGAATTGTTACACAGAAGTTTATGCACATTTCTTATAAACTCCTTTTTACCAGGATTGCTGCTTGTTTTAATTTTTTTTCAAGATTGAATCTATTATAAAATTATTTGTTCAAACACTTAAGGCATCTTGGTTTTCCATTTCTATCACTTGTGTTGTTGACTTTCTTCAACAACCAAATATCATTGGCTGTGGCTTTGCAACTATTTTTATTGAACTAAAATTTGGCACTCCCTCTACCATTTTACTCATGACCATATGGGAATATGATATTTGTTTTGTTTCTCTTTGGCTTACTGGTTTAGTTCAAAACCTTTCATTATATTGCTGAACATGGATTGATTTGAAATATTATACGGTGTTGATTGATGATAGTTTAGACTGTAATTTCTTATGTTAAGACAAATTTGATCTTTTTTACTTATTTTATTGGAATATGGTTTGGTGTATGTCTCAAGTCTATGTTGCTGGATTGGAGTACTATTATAGTTTCTGGATACAGATATCTATTTTTCCGTACCCTAAGCTATTGGTTTACCAATCAATTTGAAAACTTGATTCATGTTAGTTCCATTTTTCTTAGGACACTCTACTTATGTCGATGCAGCATCTATGGTGGATGGTGCTGGAATTAATCCTGGAAATAGGGATCACCCAGCTTCTGTAATGCATCCTCCAACAAAACGTCATAAATTGTATGCTTTCTTGGTTCATCTGATGTGCACACACAAGTTGTAGTATGATTATTTTGATATCATTGTCATTAATTTTGTGGCTTAGATAATATATTGATATTTGGAGCCTTCTTGTGATTTTGTGTGCCTCTGCTACCAGAAAATAATCATAAATTCAATATTTATTCCCATTTACTGGAGTTTTTAATCATCCCTCTTAAATTTGTATTGAATCTGTTATGTTTATTGAAGGAGAGCAAACACGCACCTACCTGTACTAGAAAGCGCTGGAACAGATTCTGGAGAGACCAAAACTCTCAATGATGGAATAACTTGTAAGTGTGCAATTATACGTGCTGATATAATTTGTTCTGGCAGGACATACCATAATGAGTTTCTTCTATTATATTTTTGCTTATAAACTCTAACTTCAAAAAAAATTCTTTGCATGATGTGAAAACACATTTATTAATTTTGTTCCATCATATTTCATTTTTTAAAGTGAACTAGAACATGGGCATGTACATTCTAAAAATATCCTAGTGTGCAGTCGAAGGCATGTCGAATGCCAAAACATTGATGCTAAAATTTCCTTTTCGGAAAGTTACAATTAGATAAATATAGCGTTAACTAAATTTAGATCTGCATTCATAAATTTAAAATTGTACACAAGCTATTATTCATCTCCATTTATGCTTAAATTTAGATTTCTTCAATAATAAATGTGTATCCATCAAATAGGAAAACTGTGTGAAAGTTCTTTTCATACTTCTAAAATTCTATATATCTGGACACTAAAGGATGTTTAACTTTTGAGAAACTACTTGTAGTTTTCTCATAATATTCTTATTCCACCAAAGGTGGGTCTCCTTAGGAAATGACTTTTGGTCCAGCAGAGCTTTTTTGTATCCTTTTCTACGTTAAAAGATATTAATTAACTTGGTACTTTTTTATTTGTGACTGTGTTCTTTTCAACTTTTTATATGTAGGTATGCACAGTGAACACTTGGTGTTTGTAATGTTTAGTCTGATATTATTGACAACTGTGCTATTGCTTTTACTGTATTATGCTGTTAACTCTTTGGCGATTGGGGATCTGGGCATGGAATAAATCACCTAATTAATTTTCCGGATTCCATTTAGGCAAGGATTTGGTTGAAAGAACTACTTCAGAACATGGAGATCCTAACCAAAAAATCCTTGGGCATGTTCTTGTGCAACATCCAAACACAACCAAGAATGGTATTAAAAATATATAATTTAAGTTTTGAAAGTCATTAACTTTCGGCAACTGGTAAAATGGAAGACCTTTCCTCAATTGTTTTTTCCTTTAATTTTTCAGTTGAGTTTTTCTAATACAACTTGGGTGTTTGTGCATCACGTATTTTTGTTGAATTAGAATTTCCTGCACCCCTTGCTACGAAGATATTTTATTCACAAAGGACCAATCGACTGCGTGCCAGACTTCGTCATCTTTACTTCCAGAACTTAAATGAGCAGCTGCGTACTGATGTGTGTTCAAAGACATCAGATGCAGATATGATCGCATTCCAAGATTCATCTCTTGGGTGCCCTTCATTTGATCAAATGGACAATGTGCACGAGGTATGACATTCTTTACTCGTATTTAAGGCTGATCATTTAAAATCATAGGTCGAATCATGTGACCAATTTTATGCAGTTTGAATGTAATTCAATCTTTTGATGTACGTATCAGACTGACAAAATTGAATGTCTTTAGATGTATACATCAGAATCTTGAGTATTTCTCTGTTTTTGAAAAATAGGGCCGATCACCTGCTCAAAAATCTGATTATATTCATGCCAAAAGCTCAGAAGTTTGCTTACTAAAAGCAGGAGGCTTGCCAAGTAGTAGTTTGTCAAATCAGTTTCTTCTTGATAATGTTTCAAGGTCTGCAGCCACTCATGTCGGTTTGACTAGAAGCAACTTTCTTCCAACATCTTATTCATTTGCTAGCAACACAGGTAATCTAATCTGTTATTGAGTTGTTGTTTTTTTATTTTTATAGTGTAAGCTAAATTTAGAAAACTAAGTAATCATCAAACTCCTGTCGCTAACTATATGACTGATTGTGGATCCTCAGCGTCAAGCTGTAGCATGTTAATGAATGTTGTTTGTTCTGTTTTTGTAGGAAATTCACTGAGAACAATGCAGCAACCAAATGGGAGTGTTCCTGTTATTTAGTGACCTTGGTGGAATTTTTTTGGGTTGGTAAAAGGTACAGGTAACCAATAATTGAGTTTAGGATTTAGCTCCTTTTTTGAAGCTGTTAAAGTAAATTACTCAAATTGTGTATCCTGTCATCTGCTTTGTACATGAAACTTCTGTTATATGACTGGATGGAAATGAAGAAATTGTTAGTTCTATACACTCAGCATCCTCAACTTTATACTTAATCTTCTGTTATGTATGCTGAACTTTATTACAAGGTCAACATTGCATAGCAGCTTGCATCGTTCTTGATATTACAATATGATCTGATGATAATCAGACTAAAGCTTGTTTCTCCAGTTTTTTCGGGAAATCTTTAATTTATTTCGGTAGATAATTTGCTTTTATTATCCAGGATCACATTTGCAGAATTGCAAAACTTTTAATTATCACAATGTTCTAGCAGGATTCTGAAAATTTTTCATTCCTTGTTTGGTCAGGTATGTGTTGTGGATAGTGACTGTTGTGTGTAAACGTAGATTAACAATCAGTCACGGATCTGTATTTCCTGTTTAAACTGGAACCTCTCTTTCATTTTATATGATTCCCAAATCGTTGTTTTTCTTTTTGAATTTATTTTGAACCTGCCAAGAACTCCCCTCTCGCATTATGGTACTTAGAGGAATCTGGCAATTATATAATGTAGGTTTGAATTTAGATTTTTGAAGTAACTTTGGAGGAATAGGGTATTTTTGAAATTGGAGGCCACATGCTCAATTGGTGAGTATAGTAAATTTATAGCACTTTGTCTTTTTGAGCAATTCCATGCATAAAATTAAGGGTGGAAAAAAAATCCAAATTACAATATCCAATTCATAATTATCCATATCCATATTAGTTTTAATCCATTTAAATGGATTTATTTCAAATCCAAATCCATATTTTTAGATTTTAAATCCAATCCATTTAATTGGACATGGATTAGATAAAATTGCATACATTTTTGGATTATCCAAATTGCATTTTGGGATAGATTTTGACTTGGCCCAATCCAAGTTAAGCTAAGACAATCCATCGGGCCTTTGTCGAGTCGAGCATTCTCAAGTCGATGTCGAGCTGAGTTGGCTCGGGCCAATGTCAAGTCGAGCTAGCTCAGGTTGATATCGAGTCGAGCAACTCGGGCTGATGTCAAGTCGTTGGGCCCGAGCTAATGTCGAGTCGAACGGGCCCATGCCAATGTTGAGCTGAGCAAGTCTGGGCTGATGACGAGCTGAACAGGCCTGGGTAAATGTCGAGTCTCCCGGGCCTGGGTTGATGTCGAATTGACCGAACCTGAGCCATTGTTGAGTCTCCCGGACTCGAGTCTCGAGTGGAATGGGCTCAAGTCGTTGTCAAGTCGATTGGGCCCTGACAAATGTCGAGTCTCCTGAGCCCAGGCCAATGTCAAGTGGAGTGGGTCTGGGTTTATGTCAATTTGATTGGGCCTTTGCCGATGTCAAGGTGAGCAGGCTCGAGCTAATGTTCAGTCGTCCGGGCCCAGGCCATTGTCGAGTCTTCCAGGCCCAAATCGATGTCGAGTCGTTCGAGCCCAGACTGATATTGAGTCGTCCGGGTTCAGGCCAATGTTGGGTCGACTGGGCCCGAGCCCATTTTGAGTCGAACGGGCCTAGGTCAATGTCTAGTGGAGCGAACCTGGGTCTATGTTGAGTCGATTGGGCCCTATTCAAAGTCAAGCCAAGCAGGCCCAAGTCGATGTCAAGCCGAGCGGGCCCTAACCTATGTTGAGTCTCCCGGGCCGAGGCCAATGTCGAGCCAAACAAGCCCAGGTCAATGTCGAGTCTGCTGGGCTCGGGCTGATGTGAAGTTGATTGGGCCTTGGCCAATGTCGTGCCGATCGGGCCTGAGCCAATGTTGAGTCTCTCGGACTCGGGTCAATGTCAAGTGGAATGCGCTCAAGTCAATGTCAAGTTGATTGGGCCCTGACCAATGTCGAGTCAAATGGGCCCGAATCGATGTTGAGCTGAGCCGCCTCAAGCCAATGTTGAGTCTCCTGGGCCCGGGTCGATGTCGAGCTAAACGGGCCCAGGCCGATGTGGAGTGGAGCGGGCCTGGGTTTATGTCGAGTCGTCCGGGTTTGGACCGATGTCAAGAGTTCTGGCTTCGTGTCGATGTCGAGTCGTCCGGGCTCAAGCCGAACGGGCTCGGGACAATGTCTAGCTGAGTGGGCCCAAGCCTATGTCGAGTTGAGCAAGCCCGAGCTGATGTCGAGCCAAACGGGCCCAGGTCAATTTCGAGTCTCCTAGGCTCGGGCTGATGTCAAGTCGATTGGGCCCTGTCCAATGTCGTGTCGATCGGACCTGAGCCAATGTTGAGTCTCCCGGACCCGGGTCAATGTCAAGTGGAATGGGCTCAAGTCAATGTCAAGTTGATTGGGCCTTGACCATTGTCGAGTCAAACGGGTCCGAACCGATGTTGAGCTGAGTCGCCTCGAGCCAATGTTGAGTCTCCCAGGCCCGGGTCGATGTCGAGCGAACGAGCCCAGGCCGATGTGGAGTGGAGCGGGCTTGAGTCTATCTTGAGTCATCCGGGCTCAAGCCGAACGGGCCCGGGACAATGTCTTGTCGAGCGGGCCCAAGCCTATGTCGAGCTAAACAGGCGCAGGTCAATATTGAGTCTCCTGGGCTCGGGCCGATGTCAAGTCGATTGGCCCTGTCCAATGTCTTGTCGATCGGGCCTGAGCCATTGTTGAGTCTCCCAGACCCGAGTCGATGTCGAGTGGAATGGGCTCGAGTCAATGTCAAGTTGATTGGGCCCTAACCAATGTCGAGCCGAACAGGCCCGAACCGATGTCGAGTTGAGCCGCCTCGAGTCAATGTTGAGTCTCTCGAGCTCGGGCCAATGTCGAGTCGTTCGGGTTCGGGCCAATGTCCAGTCGTTCGGGTTCGGGCTGATGTTGAGTTGTTCGGGCTCAAGCCGAACGGGCCCGGGACAATGTCTAGCCGAGCGAGCCCGAGCTAATGTCGAGAGAAACGAGCCCAGGTCAATGTCAAGTCTCCTGGGCTCGGGCCGATGTCAAGTTGATTGAGCCCTGGTCAATGTCGAGTTGAGCCGCCTCGAGCCAATGTTGAGGGGTCGATGTCGAGTTGAACGGGCCCATGTCGATGTCGAGTGGAGCGGGCCTGGGTCTATGTCGAGTCGAGAGAGCCCGGTCCGATGTCAAGGCGAGCGGGCTGGAACCGATATCGAATTGTCCGAATCCAAACTGATGTCACGTCGTCCGAGCTTAGATCGATTTAATCCCCTGGATTTAAAAAAAATCTATTTAAATTTATTTAGTTAAAATGGATATGGGTTTTAAATCCATGGATTGGATCTAATTTTGAAAAATCCAATCATCCATGACCACCCTTAATTGAAGCACGTTCATGAATGATATGAATATTCACCACATTTAGCCTAACTGTGTAAGGTTCCATGGGAGTGTAGAATCCGGTGCTCAACTTATGAAATTGAGTATTTCGGTGAAACTAGTTATTGTTCCTTTTGTGAGGCAAGTGGTAAATTATGAATAGGAAATATTATTTTATTTTTGGTGTTCTGTACATCCTAAATGACCCCAAGACATAGACCCCTGATATTTGTCTCTTGTATTAGGAATTGTCACACTCCATTCATATCTTCTAAATATCTAAAAGCATATTCTTCCTTTATGAACAAAATCAGCAAATTCTAATACATGATGTCACACCACGTGCTGCTTCAGACTCATTGCAACTAGGCTAATGCTTTGTTGGAAAAATCAAACATACTTGATTGTATTTTGACTCACGTCAGATATTTATTCTATGTATCTTAATAAAATAACTAAATTTCAAGTATTTTCTATTTTGATACTTAATTTACCTTTTTAATTTTTTTAACTTGCTGGTCAATATGCTTTTATAAACAAGATGATGAGTTGAAAATAAGATTAAAGTAATGGTTTTTTCTATTTCAAAATATTTGTGTAAGTATTTTCAATTGGATCTATTTTTTTCTAATTTATATTTATTGGAGGTGAGGTCACATAAGATATTATTGAATGGAATTAGATTAAATCATTATTTTATGAAATTAAATAAGATATTTGCTAAAATAAAGTTTCGTACCCTGGAGGTGGGGAGGTGGTGCGCCACTAGTTTCTCTTTGCAGTTGGTTTTTGTGAGGTCATTCTACCCTTTTCCTATTCTTTTATGGACTTGATAAGTTACTATTTTTTTGAAGTCAAGTTAATCTCAATTTAATTGTCTAACCTAAACTTAAACTAATTTTTGTCTGGCTTGAAAGCATTACCTTTTGAGTTGATATGATTTGAATGGATTTGGCGAGAGTTGAGTAGTGTGAGGTAATGGTAGTATGACTCACTTATAATCTCTTTTTGTTTGCAGAAATAGTTATAAAGTTTTGTCTCCTTCTACACCCACATGCTCTTTTTCTCTTTTCTCTTAAGCACTCACTACTCCTCCAGTTACCATCTATCTACATTTAGCTTCTACGAATATACATAAATAACATTGCGTCATCCTTTGCTAACACACAGCTTAAAACAACGTTAATATTTACAATTCTCCTTTCTTCTATTTGCGTCTTATCTCATATTAAGCATCACAAATATAGAAATATAATTTTTTTTCTGCTTTGCCTTTTCCCCAAATTACATGTCCATTTTTTTCTAGTTTTTAATTAGAAGAAAGGCTAAATTAAGCATAGGTCGTAGGTTATTACAGTATTATAGAATAATAGGAATTGTTGAATGAATTAATAGAAATGAAAAGTTATATAAGCCGCCTTTAGGATTGTAAGTCTTGGTCTTTTAAAATGACAAGCAGTTATAGTCCGACATTTGGTTTTATTAGCGCGCTTCCAATTCTCAACTCATTTTTTATTTATTTATCCTAAACAAATATCTAAAACAAAACTTTTTCTCATATCATTTAGAATAAAATAGATAACAGAACTCCTCTCCTTTTTCTTTTCTTTTCTTTTTCTTCACTCTCTTGTGCATCATTTCCTTTATATTCTAAGTTTAGTTTATTATTACAATATTAAATTTCCTCAAATGTTGCAGTCCAAGCAAAGATCACATAGTACATAAACTTTAAATAAAACGCAAGAAACCATGTTCATAATATTGTACAAGAAATTAGATCTTACTCTTCTCGATCCTTCACACTGTCCTATTTGGAAACTTGCAAAGCACCCCTATCTCTTGCATCACAAACCCCTTTTTAACGGTGTATTACAGCATTTAATTTAAGTGTTAACAGAGACTTTAAGTGAAAAAATTTGACACCTAATTTTTTTTTTTACTGAACTATTATAATTTCGTATAAAATAGATATGATTTTAAAAAATTTTAAGATGAATACGTTATAACAATCTGACTTTATAACATTTTAGCACGATTTAACTATTTCAATAGTTTTTTAAAATTTTATTATTTTAGTAAATTAAATTATACTAATTAAAACTTTTTATTACTGTTGCGGTGGGTTTTAGCATGTACAATGCTTAAAGCTTTTATATTTACCCAATAGATCCAAAGAAATATGTTCTTTTATTGTTGAAGGTGAAAGGTGAAGTTTTGTGAAGGTTACTTCATTCAATCACAAATTACTTTAACAACTAGCAAGAGTTTGGTTAGAGTACTACTCGATTGAAATTCAAGTTTCATGTATAAAAAATATTATTAATAAAGCAGATTTTATTTTTTAAATTAATGATGGACAGAGTCAGAAAGTACTCTAAACTAGTAACAGCCGGCAATATATTTCTAAAATAGTTATTATAAAAATCAAATTTATGAGGAAAAGAATGAAAAACAAGTGTAGCATGTTGTTAATGTTTGGTAGTATTAGCCTAACTTGAAGAGAAGTTTTGGAAAAAAAAAATCCAAACCTAATTGTACAGGTAAAAGGGAGTGTTGACATGAATAAGTATTTGATGGTGTGAAAAGGAAAAATTGGTTAGCAAATGAATGGAAGTGGTTGATAGAATGAACCCTAATAATGCAGAAAAAGCATAGTTTTTGCGTATAGATATTAGTATGGTGGGGTATGATGAGTTCTACCTACTGCTAAGTTGTGGTAGGAATGCTAAGAACAGTGCCACTGAACTCATCCACCATATTTGGATAAGGAAACAATTTTTCTTCTCTTCTTTTTCTATCAATTCTACAATAACAATACTATTACTCATCATTTACAAGTCTAAAATAGTTTGGTAAAAGGGAAAGAATCTATTAAAACATTGAATGTTACAACAACCACTAACAAGGAGTGATTGATCATGTATGATGATGTATTTGTCCACATGAGCCACTCTAAGTAATTAGGGCCAAAATATTGTTTTTTTTTCTCATGATTCAAAAAATTATTTTTGTCCTCCTAACTTTAAAGTAGTTATTCTTACTTTTTATCAGGAGATTAAAATTTTCACAAAAAATTTATGCGAATGTGACATGTTTTTTAATCTTTTTATTGTTATCCGAATTTGTGTTAATTAATTATTGTGAATTCATTGTGATTAATGATGTTAATAAAAAAAATTAATAAAACGTTGAGTTATTAATTAACATCGTTATTGTTTATGTCGGTCAATAAACTGGATATTTAATTAAGATCTTGATGACCATGTCAGTACAATTATTTAATTAAATAAAAAAAAATTATTCAATTCTTGTGATTTTTTTTTATATTTTTATTGACTTTTTTCATTTTTTTCACTTTCATTTTCTTATATGTTAAACAAAGCGCGTTATTATTTTTAATAAGGAGAACATAACTAATCACTTTTAAATTTGTGGACAAGATAAAACTAAATTCAAATTTAAGAATGAAAGTTAAAAAAAAATAGTAATACAAAATGAGATAATATTTTCAAACTGTTAATTAAGGAAAAAATAAGAAGAGATAGAAATAACTTATTTGATTAAACAGAAAATGAAACAAACTGAATAAGAATAAGAATTGGAATGTACCATGAATAATAACATTTTATTTCATTCGAAACATAAACACATAAGTAGGAAAAATTATGTTGCATTGTAGTTGATGATGAAGAAGTAAACAATGTTGAATGTTTTGTTTGGCTGCAGTTGTCGAGTTTTGGTGATATTAAAATGTGTGTTAGATGTGAAATGGAATGATAATTGATGATATGTTGTTTAGTACGGATTCAGTGTTAAAGCTATGATCATTTACAATAATATATGCCTAACAACTACATTACTGATTTATCATATCACTCTATTTTTTTCCAAAAAATAACAAAGATATGAGTCTGTATAAAAAAAGTTAAATCAAAATAGATAACGAATTTATACCATATGCTTAAATTTTTTATTAATTACTATTAAAGTTGAACACCTAATTTAAAATTGTATGAGGTTTCTATGAATCTTTCTGTATGATTATAAACAATTTCTTCTAAATTTAATTCATCTTATTCACCATTGCTGGCTAAAAAACTCTTTTCCATGCATAATCTTACAGGTAGATCAATTCTTATATTTTTGCAAATTTTTTGTGAAATTATTTTTTCAATCTTTTTAATTTGGTGAAACAAAATTTAGAGAGAAGAAATAATTGGCACTCCCTGACAGAAAAAAGATATTATTCTTAGTATCATTTAATATTTTCTTATTAAATATATTTTATTAAAAGTAATAATGAAAGTGTACTTGAAATTTACTTGTAATAATTAAAAGTTATACATTTTAGTTGAAATTATTTACTCTTGCTTTTTTAACCAATTTTTTTTTTTGGTATAAGATGTTAAGTTGTATAGTGTCAATAACATGAAAGTTATTATATCAAAAGAAACATATTAATATTTTATTTTATTTATTCACGAAAGAAACGTGTGCTTTAAAGATTTTACTACAATACGTGTTCTAATAAGGAGATCTGTGAAGTTGATAATAAAAAACAATAGTTTTATTGATCAACGATTATTTTTAACAAAAATATGTTTGTATAAATATAAAATATTCATCAATTTAATTAATGATTAACTTTTTTTAAGTAACTCCATTTTAGTAATGGCAATTTTTTATATTTTCAGAACTCTAAGAATTTGAAGTTGTGATTCACTTAAGGAATGTCGGTAGATGTATATAAGTTTTGTAGAAAATATTATGTATCAAAGAGGAAATCTAAAACGGAAGAAAAAAAAAATGCGAGAAAGTAATTGATATAATACAAAACTAAAAGAATAATATTATAAAAATATTATTTCATAAATTTAATTTAGGAGTGATATAATAGGAGTCTCGGACACACCTCTTAAATGGTGTCACGTATCGGATACCGATACTCGTATGACACTGGCAGGACATGTATTAATTAAGTGTCAAATTCAAAAAAATATTTATTGGATTTCTGACAATTTTAACACGTTCAAACACAATTTTAAAAAACAAAATACATTAATTTTTTAAAAAATTCAAATTTTATTGTATAAACTTTTATTATGATTACAAAATTAAGTAACAAATCCTTTTAAACTAGTCATGAGAAACATTTTTATGTTTTAAAAGAAAAAGAAAATTGAAATATATTTGTACATATAAATATTTATTATCAATTTATATAATTCATAATTATATAATATATAAATCCGTATCTTCGTGTCCTACCTTTTAAAGATTATACATATCTTTGTATTTATGTCTACATTGTATCAGTGTCCGGTGTTTATAACTTTGTTTTTTAAACTTAATATTTTCTTTAAAATGCTGCCTAAACTGTCATGTATTTTCATAAAGACAAAATTATCTCAAGTTACTCATTGACCTTATAGACTAATTAAATCTTTTATCATTTAATACAAATAAAAAAACTAAAATGCCTATCATATTATGAAAGAAAAAATATCGCATATATAAAAGGGATTATTCCTGGATAAGGGCAATCTTGTGATATCCTAAACACTCCAATTAAAAAAGAAAAAAAAAACATAAAAAAAAAAA
>Ga0123341_1002053_pt1 | contig 16114 bp, 13 predicted proteins | sample Turbeapinknodule_FD_89959 | JGI IMG/M metagenome (GOLD analysis project Ga0123341, IMG submission 89959) | Root nodule microbial communities of legume samples collected from Mexico - Turtle bean Mexico pink nodule | ecosystem: Host-associated > Plants > Roots > Nodule | place: Mexico: Nepantla...
ATTCTATAATTCTATAATTTAGAAATTATATGAATTTTACATTTTATAATAAAAAATATCTAAGAATAATTTAAATATTTTCTTAAAATATGGGAGTGCAGAAAGAAAAATACAGAGGATGCAGAATGAGTTCGCCAGCCTATGGTAGATGGTCCATAAAATTATTGGCATCTCTCATTCAGATATTTGGAAAGATAAATAAAGCAAATTCTCTTTGCACCACAATGTCTCCTTCCTGTACCTCCATATAATTTGAAAATGACAAATATACCTTTAACCTCTATTTTGAGGGTTTTTGTCTTCTTCTTCCTTTGAGCTCTCTCCTTCACTTCGATGTTTGTAACTGTAAGCGATGATTGTAGGTGATGGTAGAAGGTGGTCAAAGTTACCTGTGGTGAGTTCTATATGCTTTTATACTAATTTTTTAATTTTATTTTTATGATATATACTTTTATTTTTTAATATCAAAATGTATATTCAGGCACTTATATCAGAATTCAGATTGTATAGCAGAATGTACAAACCAGTTTGTAAGTTTTAGAATATACATTTTGGTATTTAAAAAAAATACATGAAATGAAAGGCACATAATAAGATTCAAATATAGATATTATATGAATTGGTATATATTTTTTAATTATTATACATTCTAAAGGGGTATTAGAATATCCAGCTGTACTTAACCACTTTTAATGGATTCTTCATTGTCACTTAAGATTTAACAATACAATCTAATTTTTATTCCCTAAACAGTTAATCTAAGTTCTTATCTTATTTTAAATAGACCCCACAATTTATCTATATTTACCACTTTTTTTTAGGATGTTAGTATTTTTTATTCATCCTTTCCCCTCTTCCTTCCCTCTCCCATTCATTATCTCCACCTTCATCTACTGTTTCCTTTTTGTTTGAATCATAGCTCGTAGTGAAACCTAACAAGAACTGGTTCTTAACTGTGCAAGATACTGTTGTTGGAGTTGCTATTAGGCAATGAATAGAAGGTGCCTAGCAAAAACTTAACACAAACATACCAAACTAAATGCATAAATAATGAAAATTATATGTTTAACACCCTTTACTAAATAAATATCCAAATCTTTCATAACAAATAATGTGAAACATGAATAAAAACATGAGTAGTATTTTACAATGAAACATGCTTATTAATTGAGGACAAAACAAAAGATGAGAATACCCCATTCTCTTGAGATTTTATTACTCTCCCTCTCAAACACGGTTGGCAGGAAAAGATGAAAAGACTCATCATGGTGTGTGCACATTTGACTCAGACTCAGAGGATGGCCTGTTCTTCAACTCAGGATGCTTAATTTCCTCAATCATTCTAGCAACTTCATTCATTCTAGGCCTATTTTCTGACCCCTTAGCCACACATGCTAATGCAATCTGAAGCATCTGCACCATTTCTTCTTCAACATATTGCCCTCTCAGAAGCTCCTCATCAAACACTTCTGCAGTCCATTCCTCCCTAACAACAGATCTCACCCACCTTGGAAGATCAACCACATCCTCATACCCTGGATACCTCAGAGGGGTCTTCCCTGTCAGCATTTCAAGCAGCACCACACCAAAGCTGTATACATCAGACTTCTGAGTGATCTTCTTTGAGTCAGTGACTTCTGGAGCTCTATAGCCATTGCTTCTAGACATGGTTGCTGGGGTGTTCATTAGAGGTGGCAATCCAACATCAGAGATGCAGCCTTCTAGTTCTTGGCTTATGAGCACATTGTTTGACTTGATGTTGCCATGTGTGAATTTTGGACCTCCCTCGGAGTGGATGAAAGCAATTCCCTTCGCAGCTCCATGCACAATCTTCACTCTGGAATCCCAGTCTAGTGGGGTTCTTCCTGCACCCTTGTTTCCTGTTGTTTGCAATACCAGAGGCAGGGAAACCAAAGATATAATAGTGTTACCATTGATGTTGAGAAGTTGTGGATGTGACAACTAGTTTTAGTTCAATCAGTAACTCTAGCATGGAGTTAAAGACATAATTTTGAAGTGTTTGCACCGACAACAATGTAAAAGTTACTGTATACTATTATCTAATTATAAACTACTGAGAATTTGTCAACTTTAGATCACTTTAAAGTTTTAACAGTGATTATTTGTTATAGGTAGCGAGAGTGCTAGATATTAAACTCATGATTTCTACCACTTACCAGAGAGGCTACAGATAAAAACATGCATTGATGAGAAATTTTAATATCAAGAGTCAATGTTATAGTAATATTAAACCATATTGGCATGAAATCACCCATGAAATCGTGGAGACAAGTTGGTTATAGTGCCATTGTCAGTTTCAGTTCCTATTTGAATTTAATGAACAATGATTGATACTAAGTAAAGTTGATTTATCATAGTTTAGTTAAAACTGAGAGGTGCATGTAGAATCATTAGACATGTTAGTTTTGAAGAAAATGAGAAGAGTTTTGTCATCACGTAGAACGTAGAACGTACCGTGCAACAAGAAAAACAAGCTTCCACCTGGCATGTAATTGTAAACCATAAGTTTTTCATCTTTGGAATAGTAATAAGCTCTTAGGGGCATCACATTTGGGTGGCTTCCAAATCTCCCCACAATCTCCAAATGCTGCTCAAACTCCTTCTTTCCAACCACAACTTCTTTCAACCTTTTGACTACCACTGTTGTTCCCTCCTCCAAAACAGCCTTGTATGCTGTTCCATAACTTCCTTTTCCAAGAACTTCAGCTGAAGCCTTCAGCAAATCCTCAAGGTCAAAGCTAGAAGAGGAACCTTCAAAGAAAAATAGTTTGTTTTTCTCAGCCCCTTGCACCCCACTCCCGAAACTCTTTGAAACCTCTGTCTTTCCAGCGCATGAAGCCTTTCCTTTCAGTATGCCACCACTGCTTTTACTGTTTTTCTTCCTCTTCAAACAGAACACACAGATTGCTACAACTAGTAGAGAGAGGACGGCTAAGACCCCAATGACTAGAGCAAGGACAGTAGCCAGGCCAAAGCTTTTCTTATGGTTGGTACCCTTTTGGTTTTGGGCGGTTGGTGGAGTGAGTGGCTGGTAATCATCAGTGGAAGCAGATGGAGAAGGGGAGATTGTAGAGCAATCATTTAGTGGTGGCCCACATAAGAGAGAGTTCCCGACAAAAGAGGAATAAGGGAATGTCTTTATGGAATTTGGAATTGAGCCATTCAAGTTATTGTAACTCAAGTTCAAATGTTTGAGCCTTGGAAGGTTGAAATCAGGAATAGCCCCAGATATGGAATTGTTTTGGAGATACAACCAAGTGAGTCTTCTCAGATTCTGAAATGCAGGTGGGATGCTGCCAGAAAAGGAGTTGAAGGAAATATCCAACGCAAAGAGTTTAGGGGACACAGGAGAAGGAATTGCGCCAGAGAAGCTATTGTGCTGAAGGTATACAAATTGGAGTGAAGGAATGGAGAGGATGTTAGAAGGAAGATTTCCTCTAAGGCCATTGGAATGAAGACTCAGGACCCTAAGAGCATCTAGTTTTCCTATGCTGCTCTCTTGAATGGTCCCAGTGAATCCCATTCCTGGAAGATGAAGGCCTATGACACGTGTGCCATTTGAGTTGCATGTCACACCAACCCACGAGGTGCAAATTGAAGCAGAGTCATTCTTCCAGTTGAGCCTTGGGGCATGTGGGACACTTGAAGCAAATTCCAACAGAGCTTGTTGGTCAGACTTCAAGTCAGCTACTATCAGGCCACACAGAGACAGTGTGGAGCCTAATAGAATAAGTCCAACAATAGAGAACTGCAACTTCATGGTTATTGTTTGATGCAAAATCAAGGCAAGTGATGGTTCCGGCTTCTGAGCTTAACTGTTCTTCATTCTCTCCTAGTCTGGCTTTGGAAGTTGCAGCAAGTTGTTGGCTGATCCTGTAGCTAAGAAAGTACAATATGGTCACAGTTCAAATTGACTAATTCTTTTTCAGACAAATGGAATCATTTGGGTAAGCATGATTACATGAACCTAGCCTAAAATCAGTGATATTTTAACTTTTAAGTTGTAGTAGCACACACACAGGAACTGTTTAATTTACAGGATGAAAGGAGTAGGAAGAACATATTATGAATTTAGAAATTATAGAGGGTTGAATTAAAAAAGTTTGAGCTAAGTTCTATATCAGAAAATTTGAATTATAGTACGACAAGTTTCCTGTTTATGCAGAAAACTGAAAACATCACTTATTGCAGCTTTTGCAGAGAAGAAAAAAAATAAAACAAAAATAACAGTGTCATTCATGCCTGCTTACCATTTACAAAGGAAGGGAACTGCCTTCTATCAAATGCATCAGTTGAGGCATTTTCTTTCTTTCAATACTTGAAGTGTTATGCTGACTCCTCCATTTAAAAAGAAAAAGTAAAAAGCCAAAAGGTTTGCCTCTGAACTTTAAATAATGGGGGGGCTAAAATGCATTTTTCACCAAGAATAAAGAAATTGCCTCACAAATCGGTGCTCATAAGTTTCAGAAACAACCAAGAAGGGAGAAGTGAAAAAAATACAAAGGGCATTGTGATAGTTAAGAATCCAAGAAAAAATAGAACTCAAAAAGAAAAAGTAAAAGTTTGATTCTCCGTTGTACTTTACAAAGAAAAAGCATTCTTTACCTAAAGTAGACCGCATTCTCATAATTTATAAAAGATCAACATAAATCATTGGTGTTGATTTCTCATTTTTGCCACCTTATCTGGTCAGTGAATACTGCAGAAAGGGTTTTTTGAAGCACAGAACAATACTTGATGAACCAGATTTTGACACGTACAGAAACAAAGGATAATTAAAGAGAAACAGATGGGTCAAGTGTTGTAATAAAAACACAAAGCTAACATAGCATCAACATCTCAACAAAAACAATTTGCTGATTCCTCCTCCACTTATAGCAAACAAAACAAAACAATTGTCCATCGTCCCAATTAATTAAAACATTAAAAATGAAGGAAATGAAGACATAGAGTTCACTCTAGAAAAATTCTCCAGTTTGTAAGACATATATAACCAGAAAAAGATTCAAAACTTCAATTATAAAGAAGGATAAAAACAGTTATGTTATGAGCATCAGTAGTAACGGGAATTCATCTATCTTTAATCATGGATAATGTCATGTCATGTTAAGTGTTCCAAGTTAATGACTGCAAGTATTCTAGATGGAGTTAGAAGGAAGTGAGAGATGCTACCTCGGCACGAAATTCAGTTCTGGGAGGCTGAGAACACATCACATAGTGAAGCATCACTGCACGAAAAATGAGTTAGGAAATATCATCGAGATCAAGAAGAAAGCAAGTTAATTAGTAAAGCAAAGAACACTGTGTGAAATGGAGGGCAATAGTACTTGACTATTTTTGTGCTTACAAATCTAGTATGACTTGTAACTTTAAAATTGAGAGGGAGCTGAGTTTCGCTTAAAGTTACTTACAACTCAGCACAGTTGGAGTTGGTGGCATTAGACTTGGCATTACAGTGTTACCAATAATAAGAGTATGATTTCTTCTCTTTTCAAGAGATTCACACACAGAAAAATAGAGGGTTGCTGAATATGTCTTGATGAAAAAACGGAAGAAGAAAAAAAAAAATTCCTACTCACTATACAATGACAGCAATAATGAGTTAACCAGAAAGCCTTGTGTATCTAACTAACTATAGTACTAGTACATTAATATCCACCAGCTGCTGTTGAAAACGGCCCAACATAAAAGGAACAATGCATGGATTTTGTAGATTTAATCGTATGAAAAAGAAGTACAAAGATCACCGGGGCATAAATAAGGATTTGCTGACATGCCACTCAGAAAACTACTTAAGAACCGTAGTATGATAGAGTACTTTAAAAATCTAACTGCCCCATAGATATTAACTCTTCTATTTCTCTCAACAGTCAAAACTTTCAGAGTACTCCAACTCCCTCAGACATGGTAGGGGACATAATTTTTTGGCAGGGGTATGAGCCAATACTCTTTGTCAAAACTAGAAGGAAGGAAGGACTTCCCCCAGTGGTTATGATTGACTTGGAAACGTTTCTTGAAGGAGTAATTACAGGTTCAAGAAGAGGAAAGTGATTTGAGATAATTTCCTGTTTTGAATTCTTATTCAACATCAAAATGGTCCCCCATGAGCATTAATTAATTAAAACAACAGGGCAACATGGTGGGCACTTAAGTGTGGGAATGAGAATCAGATAAAAACTGGCCATTGTTAACTTGTTATGAAAATCCATTACAGTCCATTTGATTATGAATTTTGATGATTACTTATTGTCATGTTCCAAAGTGTTTGGTATTGTGGTTTGACTAAAGAGATGTAAGAAAAAGACGAGCATTCATTGATGAAGTAGGAATAGGAAAAAGGTGTGAACAGAAACTAAACATTTAAAATTGGCACATATTGGCTATGTTTGTGAGAGAGACTAGACCATAATGGGGCCAACCGTGTAATGAGTTACCCATAAAAACACGAAGAAGGTAGTTGGCTGTTAGTGAAGCATTTCAAATCCTTTCCATTCCACCCTTCCACACTAATCTTAATGCTATTTAAGATATAGGTTGGCTGTCACTCATAACTCATCACATGTCAACATATCTGTTTCGACTTTGAATAAATGGGTATTTAAGAGAGAATTTTTATGATAGACACAAATTTTACATTGCACACATCACCGATGATCTTTAAAATCTAATAGTGCAGGCATCAACTAGTGTTAGTGTATATGGATCAACCAACTAGTTTAATCAGTAATTTCGGATTAGAGTTTGTACAACTGCTTTAAATAAAGCATTAGTGATGATATATTTTGCTTATTCTATTACAGAAAACTGCTAACCATACATTTTTTAACATACTAATATATTGATAATTACAAAAGAAGTCCGGGCTTATTAAATAAAATGAGATTTTGATTAAAATTTGTAATTTCGATAAAATTTATTATTCTTACAAGACAAAATTAATTAACCCATGTGATTGCCACATCACCGGGTTCTTCCTTCATCCATTCTCAATCTTCAGTCTCGGTGGAGTACTTGCAATGATACTTTGACACTCAAGTTAGAGTTTAGAGGAAAATAACGATTATTAATATGGATATTCTAAAATAGTCAATCTCTTTTATCATAGGGTATGTTCCTATTTATACTACATATGTTGGGCTTTTATGATACAAGTCAACTAGACAGGCAGATAACCAAGGACATAACAGACACTTCATAATTAGGTCAGTCATCTCAGCATACAAGACCAGACCCCACTAAATCTCAAGAGAGCCTCAACAAAAGAAAAACCATATATAAACCAGAATATAAAATGTTCTTCCTTCTAGTTTTTTCACAAAGACAAGTATATGTAAATAAATTAGGCTCACTTTGGGGGTCCAAATAGTATTTTAGAGTTTTTATGTCTGCTTTTTATTTATTACATGATTAGGTCATAATTCTACCTGGCTGATTTATTGAGTGTTTTTCTAGGAGGTCGAGATGACGACAAATGTCATTATCATCTGAGGGTGTCAGCATCTCGAGTAGTACTCAGTAAGTCAGATTTTCGAGCAATACACTGGTCTCCCAAGCTCGAGCGAAAGTGATGAGTCTTAAAAGAAAAATTTATTTCTTTATCGGTACCCTGTTGGTTATGTTGACCCATCGGTATACTGCCACCCAAGGATTGAATAGGTACAATCTATAAAGACTCTAAAATGCCTTGGGTGACATGCTTGTCAAAAGATGTAAAAGGTCATGTGTTCGTGATCGTCGAAGGGAAACAATTTGACAGTTGGGATATCATGTCAGATCACCTTCCTTCGTTTCACTGCCTACAAATAGGTTGGTGCGCTGGTTCCACACTCATCCTACTTTCTTCTCATTTTGTTCGAGAGTATATCGGTTGAAGACACGGTCCGAGATGTAAGAAATGTCTTCTTTTTCCTCTTATATTTCTTTTTTGAGTGAGTTCGAGGGTATTTAGGAATGCCTCAGGGTTATATAGAATTTGTCTAGTTTGGATTTTAGTGACTCTGGAAACATAAATGAGTCTTCTCAAGTTTGTCGAGGATTGAGTAGTGGGGGGGTTTTCGGTGACAAGGGTGTCCCATCACCTTCAATCTGCATCGGAGGAGACTGAGGAACTTGTGGAAAATGATGTCCCTCTTATGGGCGACTATGGGTGGGTAGACGTTAGGGTTTGTGAGTACTTTTCAAAGCACCGGTGGTTGTCAATGCTACAGTCATTTGTTAGTAGCGTAGATATATTGGACAAAAATATGTCAGAAGATATCGTGTCACTACACAAGTGTAAGGCCACCAACATTGTTTGTCACAGGTGAGAAGATTTGTTGGAGGATTTTTTCTATTTTTATTCTTGTTTAATAGCGGATGGTCAAGTCCAGTTTTATTTGGATGGCTTTTCGGTAGGGGTGCTTCAAGTTTTAAATCTGGCACGCACTCAGTTACATCCGAACATTTGGGTGACTCCACAGGCCTTTCAATTATTCTACTTGGCATTAATCTTGTCAAGTTTTCCTACACCTTTATAGTACCATGCTCGGAGACCAGGTTGGGTGGCTTTCTTAGAGTGGTCAACCGAGAACATGTCTTCTACCCCCTCTTACTTCTTTTTACAAGAACTTTAAGGAGGGATTTCAAGTTCGTGGTTGGGGAGGAGAGTCGCTCATATTTCTATAATGATGATACTCCCAAGTTTCCATTTTACTATGACCAAAAATCCTACACGACATCATGTGCGGTCGAGGTCTCTGATGGCAGAGGAGGATTTGGCTAACGAATCCAATAATAATCACATGTCCTCTCCCAACAAATCCAATAGTGAATTCAATCAGGCAGTGATTAGAACCTATTTACAATCATTAAGATTAAAAATAATTGCAAAGACAAGGGTGGTTGTGATTGCTATGCAGAAAATAAAGTAGATGATTGAAAAATAATAAAAGAAGCAGGTTGACTCTCTAGCTTTTTCAACAATGAATTTTTCATCAGTTGATAGAAATATATCATGCATTCAACCATACAAACAAAATTAAATTTACCAAACATGTGTCAGCCAAAATAATGGAATATAATTAATGACACATGCATCCACTAATTTATTTAGTACCTTGTCTCCATGTGTATACTCATAAATTTTTTAAATCTTTTACCTATGGAATCCTGAGCTTGATAAGTGTCATATTTAAGTAATATTTCATATTAAAAGACAAATACTTATGAATATTTATTGATAAAATAACTATAATTTAACCCCTAATTCATGAATTTAAACCTTTTTTTTACATATTTTGTGATTACAATATGAATAAGAACAATTTATTCTCAAATTTGTGTTAATTTTAGGATTCTAGGGGAGAAATGGAGATGAAAGGGCTAAAGGATAATAGACTACATGAAAAGGGAAAGTTGGAATATTGGAAAATCGCTCAAAAATCGTCCAACTCATCCAAACCAGATCACACTAGAGGAACTCGCCCAAGGCTCGCTCAGGAGAGTTTACTCCAGAGAAGTTGGGTTTTTTCTCGTCAAACTCGCCTAGGTGAGAAGTCACTTAACCCAAGCCACACTAGGTTAAATATGAGGCGTGAGAAATAACCCTAAACATCCTTGTGAGAATAGAAAGAGATAGAAAACCCTAGAGAAGATTATCGTTAAGGAGAAACATCCTGGATCTTTTTTTCTTGTTTTCCATGCTTGTAATGGCCAACATGAGTGACTAATTCTACCCTTTAGGATTGGGAGTAATCTGTTTAAACTCTTATGTATTAAGGTGATATTAAACATAATAATATATTCTTGATTAATGATTGGTATTGTCATTTTATTCTTGACACTTGATATTCTAAAAGAGTCAATCCTTTTTACCTTATGTACCTATTTGTATCACATGTGTTAGCCTTTTATATCTACGAACAATTAGAATAAGTCTAGGTAGACAAAAAGGTCTTTTTAATCATGATTTTAGGATTGTTTTATGTGTAATCATTATCAATTACATAATTAGACCATAATCCTAAGCATTGTCTAATTTATTGAGTATCTGTCTAAGATGATAAAATGACAATACGTCCACTTATTATTTTAGAGTGTTGACATCTTAAGTAAGTTTAGAATGTACACGAATAGTATGAGTATGTCAACTTTTGGTATTACATTAATTAATAAAAAAATTGTTGAAAAGGATGTTGGTGATATTTTCTTAGAGCGTTGATATTTTGACACTCTAAAATCTAATCTCCTACTTAACAATTCAATAAATTAATATTTTAATTATATTTATTTTATTTTTTAATTTAAATATTTATATATATGAATATTTTTACTTTTTCATGTGTCAAAGTATTTTATTTATTTTTTTCATTTCCTTACCATTGAAAAAACCGACATCCCAAAAAGTTTCTCATGACGAGATACCAGTCTTGTAGAAGTGAGAATTAATTTAACACTTTTCTATAAAAAAAATAATTTATCTAATCAGTTTCTGATGATTATCTGTTGGGCATTTCCATGCGAATGCTTAATACTTAACTCTGATACTGTTATATATAAGTTCATATATGATTGCAATAATTTTGAAAATGGTAGTTGAATAAGGGACATGAGATTGGACTTATAGTTGAAGGGCATGAAGTCACATTGACAGATAGCTATAGACAACTAAGATAAGTGCCTCATTAATATCAAAAGCAACTTGAGTAGTCCATTTTTCACTTCTATTTCAGACATGGTGGCGGTGTAAATGTAGGGAATATTTCAGCAATCACCCACACCACAACTCTACACTTTCTTAATTTCTTTCATTCCTAGCTAACAAAACTGTCATTCAATCAACATACATCTGCATTTTATTTCATATTTATTCACATTTCTTACTCTTCTTTTTCTGTGTTCAATACTGATATTTAAAGTTAGGAAATAATCAATATATAAAATACGGAGAACAGTATATTTAATTCCACAACGGATAACTATTTTAGAAGAAAATTTCTTTTACTTTGTCTGAGCAAGGTTAAAGCTCCCGTGAAAGATTCTACCAGGTTCACACATAAAATAAAATAACTCTTGCTATTTCTTTTATCAAAAGAAAACAAAAAATAAATATATATATATATATATATATAAAGACAGGAAAACTTAACAGAAAATATGTTCTCTTCAATTAAACTGTAAACTTCTTAAATTTTAAATTACTTTTACTATTTTATTGCTTTCCAGTTTGTAAATAACGTTTCACTGTAAATTGGGCAATGTTCTTTTATGTGAGCTACATTTTTAACTCTGCAATCGAGTTGGTGAGATCAGAGCACTTATTAGTCTTACTTTTTAGAATTTTAGCATTCACTGTAACTTGTAGAGAAGCACCAGTCACACTGAGAATCCTTGGAAAGTCGGAGAAGAATACTAGAAACAACTTTGAAGGGGTAGGGGGCAGGTGGTAAATACTTAGGTCCCTGAAATGACATTCAACCATGGCAGATAGTGACCATATCGTGGACAAGGATTATACACTTGAAACAATGCAACATCGAAACCAACAAATGCTGAGTCCATTCCAGTGCACGTTGATCCCTGTCACCTTTATTTTCTCAACTTTGGTTCAGATAAACTTGGCCATTTGTGGTACAGGGGTTTCTAAATCTAGGGAAAACTCGAACTTATACAAAACAAAATATGCTGTAAAAAACATCAACTCCTGCAATCAAATAGAGAATAAACCAGAAGAAAAACATCTGGAAAGCCTATTACTGGGTGCCACTCTTTTCAAGCTTTTCAATTTCTTCACGCTGCTTTCTTTCAGTCTCCAGACGTTCTCTTTCAGCATCTTCCTCTTCCTCAATCTCATCAAGAGCATCAAATTCCTTGGTTGCCGCCATTGCCTTCACTACAGGGTCTCTAAGCTCGGATATTAGCCCCCCACCAACCTTGTACTCTTGTTCATCCCCAATTAGATATAATCGCTGGTCTGGACCAGAAGCCATGGGTACATCAACAGCCAGAAGCTTCATATCATACTGCGTATGAACATAATGGGAAAGGCAAAGTAAGCATACCCTGAAGCAACAACTATCTCTTTACATTTTACGCTTATTTTTTTCTTGAAAATAATTCGTGCTAACGATTAACCCGTGATAAATAAAGGGGTAAAAAAGAGAATGGTTTTGTCAAGACGAAAAAAAAAATCTATTTGTTGGAAGTACATAGATAACGGATGGGCACAAACATAAGCAACTACCTAAGGGGATGAAGCTAGAACCCAGACGGAGAGGGAGCCAAAGTTGACCACTTCAAAATGTTATGCAGCCTTTCAAATTTTACAAACTAGTATAGATTTTCTCTGATTTAATCACAAACGTCACTTCAAAGAAAAATACTATCGTAATAAGAAAAATAGTAATTTGAAAAAAATTCTAAAGCCAAAATCTGCTTGATATAAATAAGTTCTTCTATTTGAATTCAAAGTAAGCACTGGAATAAAAAATTATATATCTTAATCATATTCATAAATGACATTGTATGACTAGAAGCCCGAAGGATATCATCATCCATAATTGATCATAACTTATGAGTGCAGTCATTACCAGCCCATGCTAGATTTTCTCTAAATAAAACAAAGCAGATAATTAAGGTCATTGATTCCTATTAATATTCTTTGGCCAAGCACAATGTCATACTGCAGAAATAGAAGAGAAATTAGGAACATACACTTAAGATCGGATATTTTATCAACTACCTACAGCTGCTCTAAAGTAACTTGGGGGATATTGCTGGAAGCGAACCCATGCTATTGGCACATATAAATAACTTCATGGGGAATATCTACATATGCATTCAGCTTCAGAGACTGCATTTTCAGTTCCGTTACAGTTTTATATTAGAATTAAACAACTTTCCATCCATTCTGATCACTCGACCAAAAGTAAGAATTAATAACCACAAAATAGTAGATGTTGAAGTTAATTTTGTACCTTGAACATGTTATAATAACAGCAAGCAAAATTCAACAGAAACGTTGGCAATTGGCATCAGCAGTATTACTTTCGTGGTAGGAGAAATGAGATATATTTCAAAACAATCAACCAATCCACAGAAACAAGACATCATTCTTCACATTTGAACCCTTTTGAATGTAACTCCAAAATAGAAATCTACTTGTTGTTGCCTCCTAAACTATCCCCTCTAAAGCTTACCTCTTAAGCTTCTGTTGACACTTCTTAGATATATCTAGATATCACTACAAGTAGCATGATGTAGATCATTTTGGGTTGTAAATATGAGCATATGTCAGTGTATTACTTTTCAGCTCTGGGTGATTCAATGAACACCAGATTCCTCTCCTCTCGATCATTCTGCCAGTAATGCAAGATTCAGGAATAAAACATGTTTTATTTTCTCATTAAGAACAAAACCATTCCTCACGGTACCCATAACATCCTTTCACAGCAAACTGTTCTGCTATTCCTATGTTATGTACTTATGTGGTGTGGCAAGTAGCCAGCCACCTAATCATCTTACTGCTAGGCTTTTTTTTTGGGGGGGGGTATAAAAGAAATTACAAACACAGACAACTAAATTACATGGAATTTAAAGTATAAGGATTCCTCTCCTTGGCCAAAAAGGAAAACAAAAACAACAAAGTATGTAGCCAACCCTACATAATGGGAAAAGACTCGTTGGTGGTAGTTGTACACACACACCCCAATGGAAAAGAGCATCCCAATCCCCCAACATATCTGTTAGGTAATACCTTTAAACAAAATTATATGATTTTACACCAAATTAGTTGCAATGCCAAGGAACCACCACCTTCAAACACGAGCGTTATGCACCAAGCCTCCAACCAAATAGGCCAAAAAGTAGCATAGATTGCACATTATCATATGTCAAGCTAAGTTTTGCAAAATAAACATCCCAAATGCATAAATATCTTCCTGTTTAAGACATTCATAAAAGAACCCCTCATTTACAGGAGTAACAGCTGTACCAATCTATTGATTTGTAATATGAAAAAAAAAGTAAAAACACTTTAAAAATATGTTTGAAGCTGAGATTCTTGGTACATGCTGATCGCGAGATATTTTGTATGCTTACATTTGGTTGCTTATATAGATCTTGGGTAGGGAAGTTTATCATCAACATTCAAGCACTGAACAAAATCTGATGTGGTTATTGAAAATATATTTATCATACAACACAGATGGAAACGGAAATACCAATCACCAGATAAGAATTTTTCCAAGAAAAGGTCTTGAATCATATAACTAACAATTCTCATGACATGGACAACAAAATGTACCTAACTCAACAATATTACTAGCTCTGGACATACAATGATGAGACGGACGAGGGAAGTAACAAATTCTGTAAAGTGATTTCCTAATATAAAATTTATTTACCTGGCCATTCTTTTTCTTGACTTCAACATTGACTAGTCCCTTTTTCTCAGACCCTCTAATGGGGAAAATGAGAAAACACCGTTTGCTCCTAATACCCGGCTTGAACTTCTTTAAGGTGAGGCCACCCCCTGACATGATATAGGCTCTCAATTCAGTTCCAGAAAGCGGGGCACCCATAACTTCAAGAATCCCAGCAGACGTATTAAGTCTTGTCATTGCCATTCTATAAACTTTATCCGGGTTGATTGTGAACCTCGAGCGGATATACAAGCCCTTAAAGACAACACGAATGAAATAATTAGACAATGTCCCATTCCATGTACAATTCTTTCATACATGAATCACAACATGTTCCACCACCAGCATTTCCAATCTCAAACAAACATACATTAACATGATGCAAATTAAGTACATGTTCGGATTTCACTAGGGAGAGCTCAAAAGTAATTTTACTCAAAGCATTACTCTTCATTTTTCATTTTGTGCAATGGAATGCAGAAATATGCATTGTACTTTCCTAACTTTCTTCCAAACATAGCTCAAGTTGTTATTTATTTTATATCTTAATGGAAGAGTTTGTATTGAATAATAATAGTAATAATAACAATGATAATTGACGTAGTCTAGAACATGTGAAACAAGCTGGCGAAAGAACTTACAGTAAAAGCAACGATAGCAGATGAAAGGGCAAGGAAGCCATACTTAGCCAAGCCTTCGGAGATTCCAACGAAGAGGTTAGCGACTCCGAAGAGGATCCTCCAAAGAACACCGCAAAGGATAACTCCAGCAGCGCCCAACAGAAAGAGGTAGTTCCTCTTGCAAAATGCCTCGATTTGCAACCCAATTGCCTCGCGGTACCGCGAGAAGGCCGACTTCACTGCTACCGCAGGTTTATCAAACACCTTCTGCACAAAGCCTTTGTCGAAATTCGAGGAGAAGAATCGGAAGGTGCTATTGCCCAGACGTTGTTGTGGGTGGAAAATCGGCGAAGGGGAGCGGAACGCCGCCGCATCAGAGAAGGAGGGGCGGCGGACAGGGGGGCGCTGATTGATGGTGCCGCGGATTAAAGCTTGGAATTGGGTGATTTTTTGCGAAGACACCCTTGACATTTGCATTTTTAATTTTCAAATAAACGAATCACAAAGACAAAAGCAGTGCTGTCAACGGGAATTCACAACACAACACCGCTTTCTATCGGGTCAACCCTTACCGCCTACCTCCACGACCCGACCCGTTAGAAATCTAATAATGGTCATGAATGGAGATGGCAGAAAACGTGCCCAGGAACTAATTCATAATAGTCTGCATGTACCATGAATCCCCATCCATTTCTGGTACAGGACTGTCACTTATGATACTTTTTATGCACCTAAAGAATTTTAGATCGTGAGATAATAAAAAAAATAGATGGAATTCTTAACTCAAAATTGTAAAAAAAAAATGTACATTTAGTCTCTACTTTTCCATTGAATTCATGTAACTTCATCTAATGCCACCACCTCCATGGAAAGGAAAATTAGGTTGTTTGAATTGGAGTATGTAAGAGTAGATTTTTTAGAAAAGTTTATTGAATTTTGTAAATGATGTGATGGTTGTGTGAAATTTTTTATTTTCTTTAAAGGTATAAAATGTAAGTTTATAAATTTATCTTTATTTTTAAAAATATATAAATAATAAAAATAATTATTATTATTATTTAGTTATATTTATTC
>Ga0123341_1002055_pt1 | contig 16111 bp, 13 predicted proteins | sample Turbeapinknodule_FD_89959 | JGI IMG/M metagenome (GOLD analysis project Ga0123341, IMG submission 89959) | Root nodule microbial communities of legume samples collected from Mexico - Turtle bean Mexico pink nodule | ecosystem: Host-associated > Plants > Roots > Nodule | place: Mexico: Nepantla...
AGAAAGATGTTTTTCATGACTGGTTCACAAGGATTTGTTTCTTATTTTTATAATCATAATAACAATTTATACAATAAAGTTTGAATTTTGAGAAAATTAATGTATTTTCTTAAAATTGTGTTAAAACCGTACTAGAATTGTCAGAAATCTAACAAATATTTTTTGAATTAGACACTTCACAGATACGTATCCTACAAATGTCATACTCGTATCGGAGACCAACACGTCATTTAAGAGGATTGTCCGAACTTCATAGCTATATATAGTATGACTTTGTGCAAACTAAAAAGTATTAATTTAATCTCTCTTTTTTAATATTTACATTAATTATTACTTCTTAAAAATCATAAATTTTCAAAATCAAATTAACCAACTAAAACCACTGAAAAAAGACATTTAAACCACCACCGTCTACTTTCTTGAATATTGTATTGCATAAATCTTCAACAAAATTTCAATAAAATAAAAGAATGAATATATATATCTATTAAAGTTTCAATCAAATAAAAAGGAAAACAAACTTAATAACTAAGTTAAACAAAAATTCAACAAACAACAAATAAAACAAACCTTGAATATGCTCGAATAAACATCAAACTATAATGATATAGTTTGGATACTCATAACTGTTTTAACGGTTCCTAATGCATGATATATTATACATGTGTATATTTTAGGCATTGTCATACAATACTATTGAAAAATAAATATAATTATTATACTATTATACTTTTTTTCTACCTCAGCTTGTATAATCCAAAGATATTTTCAAAACCATAATTACTACAAGGCATAATTTTAAGTAATTAGGGGTACAAATCAAGATCATGACTACAAGAACAAATATATTTTTTATCATTTTGTAACAATAACAACTTCAATAAAATATAAAAATTATAATATTCTCCTTACACCACACAATTTTATTTTAATTCGAAAATTTATTGTGCAAATAAATTCCATATTAAAAAACAATAATAAATTAAAATAATTTTCGTAATTAAATTTAAAAAGAAAAGAGGGTGTGACTGTGTAAGGAGACGTGGCTGGTTATTAACGAATGACATGTTTTTTGGCCGTGGCGTGTTAGGAATGCTTAAGCAACCACGAGGTTTGCACATGGCAACCTGTGGTTGGCTTTGCTTACAACCAAAACGTGAGGTTCTTGTTCTCTTAATTCCCCAACAACCTTCAATATCCACATTATGCTGTTCCTCCCGTTTCTTCTTAGTTTATCTTTTTCACACTCTCACCTCATTAATATTTTCTTAAGTTTTGTTAATATAGGACCCATCAAAAAATAAAAGGTTTTAAGAAACATTAACCAAAGGGGTGGCTGTTCGTTCCAAAAGTTCCTGTTTTTCTGTCTTTCACCAACACCACCAGGTTTGCTCTCTACATGTACTTTACATGTTCAATAAAGCTATTGTTGATTTACAGCATGTATGTGTATGGTTTTGAACATAAGGAGTATGGGTATTTTATCTGTGTTATTCTGTTAGTTACTTTAGTTTGTAGTGAAGTTTTTTTATAATCTTCCTTTGGAATTCTAGTATTGGCTTATGAAAGGAAGAAACAAAACAACTTTCAATATCGAACTAGCATTTTCTGTTCATTTCTCTATTACGATGATCTCTTTGATGTACTCTCTGCATGGAGTTAGGATGGATGTTTGTTAACTAAATTCCTGCTTATAAGCTCGTCTATTTCATCAGAGTAAAAATTGTCTCGGTCTATGTTGGAGACTAAAGATTAGAGCATTTAATAATATATGAGTGAATGCAAACTTCACCTCGATTTTACGAGGTTGAGTTAAGCTTAAAGTTCACTTCTTAATATGATATCAGAGTTATTTCGAACCTAGTGAGAGTTTGTTGGACATATCATGCCACTATCGGATCGTTATCGAATCACCCATAATATGTTGTTTCACGCACGAGTTGTCACTCTCGGCGTGAAAGCGGTATGTTGGAGATCCCACATCGACGACTAGAGATTAGAGCATTTCATAATAAATGAATGGGTGCAAACCTCATCTCATAAATCGGTTTTATGAGATTGAGTTAGGCTTAAAGTCCATCTTTAGTAATCTACTATTATTCCTGTCTTTTTGTTTCAACTGGTCTTATCAAATTTTGTATATGCTTCATGATGTTTGTGACCTTCTTTTAGCATTTTGTGATTTGTTTGCAAAAACTAAGAAAATGATATGTCTGTTCTTTCTTTTTGTGTGTGTATCTGACAGTGTTTCTCACTTTCTATGTATTTTGAATAAAGTGAGTACAGGACACGATGAACATTATGTCCACCCACCAGTGTAGTTGGCCCCTTAGAATTCAGGATCATGGTGACAAAGCAAGCATTAATAAGGCTCCATTTTTTAGAGGATTGGACTTCCTTAATGTTGGATACCATGCTCAAAAATACGGTCATAGTCCCAGAAAATGCAGACCCATTTTTTCCAGTTCAGGAAGCAACAAGGATCCTTCTGATTCAGATGACATTGACAAGAACAAACCCCAGAACGGTGAAATGGGAGGAGTATGTTCACTTTTCATCCTGTTTACATGTAATTCATTGGATTATACAATATTTCACCATGGCACCTTAAGCATTTACTCCTCCTTTGCCTCTATTCTCTTCTTTCCTTTTCGTTCCTCTAAAGTCTCATGAACTGGCCGGATATGAAATTGTATGTTAGAAATACCATTTTTCTATCCTTTAATTTGTCAGCCTTTCTGACTTAGTTCCTATATTTCTTACCCTATGCTCTTTTTTTATAGCTTTCTTTATGTAATATAGTTGATGAATTTACCTTTATGTAAAGTTGTTTTCCAATTGTTAAATCCAGACTCAGTCCTAAGAATGATGATTAAGTATCAACTTTCCATTGTTGTGCATACATCTGAGTCTGGCTCTTTTGAAATATGCATCAGGTGAATAGTGAAATTCTTAGAGAGAATCTCGAGAAAATAGTTGGAAGAGATGATTCCACTTTTAGTGGATTTGACCTTGCTACTCTTATTAGGAACAAATATGGGAGGTCTTATGATGTTCAGTTGATAAAGAAGGTAAGTTTTTTAAACAGGTGGAACTTTATGAGATTTACTTGTCCTGCATGACAAATTCAACATATAACTTGCTTCTTTCTTCCGAAGTACAATTATTGTGAAATGAAGATAGTTATCCAGCACACGTATGGACCAATTTCAAAAGTTGCTAGCATCTTGTTCTTGAATATTGTTGCATTATCTGTTTCCTTCAAATTATATCCTTGTCCTTGTTCTTGAAACTTCATATGCGTATATGATGTTTGTTCCCTATTTTCACATTTTACTTACGAAGTCCTTGGAGCATTATATCAGCTCCTTGGTGTTTGCTTGATTCTTTGAAACTGGATAAATTGCTGAATTAAGACATGGTTTGATCTTCTACTGTTAAACATAATCTGTGACAGGAATTCATGGGAAGAAATCTCCTTGCGATGAATGTCATGTGGAAGTACATGGAGCAGGTATTAAAAATTATGTACTACATCTTATCTTTGCATATGATACATGACTTGAGTAGATTCCTTTCAAATGAAATGTACGATTTGTTGGATATTAAGAAGAAAGAAAAAGGAAAATACTAGATACAATTTTTTTTCCTATAGTTTTTGTCATAATGAGTTGATGTTGTTATTGACTCTGTTGCATAAATGAATGTCCCCTGCACTTTTCACTTGTCAGCTAATGCCTTCTATAAGTTTAGAAGGGGGCACAGAAGAAAAAGCAAAAGGCAAAAGTTTCCACCATTTCAATTTCATAGATAGCTTTGGTATAAAGTAGTTTGATTTTGAGTACCTAAACCATGCATTTGGTTGTGCTCTGAAGTACATGGTCATTAAAAGCTTTTTGTACTAGTATGGAATTGCTTGTATTCATTGATGTTATCCACGTAATAATATATTTCAGTATGTGTAATATCCTTTTGCTATTAGAGATCTTTCCCATTGACTGAAGAAGAGTATATTTTGAGGCTTGATGATGTTGCAAACTCCTTAAAATGTTGGGGAGCTGTCTCACATATTCGGAACAGCCTAGAAAAGTCAAAGGAACGACCTCGAATAGGGAAGGTAAAATTATGCTCTTCTTTCGTACGTTTACCTAGATGTTGTATGGTGAGAGGATGATATGCATCCTTCTTAGAAAAGACAAAAGACACAAATAAGAAAAACAATAAAACAATGACTGCTCAATGCAAACCAGCTCATGCAAATTAGAGGTAGTACCATTTTAACCTTTATTGGTGATGAACAAATAAGAGCTATAAAGAAAAAACTCTGAAAGAAGTGTAAGTTTTGGCAATAATCCTAGACATAAGTTTTGGCTGACAAGACCAGAAAAACTGGTCTGTGCACATTCTAATATCTGATTATTTGGTGCAGGCAGTAAGCATTTTTATAGATATGGATGAGTCAGGTGCTCGTGCCAACGAGTGGATCTACAAATAGAATGGAAAGCATTGGTGAGTTGAAATGTTATGCTAGTCACTGGATTTCAGATCACTGCGTGGGAAAAGTTCATAGCCGCAGGAGCACCACTTTTTGGTGAATTTCGTTATTTTGGAATTTTATTATACTTGGATCTTAACATCTCCAGATGCATGTTCTAACGTTTCTTATGGCAACTTGGCATCAGGCCTAGGCAACAATAATTTTGGTTCTTCCCTTCTTTTTTTCAATTGTTCATATTGATGTAAAATTAGTTAATATAAGAAAAGCATTCATATTAGTTAATGTAAGAAAAATATTCATATTAAATTTATAGCAAACTTGTCTCTGATTCAGGGGATATATTGGTATTAATGGCTGTTAATGTTGTGCGTGCCCGTTCCTTGAGAGAATTACTTGAACATGATAGAAATTTGAATCATTTACCAGTAAGTGAATATAGCCATTGACACTGAACTGCTTGTATAGAGAAAACGCTTTTCAATATAGCCAGTGCCAAAATAAAGTTGAGCAGCAAAACAGTAAGAGAAGACTACTCTCAATAGATTCCAATTCAAATTTTAATGAGCATTTTCCGTTTTTATAGCATTTTACCTTTTGCACGAAATATGTCCAAGTAAACAATGAATTTGTTCTTTGGTCGCATTATTTTGTGAGCATCAACTAGGGTAAGAATTTAGGTGTTTACCGATCTACAATTAAAACACAGATATTAAAACACAGAAGAAAGAAACATCTCATTCTACAAAAACTGAATTATGGCAACAAAAAATTAAACTTATGATCCATTTCAGTAAAAGCTACAATTTACATGCTATCTAATTTATCTTTGTCTGCTTTCTTTACAATACTTATAAGCCGACCTAGCATTAGCATCTACATAAATAACCTCGTTGATACATCAAAAGTCATATAAACCTCTATCACGCGCTGTAAGGAGCCCGACCGGTCATAGTAATTCTTTACAATCAAAGATCAAGAACAGATCAATCAATTCTTTGCTTCAAAGACTACAAAAGTTTCCCTTTTTTCGGGTGGAGGAAAAAGAAAGAAGAAAACCTATAATAAATCTATTTTAAGAGCTGGTATTTTGAATTGGTAGTGAGGGACACTGGTCCACTGATGAGATTAAGAGCTTCCTAAGAGAACGGTACTGCAGACGGACATTCTCCCCAGTTTCAATAATCTTGAGCAAATACCTGCACCAAAGTTCAACACTAAATGAGCATTTTACTTTTCCACTCTTTTCCTGCTCAAATTAATATTGCAAAAAATGTTCAGGAAGTATGATAAGATAAGTGATATAAATTAAGTATGAAAAGTGTAAAAAACATTATAAACGGAAAAATCCCACACACCAATAATATTCTACACGTTCAAAAATAGAACATTATAATTGTCTCAAATGTATGCATGAAATACTACAATGCTAATAAAACTAGATGGGATAGCAAGTCAACCAGGTTCGGCTATTTAAAACGACATATCGCAACAGAGTAAAAACTTTCAGAGAATTTGAGAAATAAAGAGTTGATTCACTTGATTGTGACTGTTTGTTTTCATACGGGTATACAAAAATTTTATAAGTCAATCGAAGAGGATACCTAAGTATATTATCCATAAACAGAGGAACCTGCGACGGTAATTTTGGTAGGTGACGAAGACAGTATGAGATACAATGAAACCAAGCAAAAACCTCAATACCCTTAGACACCCAAATGGGAAAATTCGCCAAGGCATAAAAGAAGCCTGCTAATTATGTAATGTGCAAGGAAGTAAAGCTTTTATATAAATATTTCAACATTAAGGGTAACTTATATCTCAAATTATACCGAGACTACAAGCAAATTTTACAAGTTCATTCTTCTTGATAACTCACCAGCCATTGAGACACTGAGATGTAATCACAGCTTCTTTCCCAACAAATTTTTCTGGTGTTCTTCTGTTACCCTGTAGAAATTGGTTGTTAATGATTTCACTGACCCTTGAATACATTAATTGTTAAAAAATTGAAAATGTAACACTGAAAATGTTTACCTTAATAATGACTTTCTCATTTACCGAGAATGGATATTGCACTCCCCGCTGAAGTCCATCAGCAGCACTAAAATCTCCATTTTCCTGGAACATTTGAGTGTCGATATAAATAACTTTTCTCCCGAAAATACCAGAAACCATATTTAACTATTCTCTCTGACTGCAGGGAATTTAAAAATAATTGCCACTAACAGCAACATAAGATATGAAAACAAGAAATATCAGCACAAAGATTGCACTATCTAGTTGCTGGTATTAAATTTCAAATCAAATCTTAGGTAACCTTAGTGAATAAAAGTTCTACAAAAATTTGAATCTCAAATCTGGAATTTCTGCATAAAAACAGGACATTTCTAGATATTATTTTATGAATGGAACTAACAAAAAGCTAAATAACATTTTTATAAAGTACATTTCTGGAACCGTCACATTCCAGTCAACCTCAGCCATGCTTCTCCTAGTCATTGTTGAAGTAATATATAAAACATAGCGCCACTTACAAAAGAAGCTGAATAAAACATTCCAAGATCCTTCTAGGTAAATCATACCATACACAGTCAACTTAAGATGTCATGCTATCTCCTAATCACTGTTAATTAACTTTGAATAAAAATGACCGATGTATATTTGTCAGTTGTTTCACATTTAATGTATAGCTTCACATTTTTTCTTCTAAGATATAAGAATGTTTTCTGCCACTATTTTTTCTTTGAACATTTGCTAATAATGTGATTGAAAAGGCAAAAAAATACATGATACTTAAGTTGTATACCCTGTTCACTCTTCTCATTGAATCCATTTGATCACCCATTTCTTTCCGCCGCTTTCGGAGAGCAGCATTACGAAATAACCTCCGTTCATCCTCATGCTTGACAGCAGCAGCTGCAGCTCTAAGAGCTGAAAAGGAAATCAAATTATTTTGTCACAAACTAAATAAATAAAAACTTAACAGTTAGCAAAAAGCACAAAAAAGACGTAGCAAAACCAGAAATATGGCGATATATAATCTGTGTATTAATGCATATTGTGTAGATGGATAACATATAAACTACGGTAGAAAATGGAAGATACCAAGATTAGGGATCAAAGGACCAGTTTCAATTTCTGTATTGCAGAGAGTACATCTGGACTGCGACAGAAACAATCATTGTAAGTATGATTCTTGGCTCTTCCCATCTAAAAATTTAATGAAAATGAAAATGGAAAGTAATAAAAACGAGACAACACGGGTACAACCAAAATAAGAATACAAAAATGCATGGAGGTACAAATACCAAGAAAACAAGTTTAAATACACAGCAAACAAATATCTGGTAGAATTTGATACTGAATTTAATTGTAAAATTGAAGGCATTAATTAGCTTAAAGTAGTTAATATTTTGTTATAGAAATTAAATGTTAACAATTAGAAGACCAATGTAATATTTAAGCTTTTTAACTTGGGATGTTCTGCTAACTCCCATATTTTCTGTATCTGTATGTAACTGTGACTGTGCCAATAGATCTTGTCAAGGATTCTACATCTTAACAAGTATGCTCCATAATTTCAACAACTGCACAAGGTTTCAGATAATTTCAAATCTAAGTATTAACTAGTGATTCCACTCAGTACACTGAATTCATGACTATTATTCACAATATTGTAAGCAACCCACCCACCAATTCAAATTTTACACCAACTTTCATTCCTAACATCTACAGATTTATTATCCAGACAGCAGCATAGATTTAATCTTTGCACTCTGGTAAGCATACTAGTAAAGCATGTGCAATTGTGTCACTGTGGCAGCATCACGTCGTGTTGCAAACACCACCCCCACCCCCTGTTGAACCCTCAAGTGCTTGACAATGTGTGGATGGCCATCATGGATTGTGGGTGGGCTAAGTTTTAATTAGAATGTTTTAAAATTTGGTATTTTTTATCTTATATTTTCAGCAACGTATGTGTGTGTACGAGAAGGGAAGTTACTTCTCATCCTCGCCCTTCATTTTCTTTTAATCTAAAGGTTAAAGATGAGTTATTCATTAGAACCAATAAATTAAAAAATAAAGTGTGGGGATGAAAATTAACTCTTACTCTTGGTGTAATTTAATCCCCCCTCTAAATATATAAACACACATATTGTGTAATATAAAACTACTTAGGATCGAATTAGACTATAGCTTTTACAGGGATGGTCGATCATGCTGCTATTGACTGCTATTCATGTAAGTCCTACTAAGTCCATAGATGGTTCAAATGCATAAGTGTAGCTTTCATCAGCAATGGGACATATTTCTTAATACAGAGATGTAACCTATATATGTTCTAGAAGACTGTGATAGGAAAGAGTCCTGCTTACTGTTTCAATGACTCTCCTCAGCATAAGACCACCAAAAGAATGTCCACATGAGACAAACATGGCATCTTCAAGGAATGTGCCACTGGTAAACAAAATTGAAAGAGGGAATTAAAATAGATATCAGAGTTAAATTAGATCTTGGTACATCCTTAAACATAACCATAATAAGTGAAAAGGATACAAAATGAGGCAATAACCCAACATACAAATTAAGAAGAAAAGCTTAACATGTGACCAGAGAGTACGAACAAAAACTCACAAATGTTGCATTAGATATTAAAAGATCCATAACTAAATTGCTGTAACAAACAAGTCAAGTGCCTTGAAAACCAACACAACATTCCAACTTCCAACTCTCCAGTTTTCTTTAACCCAATGTTATCTATAGCTTCATTATGCAGCATAGGAAGCTAAATGTTAAAGAAGATTTGCTCTTATCCATATTACATTGTGAAAATTTGATTAATGATATTGATAACATCATGTATGTGACAATTTAACTCTGGCTCCATAGGAAATGTCATAAACAATCATTTCGTACCAGTAGCATAGCCAATAGCAACAGAAAAAGGACAGTGTAATGAATTAGAAAACCTTGGGCATAGCACTAACTTTCTAAGGGAGAAAGTAAGAATAAGGACAGAACAAAGATAATAGTTTATTTCCATATCCTTAAATTCATTGCATGTCCTATTAAAAAATGCATACGGATCATAATAAACAAAGGAAAATGGTGCACTAAATAATTTTCAGAATGTAAGATTTAAAAATACACAAAAGAACAAAAAAAAGTGTCAACCCAAAGCTTTGGCACACAATGCTCAAACAGGATGGTGTCACTCATGTATTTCTGGAATTACATTACACACAATCCATTGCAAAAATTAGCATAATGTTTTTCTGTATTTCTCAAACAGTGTATTTATTAATTTTTAAGTTTTAATAAACTCCTGTGTTATGGCAACTGTTATTTTTAAGAAACTTAAAAAGAACTATGATATGAGACTATTTCACTATGTTTGCAAGAGATAAAAGTGGGAAGAAAGAAAAAGAGAAAGAAAACATGTATAACAATGTTTTTTTCCTTTGTTTGGTTTGCGAGAAAGTGAAAGGAAAATGAGAAAACTAGCTGACTTTGAGACAAAAATTCTAACTCATCTTTCCTTTCACTTTCCCTCCAATGTAAATCTCAAACTTTTCTCTCTATTGCAACAACAGTGGTAATAACAAATCATATAGAAATATAGCATGAATAACATACTTCTCAAACAAACTGCTAAATCAGTTGGAGTGTTGAAGTTAATGTGTTAAACTACACTTACGATAAAGGATCTGATAGAACACTTCTTAATGATGGCTCCTTGTTCATACTGTTTTGAGCTGCAACCTGAAAATATAAGCATTATTATAAGTGTCCACATACATGAAAGAAAATATTTTCTTACAGAAAAATTGTGCTAGATGTTTGACATGAAGAGCCAATATTACTTATATAAGAGCTCTTAAAAATGTCAGGGACACAAGAAAAAGACCATTACGATCTTCTGAATAGCTAGCCTCAACTCAATGGTTAACCAGATCCTCATATGCCAATAAGCTTACGACAAAACTACTACACGGGTAAACATTACTTACAAATAAGTGAAACAAAATAGCCATAATCAAAAAAGTTTATTAGGTGCATTAAGTATTATCCAAGCCTTTCTTGGTGAAATAGGAGGTAAAAAACAATATTACAAAAGACAATGAAACAATGTTTTAGATTAATTTGTTGTGAACTGTACTCTTCTGCTTTCTGTTAAGATATTTCATATTAGAAAGAATCTTGTTGGATCTGGTTGAAGACGAACTGTTGTGGTTTATGCAGCTGGAGAGTTACATTTGGCAGGGATATGAATGCCAACATTTTGATTAGTACATAGTTTTACATATATTAGAAGTATTAGGGTTGGCTAAAGAAGAATGCAGTATTTTGAAAGGTGCCACTTTACACCTCCATATGTTATGGTTAGAGTCTCATTTTGTTTATCTAATCATTGTTAGATGTAATAGGCTTAGCCCATACTTTTTGTATGTTTCTTATCTATAAGTAAAACTATGTTTCTTATCTATACACAAAGGATTAAAATCTTAAACCTCATTTTTACTCTATTTTTACATGGTATCTAGAGTTAGGGTAAAATCCTTGACTTCCTGGTGAACCCACTATTCACTGGTGATTCTTTCCCATCGTCGCGCCTCCCTCCAGATCGTCTCGCCCAAGCGACCACCACGCCGCAAAGATTGCAGCGATTGGAGCTCCAACACGACCTCATGGGCCTCTCCATGCACGTCACAGCCACCGCTTTCCGTCGCGTGTGGCGACGTGCCTGAACCTTTTTTCGGAGGCAATTACTAGAGTCAAGATCACCTTGTCATCCACGTTCTGGATCTGCCCTTGTCATCCATTAGGAGTTTGTTTGTTTTTTTAGGGTTTTTATATTTCCTCTAAGGTTTTTCTCTCTCCTTTTCATATATGGCCTCTTTTGTTGCCACTATGCATGATTCATACATTTATTGCAAGCCAGGCAAAGGACATCACAAGTGTGAACATTGTCACAAGCTAGGTCACAAAATTGACAAGTGTTATGTCTTCCATGGTCCTCCTCCTCAATCTGATGCAGCTATCCAAAGTGCTCCTTCGCAACCGTCTACTTTGGGCCCTACTTCAACTGATACCTTAGGACAACCTGTTATTTTCAATGAATTTCTCAGATGGTATTAGGATCGTCAAAACTCATTCAAGCTCTCTTAGCCCTTGGATTCTAGACTCAGGTGCCACACATATTATTGGTAACAAATATTTTTTCTCTTCTTTGTCTACTTCGGGTTATTTACCTTATATTACCATAAAAGGCTTTAGGGTCTCATCACATGGTGTTGGGACTATTCATATTCTTCCTTCTTTATCTATTGATAATGTTATTTATGTCCCTAACTCTACATTTAACTTATTATCCATTAGTCGTTTCATTCGTCCCTTAATTGTGTGGTTTTTTCTACCAAAAATTATGTTTGTTTACAATTACAAGACCAAAGTTCGAGACAAATGATTGGCTCAAGATGTGAATCTTATGGTCTTTATCACCTATGGACATCTACAAATGTTGGCACCGTGATGGATTTTCCATCTCTCCTTCATGCTCAGTTGGATCGTCCTAGTCTTGCCAAGATGCAGCAGTTTGTCGAAGTCATTGAGTTTGTCTTGTGAGTCGTGTCAATTAGGGAAACACAGTTGTAGTTCTTTTCCTAGTAGTGGCTCGCAACAAGCTTCATCTCCTTTTACCTTAGTTCACTTTGACAGTTGGGGACCAAGTCATGTTAAGTCCAATTTAGAATTTTAGTATTTTGTTACTTTTATTGATGATTATTCAAGGTGTACTTGGTTGTTTTTATTGAAAAATCGTTTTGAGTTGTTTTCTATATTTCAATCTTTTTACGATGAAATTAAAGATCAATTTAGAGTTTTTGTTTGAACCTTGTGCAATGATGATGCCTATGAGTATTTTTCTCATTCTTTTAAAAATTGTATGGCGTCTCGTGACATTCTTTATCAAACTTCATGTGCTTATACACCTTAACAAAATGAGGTGGTCGAGCACAAGAATAGACATCTTGTTGAAACAACTCACACAATTTTAATACATGGTGAGGTTCCTCAACGTTTTTGGGGTGATGTTCTTAATGTGTGTTATCTCATTAATCACATGCCACCTTCAGTTATAGACAACAAAATTTCTCATGACGGGGAGTGTTAGATGTAATGGGTTTAGCCCATACTTTTTTGTATGTTTCTTATCTATAAATACATAACCCTATGTGTTCATCATACACAAGGGATTAATTTTGTACCTCCTTTTTACTTTATTTTCACAATCATGATGAGTGTGGAGGACTTCCATGATGCATATTAAAATAAAACAGTAGGAGAGATAACTTACATCAGCATTATCACATCTGCTGCCTATCAATTCTTCAGCAGCAAGCTCATCCATAAATTGGCTTACAGAAATTCGAACATATTTTTGGGGAATAACATGGCCAGCTGCTGCTATTGGGGAACAATCTAATATAGCATTTCCCTGTGGCATGAGTCTATATGCAAGAGAAGTCCTACACAAAACTCAAGAAAGTACCTAAATAAGTTCCTTGGAAATCTTATCAACCATTACAAATACAAAACAATTTAATATATATATATATATTTGGTACCTTCCTCCCCCATTAGGACTCAGAAAATAATCAGGAGAAGCTCTATATGATGTAGCAGGACGTAGACCAGCAGTAGCATGACTAAGCGCCTTGCCTGTTATCAGTAAAAGATCTCCAGGCCCAGAACCACTGTCAGCCAGATACCAGCGACCACTGGGGTCACATATCTAGAGAAGAAAACAGAGATTGTTTATAAAACCTGGAAGATAAATCAACTCAAAAATCACCAAGCTTTAACTTGTCACCAAACAAAATTGCCCAAAGGTTAGAAAATAAATATTGGAGGATAGCACGAGACAGTAAATTTTATGGGACCTAAAGCCAATTATTTTTTCTTTGGTGAACTAAGACACTTGAACACTCTACTTTTCATCTATACAAAATTTAATAGACACCTGAAGACCAGGAGTGTCAGAAGATATCAACGTCAACAATCCCTTTTCAACTTCACCATTCATGGTAGGCTTACCACCACCAATGGCACCTCTTCCATTTTGCAAAGAAGAATGTGAGTATGTCGCAACAAGAACTGACGATGACACCTCATTAGCAGGCAAGGGAGCATCATCGAGCAAATGGTTAAAAACACTGCACAAAAACACACACGTTCAAAAAACTAGAAAGAAATGAACAACCAGCCAATACACAATAACAATGCAGTTAAACTAAAAAGGAAGGTCCTCCATCACAATATCCATTCCTTACTCGCTTCTAAGACGTAAATATCTTGCAATGGCACTTAGGGAAGATCGAGATGCCTTTCCCATGCATCTAAAAATATCAGCCATGCAGGGGGGAGAATAATCCCAATCCTCCAAAGCCCTGAAACCATAAAATAAAAGTAACAAAAAAGGATTAAGCCAAATATCATTTGTCTCAAAACAATAGTTTTCCATCAAAACACTAAAGCCCCAAACCGATCAAGCAATAACTACTAGTACCCTTATCTGAATAAACTTCCCCATGAACAATCACTGAATAAAAAAATAACAATACAAGACAATTGAACACTAAATTCATGAATTGAGATTGAAAATTTATTTAAGCTTGTAAGCACTTCAAAAATAAATTAAGCTTCCCTCATATGTTAAAATCAACTTCTCTAAACTTATAGAAACTTTCACATCAAATCTAACTTATACAAAAAGCTAAAGGATCTATTTAAATAAGGTTCTTCACAAGTACTTTTAGGAGATGAAAAAACTAAATATAACTTCTCAAGTTAAAATTAACTTATGCATAAGTTAAAATCATCTTTAAGAAAAAACTAATGTAAGAGAACTTCTTCAAGTTAACTTACATATAAGTCAATCTTATAAAGAAGTTCTTACATATAGTTTATTCAAGTGCTCACATAATCTTCTCCTACAAGTACTTCTGGAGTCCACCCAAACAGAGTACAAAACTTAATCTTAGCTTAATTGAGGAACCTCAACTCATTTTTAACTCACTTATTTCCTTCTACGGTAATTGCTAAGGGAGAAATTTATTTATACCTTCCTGCTCTGTACATGTAAACCCCACGGCTACCCTTCCCAACACCAAGTTGGGCCCTACTTCTGAAAAACAACTTTGCACCTTCCAAGCCGCATCGCATCAGAGCAGTGTCCTCGCTCCCTAATTCGATCAACGCGGCATTGTGCCGCAGCAGAGACCCGCACAGCGCCTCCATTGCTCTCAGATACGGCCCCGCCGGTGCCCCATCATAGGGGCCAATGTCCGAGAGGCGGACTCTCACCAGCGGACACGTCGGAACCGCCGTCAAAGCAGGCTCCACCGCCGTAACTGGCACCGGATGCGATGAGAGCGGGGGTTGGCGGAGGGGAGCGACGACGGAGATCGGCGACTGCGATGAGGGCGACCTAATGGAAGTGGCGGCGGGGGTTGCGGTTGCGGCGGCGACGGTGGAGGTTGAGGATTGGGAATTTTTGAGGTATGGCACCAGTGCAGAAGGGTTCTGCTGTTGCTGTTGTTGTTGCTGCTGCTGTTGCATGATCACTACCATCAATCATTCTGAACCGTCTTTGAGAATATGACTGATGAATGACTCGGTTAGGGTTTCTGAGTTTGTTGGGCTCTGTGATCCATTTTGATGGCGCCACTCACCCTTTCATGTTTTGCTTTGTGTTTTTCCCTTTACCTGTGGAAGTTCAAAAACTCCTCTCTTCTACACCAGGGTTTCTTGGCTAACACCAGAGAGGAAGTTCTAACTCACTTCTTCTAAAAACAAATATTAAATTAAATTAAGCAAAATTAACAAGTAGAATTTTAAGATTATGTTAAAAGCCTCTTAGAATTATCATAATCCAATAAGTATTTTTTAAATTAAATATTTTATCCATATGTGTTTACGAGTGTCAAGTATTAAGTTTTTAAATTAAATTAAGTTTTTAAATTAAATATTTCATCGATACGTGTTTTATGAGTGTCATACGAATGTCAATTTTAAATTAAACATTTTATCAATATATGTGTTCTATGAGTGTCATATGATAGTTATTATTTTAAATTGAACATTTTATTCATATGTATTTGATGATTGTCATACAAATGTCAATGTTTTACTAATATCGTATAAATATTGATATCCTACTAATGTCGCACAATTGTCGGCACCCGAGACATCTTTAAAAGACGTGTCCAAACCTTATATTAAACTATATTAAACTATAGTAGAATCAGCTAAAAAATGAAAAAAAAATAGTTTAAAATTTAAATAACCAACTCAAAAATTATGTTAAAAAAGTGTTTCATAAAGTTAAGTTACGAAGAAAGTTGTAAGAAATATAAATAAGATTTTTTTTATTTTTTATAATCTGTATCGATTAAATTGTACTAATATTTATGTAAAATATAGTTTTAAATACTTGTCATCTCTCAATAAAAATATTGGTGTAACATTAAATCAATTATAATTGTTCGGTAATAATCCAACAATTGTAAAAATAAACAAAAGTTTGAACAATGAAATCTATTTGTATTACTA
>Ga0123341_1002056_pt1 | contig 16111 bp, 18 predicted proteins | sample Turbeapinknodule_FD_89959 | JGI IMG/M metagenome (GOLD analysis project Ga0123341, IMG submission 89959) | Root nodule microbial communities of legume samples collected from Mexico - Turtle bean Mexico pink nodule | ecosystem: Host-associated > Plants > Roots > Nodule | place: Mexico: Nepantla...
CGATGGCAAAGTGTCCGGCGCCGCCCCCGATGTGGCGCGCGCGATCTTCGAAAAGCTCGGCGTCAAGGAAGTGGTCGCCTCGATCTCCGAATATGGCGCGATGATCCCCGGCCTGCAGGCCGGCCGCCACGACGCGATCACCGCAGGCCTGTTCATGAAACCGGAGCGTTGCAACGCCGTCGCCTATTCCGAACCGATCCTCTGCGACGCCGAAGCCTTCGCTCTCAAGAAGGGCAACCCGCTGAAGCTGACGAGCTACAAGGATATCGCCGACAATCCGGATGCCAAGATCGGCGCGCCGGGCGGCGGCACCGAGGAGAAGCTGGCGCTTGAGGCCGGCGTGCCGCGTGACCGGGTCATCGTCGTTCCGGACGGCCAGAGCGGCATCAAGATGCTGCAGGACGGCCGCATCGACGTCTATTCGCTGCCGGTTCTGTCGATCCACGATCTGATGGCCAAGGCAAACGATCCGAACCTCGAAACCGTCGCTCCCGTCGTCAATGCGCCAGTCTATTGCGATGGCGCCGCCTTCCGCAAGCAGGACGTCGCGCTGCGCGATGCCTTCGACGTCGAGCTGAAGAAGCTGAAGGAATCGGGCGAATTCGCCAAGATCATTGAGCCTTACGGCTTCTCGGCTAAGGCGGCGATGTCGACGAGCCGCGACAAGCTCTGCGCCGCGGCGAAGTAACCAGGGGTAAGCAGCCGGCCGTGCTTTGGGCATGGCCGGCTTTTCCTCGCACCATCTCCAGAGAAGTGAGTTGCCGATGTCGGTATGGTCCGGCTATCTGACATTGATCCTTGAGGGCGCCCTGGTGACGCTCGAACTGACGGTCATGGGCTCAGTGCTGGCGCTTGTTATGGCGTTCCTGGCAGGCCTCGGCCGCCTGTCGCGCTTCTTTGCCATCAGGGCTCTGGCGACGGCCTATATCGAGTTCTTCCGCGGCACGTCGATCTTCGTCCAGCTCTTCTGGGTCTATTTCGTGCTGCCCTTCGCGGGATTGACGCTGACGCCGCTGCAGGCGGGCGTGCTGGCGCTCGGGCTCAACGTCGGCGCCTATGGCGCGGAAGTGGTGCGCGGCGCCGTCAAGGCGGTCGGTCGGGAACAGTCGGAAGCCTGCATCGCGCTCAATCTCTCGCGCTATCAGCGCATGCGCCACATTATCCTGCCGCAGGCGCTGCCGCTGATGCTGCCGACCTTCTGCAACAATGCGATCGAGCTGTTGAAGGGCACGGCCGTCGTGTCGCTGATCTCGCTGACGGATATGACCTTTCAGGCGCAGGTCGTGCGGGCGCAGACCGGCAATACGCTGGTGCCCTTCGCGACGATCCTCATCCTCTATTTTCTCATGGCTTTGGCAATCTCGGCTGCGATGCGCTGGCTGGAGCGGCGCATGGCACGTGGCGTCGACGGCATAAGGACCTGATCATATGGAATGGGATTGGGACTTCGTCTGGCAGATCATGCCGACCCTTCTCGAAGGGTTCAAGATCACCATTCTCGCGACCATCCTCGGGGCGGTCGTCGCCATGGTCGTCGGCCTCGGCCTCGCCATCGCGCGGCGGTCACCGATCGCCGCCGTTTCCAGGACCGTCGCTTTCGTCTGCGAATTCATCCGCGGCACGCCGCTTTTGGTGCAGCTCTACTTCATCTTCTACGTGCTGCCGGATATCGGCATCCGGCTGGCGCCGCTGGTCGCCGGCGTCATCGGCATGGGCATTCACTATGCGACCTATACCGCCGAGGTCTATCGTGCCGGCATCGAGAATGTGCCGCGCGGACAATGGGAGGCGGCCAAGGCCACCAATCTGACGACACGCCAGGCTTGGATCCACGTGGTCATTCCACAGGCGATCCCGCCGATGATTCCGGCGCTCGCCAATTATTTCATCGCCATGTTCAAGGAGACGCCGTTGCTTTCGGCGATCACCGTGCTCGAACTGATGAACCAGGCGAAAAGTATCGCCAACAGCAACTATCGCTATATCGAACCGATGACGCTGGTCGGCGTCTTCTTCCTCGTCGTCAGCCTGATCTCGGTTCTGGGCTTGCGCTGGCTCGAAGAACGTTACGCCAGGATGGATGACTGAGCATGACTGCAAAGATCGAGATCATAACCGCCGGCCGGGTGCCGCGACTGGATGACCGCCCGCTCAAAAAACGCGTCGGCCTGGTGATCCTTGCCACCGACCATACGACCGAAGTCGATTTCCAGCGGATGGTCGCCAGCGACGATATCGGCGTCTATGTCAGCCGTATCCACTACGCCAATCCCGTGACCCCGGAAAACCTTTTGAAGATGCAGCCGTCGCTGACGGCGGGTGCTGCGCTGATCTTGCCGGACGAGGCGCTGGATGCGCTCATGTATTCCTGTACCTCTGCCTCGGTCGTCATTGGCGACCGCAACATCGAAGCGGCGATCCATGCGGCCAAACCGGGTGCTCCCGTGGTGACGCCGACGGCGGCGGCGGTGAAAGGGCTGCAGGCGCTCGGCGCCAGACGGATCTCGGTGCTGACGCCTTATACGGTCGAGACCAGCCGGCCAATGGCCGATTATTTCGCGGATCTCGGCTTTGCGATCGACCGCTTCACCTGTCTTGGCCTCGCGGATGATCGCGAGATGGCGCGGATCGCGCCCGATGAAATCGCAGCCTTCGCGCGCCAGGCGACGGCGCCACAATCCGATGCGCTGTTCATCTCCTGCACGGCGGTGCGCGCCGCTCAGGTCGCGGCCCGGATCGAAGCGGAGATCGACAGACCTGTCGTCACCAGCAATCTCGCCACCGCCTGGGCTTGCCTGAGGCTCTGCGGCGATGACCGGCCGCGGCCCGAACTCGGGCGGCTGATGGCCATGCCCTATCCGGAGGGTTGAGACGATGGCGAGCACATGGCCGGTTTCATTGGAGGATATCCGTGCTGCGGCGCGCCGGATAGCTGGTCGGGTGCGCGTGACTGCGATGGCGCAGTCGGTTTCGCTAAGTGAAATCGCAGGCGTGCCCGTCCATCTCAAGCTCGAACATCACCAGACGACTGGCAGCTTCAAGCTGCGCGGCGCGACCAATGCGGTGCTGTCATTGTCACCGGCTGAACGAGCTCGCGGTATCGTTGCGGCCTCGACTGGAAATCACGGCCGGGCGCTTGCCTATGCCGCAGAGGCGGAAGGCGCGGTTGCGACCATCTGCATGTCGCGGCTGGTGCCTGAGAACAAGGTTTCTGAGATTCGCCGCCTCGGCGCCGATGTCCGCATTGTCGGGCGCTCGCAGGACGAGGCGCAGCAGGAGGTTGACCGGCTGGTGCGCGAGGTGGGGTTGGTGATGGTCCCGCCCTTCGACCATCCCGCCGTCGTGGCCGGGCAGGGCACGCTGGGGCTCGAAATCATCGGGGCATTGCAGCAGGTGTCGACGGTGCTGGTGCCGCTTTCGGGCGGTGGCCTTGCGGCGGGTGTCGCCGCCGCGATCAAGGGCGTCAATCCGAAGACCAAGGTGATCGGCCTGACGATGGAGCGGGGCGCGGCGATGAAGGCGAGCCTCGATGCTGGGCGGCCGGTGCAGGTCGAGGAATTGCCGAGCCTCGCCGACTCGCTCGGCGGGGGCATCGGCCTCGACAATCACGTGACCTTTGCCATGTGCCGCGATCTCCTCGACGACGTCATCCTGCTTTCGGAGGCGGAAATCGCCGCCGGCATGCGCCATGCCTATGCCCTCGAACGCGAGATCGTCGAGGGAGCGGCAGCCGTCGGCATCGCGGCCCTTCTTGCCGGAAAGGTCAGGGCCAATGGTCCTGTCGTTGCGATACTGTCCGGACGGAATGTCGACATGGAGCAGCACCGGCGCGTGATCAATGGCGAGATGCTGTTTGCGGAGGATGGGCGATGAGCCGGATGATCATTCTGACGGAAGCGGAACTGAGGAACGTCATCACGCTCAATCGCGATGCCGTCGGCTGCGTCGAGCAGGCTTTCGAAGCGCTGGCGACCATGGCGGTCGCCATGCCGCCGATCCTGCGGCTCGATATTCCGGAGCATCGGGGCGAGGTCGATGTGAAGACCGCCTATATCCCCGGCGTCGAAGGTTTTGCGATCAAGATCAGTCCCGGTTTCTTCGACAATCCCAAGCTTGGTCTGCCAAGCACCAACGGTATGATGGTGCTGCTATCGAGCCAAACCGGGCTGGTGCAGGCGCTGCTGCTGGACAATGGCTACCTCACCGATGTGCGCACCGCGGCGGCTGGCGCCGTCGCGGCCAAACATCTGGCGCGTGAAAATTCCACCGTCGCCGCAATCTTCGGCGCCGGCATGCAGGCGCGGCTGCAGCTCAAAGCGCTAACGCTGGTGCGGCCGATCCGTGAAGCGCGAATATGGGCGCGCGATACCGCAAAGGCTGAAGCTGCGGCCGCTGACCTGACGAAAAAGCTTGGGTTTCCCGTCACTGCTATATCGGACCCCGGACGGGCGATTGCCGGCGCCGATATCATCGTCACCACCACGCCTTCCGAAAAACCGATCATCGAGGCCGGATGGCTGGCACCCGGCCAGCATCTGACGGCCATGGGCTCGGATGCCGAGCACAAGAACGAGATCGACCCGGCTGTCATCGCCGGCGCCGGCCTTTACGTCGCCGACAGCCTGAAGCAGACGCGCCGCCTCGGCGAGCTGCATCACGCCATCGAAGCCGGATTGGTCGCGAGCGATGCTGAATTCACCGAGCTCGGGCAGATCGTTGCCGGCCGAACTCCGGGGCGGACGAAGAGCGACCAGATCACCATTGCGGACCTCACGGGAACCGGCATCCAGGACACCGCCATCGCCACGCTCGCCTTTGCGCGGGCCGGTGCGGCGAAGGCCGGAACCACTTTCGAAAGCTGACCGGCACTGCGCCGGACAAGAAGGGAAGAGACATGACCCAGCCCAATCTCAAATTCTCGCTCGGCGAATATGCCGCGCGGTTGGAGAAGACACGTCGTGCCATGGAAGCGAAGGGTGTCGAGCTTTTGATCGTCAGCGACCCCTCGAACATGGCCTGGTTGACCGGCTATGACGGCTGGTCCTTCTATGTGCACCAGGCGGTGATCGTGCCGCCGTCCGGCGAGCCGATCTGGTTCGGCCGCGGCCAGGATGCCAATGGCGCCAAGTTCACCGCCTATCTGAAGCACGACAACATTGTCGGTTATCCCGATCATTACGTACAGTCGACCGAACGCCATCCGATGGATTACCTCTCCGGCATCCTGACCGAGCGTGGCCTCGGCAAGCTGACGATCGGCGTCGAGATGGACAATTACTGGTTCTCGGCCGCAGCCTTTGCGGCGCTGCAGAAGCATTTGCCCAATGCCCGTTTCGTCGACGCCACCGCGCTCGTCAACTGGCAGCGCGCGGTCAAGAGCGAGACCGAGATCAAATACATGCGCAACGCCGCCCGTATCGTCGAAGCGATGCACGCCCGCATCTTCGACAGAATCGAGGTCGGTATGCGCAAGTGCGATCTGGTCGCCGAAATCTATGATGCCGGCACCCGTGGCGTCGACGGCATCGGCGGCGACTACCCGGCGATCGTGCCGCTGCTGCCGTCGGGCGTCGAAGCCTCGGCACCGCATCTAACCTGGGACGACCGGCCGATGATGAAGGGCGAGGGCACCTTCTTCGAGATCGCCGGCTGCTACAATCGCTACCACCTGCCGCTGTCGCGCACCGTCTTCCTCGGTAAGCCGACACAGGCTTTTATCGATGCGGAAAAGGCAACGCTCGAAGGCATGGAGGCCGGCCTTGCGGTCGCAAAGCCCGGCAATACCTGCGAGGACATCGCCAACGCCTTCTTCGGCGTCTTGAAGAAATACGGCATCGTCAAGGACAACCGCACCGGTTACCCGATCGGTCTGTCCTATCCGCCGGATTGGGGCGAACGCACCATGAGCCTGCGCCCCGGCGACCGGACGGAATTGAAGCCCGGCATGACTTTCCATTTCATGACCGGCCTCTGGCTGGAGGACATGGGTTTTGAGACGACCGAGAGCATTCTCGTCACCGAGAGCGGCGTCGAATGTTTCGCGAACGTGCCGCGCAAACTGATGGTCAAGGATTGAGGCTGTCATGAACGAGATTGGCTTGCGGCCGTCGCCGATCAGCGCGACGGTGGATTTCGCTGCCGAGGGCATCCAGCACGGTTTCCTCAGGCTGCCTTACAGCCGCGACGATTCCGCCTGGGGCTCGGTGATGGTCCCGATCACGGTCGTCAGCAACGGCAACGGTTCGACGGCGCTTCTGACCGGCGGCAATCATGGCGACGAGTATGAAGGACCGATCGCGCTCTTCGATCTCGCCCGCTCGCTGAAGGCCGAGGAGGTCAGCGGCAGGGTCATCATCGTACCGGCGATGAACTATCCGGCGTTTCTGGCGGGAACCAGGACGTCGCCGATCGACCGGGGCAATATGAACCGCAGCTTCCCAGGCCAGCCGGACGGGACGGTGACGCAGAAGATCGCCGACTACTTCCAGCGTGTGCTCCTGCCGATGGCCGATCTCGTTCTCGACTTTCATTCCGGCGGCAAGACGCTCGATTTCCTGCCCTTCTGCGCAGCACACATCCTGGCGAACAAGCAACAGGAGGCAAAGGCTTTCGAATTCGTCACGGCCTTTGCAGCGCCTTATTCGATGAAGATGCTGGAGATCGATGCGGTCGGCATGTACGACACCGCGGCCGAGGAGATGGGCAAGGTTTTCATTACCACGGAACTCGGCGGCGGCGGGACGGCTACGGCCAAGAGTGCGGCGATTGCCAAGCGCGGCACCATGAATGTGCTGCGCCATGCCGGGATCGTTGCAGGCGCCGCCCATATTGATCCGACGACCTGGCTCGACATGCCGGACGGCCGCTGTTTCTCCTTTGCGGAGGAGGGCGGCCTCATCGAGCCTCTTATCGATCTCGGTGAAGCCGTCAGTGAGGATGCAGTCATTGCTCGGATCTATCCGACCGGGCGGACCGGGGTGGCCCCCTGCGAGATCCGCGCCGGCATGAGCGGCATTCTCTGCGCACGGCATTTCCCGGGCCTGGTCAAACCAGGCGATTGCGTTGCCGTCGTCGCAACCGTCGACGAATGAGGTGACGGAAGAAGCCCGACCGTCGCGTCAAGCGGCTTGACGCGGCCTTGACATGCTGGCTGCCGCGTCGATCTGAAAGCGTCTGACGACCCCTTCCAATGTCTGCGTTTGGGCGCCGAGCGCGCGACAGGCCGAAGCGGTTTCGACCGCCATCGTCGCGTTGCGTTGCGTCACCTGGTCGAGAGCGTTGACGGAGGCATTGATCTCGCGGATCGCGACCGCCTGCTCGGAGGATACAGTAACGATCCGGGCGATCAGCCCGGCAACCTGCTCGACCTGTCCTTCGATTTCCTGAAGCGCCTTGCCGGTGCGGTTGACAAGCTCCACCCCGGTGGAGACCTGAGAGGAGGATGTGGAAATCAGAGCCCTGATCTCCTTGGCGGCGTTGGCCGAGCGCATGGCGAGTTCACGCACCTCCTGTGCCACGACGGCAAAACCCTTGCCCGCCTCGCCTGCGCGGGCCGCTTCAACCCCGGCATTGAGCGCCAGAAGATTGGTCTGGAAGGCGATTTCATCGATGACATTGACGATGTCGCCGATCTGTGAGGACGAGCCTTCGATCCGTTCCATGGCGGCGATCGCTTCGCGGACGACGGCCGCCGAACGTTCGGCGCTGCTGCGGGTCTCGGTCATCATGCCGGTCGCCTTGCCGGCATGATCCGAGGCGTCTTTCGCCTTGGCATTCATCTCGCCGAGCGCGGCTGCGGCCTCTTCAAGCATCGCGGCTTGCTGTTCCGTGCGCGATGCGAGGCTCTCGGTTGCACCTGTAATGTCGGCCGAGGCGCTATCCACCTGTTTGGAGGTTTGGGCGATCTCGGCCATCGAGGCGCAAAGCGCATCCATGCTGTCGTTGAACTTGGCGCGCAAAGTCTCGTAGGCGGTGGCAAAGGGCGTGGTGATCCGGCAATCGAGATTGCCGTGCGATAGCTGGTCCAAGCCATGGGTCAGCTGAGCGATCACCGTTTCGCGGATCTGCTCTTCGGCGGCTTTTTCGGCCATCTGGCTGCGTTCACGTTCAAATTCCGCATCGCGAAGTGCCGTCTCGCGCTTCTGCGCCTCCTGGCGCTCGAGCGCGTTGCTGCGGAATACCGCCACGGCCTTGGACATTGCGCCGATCTCGTCGGGACGGTCGGCATAAGGGACGTCGGTTGAAAAGTCGCCGTCCGCGAGGTTGCCCATATAGGCTTTCATGCCATCGAGCGGCACGATTGCCCGGCGGCGCAGAAGATAGAGTCCGACCAGCAGCAGCCCGAACGATCCGAAGCCGGCAGCGCCGGCATAGATCGTCCAGGTGACGATTTCGGAGCCTGCGTTCTTTTCCTCGCCCTTCAGGAAGGCATCGGAATTGGCGACGAGTTTCTCCACCGCGTCCTGGTGCGCATGGAAGGCGACGCGCAATTGCTCGATCGCACCGTGCGCCTTGTCCTCGTCCTTTGCATTCAGCGCCGGGATGATCTCACGGTTCATCACGTCCCAGAATGTATCACCCTTGGCGATAACATCGTTTTCGAGTTCGTCCTTCAAAGCCTGCGGCAGCCGGGTGGTTTTCCAATAGGCGCGACGGTCGTCGTAAGCGGCTTTGAGATTGGCGATCTTGGCGAGATTGGTGGCGGTGAGTTCGGGAAATTTGCTCGCCTCGAAGGAGAGCATATAGGATTCGACCACGAAGAGCGGGGGCGGCAGGATATCGGCGATCAGATCTTTGCCGTAGACGACCTGCTCGTAAACCGGGCCGTTGACTTTCAGCCGTTCGAGCGCCGATTGCTGCAATCCGATCGACATGAAAAGGCCTGTCGAAACGGCGACACCAAATGCCACCAAGCTGCGCGCAATAGTAAAGGCCAAAGGACCGTCTCCAAATAACTTGTGGCTTCGCCCGCAAGACGCCTGATCTACGTATGGCATTATTTCGCGCGAACGCTGAAATATGGTTAATTCTTCTAAGTATCAGAGGTTGATTGGGCCTGTCCGAGGCGGTGCAAGCGTCCAAAATTGGGGTGTTTGAAGGATCGTTCAGGTTATTTTTTGGCACCAAGCCACCATCTGCCATCTTGATGGCTTGCGGCGAGGCCGCTATATCTATCGCAAAGGAGATCAACATGGCTGAACCTCAGCTTTCCGTACGGAGCGCGAGGGCGCGTGACCTTGCTCACCGGCTTGCCCGCCGCGAAAACCGTTCGATAGCCGACATTGTCGAGCGAGCGCTTGAATCCTATGAAATACGCGAAGCGGGTCGTGAACCGGCATCATCCTTCTACACCAGGCTTTCGCAGCAAAGCGGGACGGATATCGACCTTGAAGCCGTTGTCAGGGCAGGCCGGCAGGCGCATAAGGGCCTCGAGCTTTGATTTTTCTCGATACTAACATTGTTTCGGAAACTTTGAGACATTCGCCGGATGAAGCGGTGATCGCATGGCTCATCCGGCATGATGCTGAATTGGCTCTGCCGACGGTGACGATCGCCGAGATCGCTTTCGGCATCCAGAAGATCCGGCCCGATCATCGGGCCGAACGCCTCGAACGGGGACTGTCCGACTGGCGGCGTCGGTTCGCGGACCGGATTTTTGGCCTGACCGAGGAGGCAGCTCTTGCCTATGGCGAGATCATGGGGACGGCAACTCGTCACGGGCGCGGCATGTCAGCGCCGGATGGCATGATCGCAGCTATTGCGCAGGTGAATGGTGGTCGACTTGCCACGCGAAACCTGGGCGATTTCGTCACCACGAACCTTGAATTGATCTCCCCGTGGGAGTTTTGATCTCCCGAAGCAAGCAGCGGCCTAAATCCACGTCCTCCGGCTTGCCGGCCATGAATTCCTCCAATGTCACGCGCCCGTCTCCATCCGTGTCGAGATCGGAGAGCAGGGATGCAGACTGGTCATCGTCGGCGGGCGGCGGTCCGTCGGGACGCTGCGACGAAGGAGAGGACATAGCCTCGGTCAGCGCATCAGCCGATAGCGAGCCGGCGCTTTCGCTGTCGAAGCTGTCGAACAGTGTGCCGGCCTGATCCTCGCTCACATCGGACGGCCGGCCTGCGACGAATTCTGCCCTGCTCACCAGCCCGTCTCCATCGGTATCGAGATCGGAGAGCAGCGATGCAAGCTCGTCATCACCTTCGGGCGGCGGCCGTGGTCCGCCCGCCCGCGCGGATCTCTGGGCGGACATGGCCTCGGAGCGCATCGACCGACAGCGAGCCGGAACCTTCGCTGTCGAACAGCGTGCCGGCCTGATCCTCGGTCACATCAGACGGTCTGGCTGCGACGAACTCGGCCTTGCTCACGTAGCCGTCGCCATCGGTGTCAAGCTGCGCAACGTCCGTGCCGTCATCGCCGTCCTGCCCCCCGTTGGAGCCGGACTGTCCGGTAAGGCCGTTCATCGCCAGCGACATCAGCTGGGACATGAGTTTCTCGGCGCTGTCGGACTGCTGGCTTGTGGTTGATTTTTTTGCCGAAACCGTACTACAGGATAGAATGTCCTGGGCTGCGGATGTCGAATTCTTACTACAGGAATAGGAGGAAATCGATGTCGCGGCGGAAATGGTTGTCATACGCGCTCCATCGCTAAGAGGGTCGGGATGCAACGCATTGCAGAACTGATTAGTTCTCTAATAGAAATTGCTAATGCCACAACCGAAAAAATCATCCCTCAGAATTCGCGGTTTGCTTTTCAGGGCGGTCGGCGTGCACTTCGGTAAAGCGGTTTAAGATCGTCATGGGTGGTGTTGATGAGCCCGCAGATGAGCCGCGCAAGCGAGGCCGGCCGAAAGTCTCCAGCGATGAGGACAAGCGGACGCATATCGTCGAAATCGCCCGCCGCGTTTTCGTAAAATACGGTTATGCCGGAAGTACGACCGCGGTCGTCGCCGCCGAGGCCGGCGTCTCGAAACAGACGCTCTACAAGTTGTTTCAGAGCAAGGAAGAGCTGTTTGCCGCCGTGGTCGGTGCGCATCGGCGTCTGATGCTCGACCTGCCGAGGCCCGCGGAAGACCTTCCGATCGGCCAGAGCCTCGAACATATCTTCATGATCGACATGGATGAGGAGAAGGATGCGGATCACGCCGGTTTTCTGCAGCTTGTCTTTCACGAAGCGTCGCAGTTTCCTGAGCTTGTCGACATTCTGCAGCGCGAAGGCATCCTTGCTAGCCGTCAACACCTCGCCGAGTGGTTGAGCGATCGCCAGGCGGAAGGCCAGCTGACGCTCGATGATCCGGCGAGTGGAGCCCGGATGCTGATGGACATGATCTTCGGAGGGATGGTCCCGCCGGAAGGGCGCGCTCAGGCCTGGCCCGACCGGGCCGAACTGCTCGCCCATCTTCGCCGCTGCATCGCAATCTTCGCAGCCGGCGTCGGGGCCTCGTAGGCCCAAAAAGGCATCCTCCGCCTTTTGTTCCAATTCCATATTGGATGAATAATAGAACTATACAGTTCGTTTAAATTGATTTGGCCGCATGAATCTGGCTGCGCCTCGCCATGACCGGCAGGCTTTCGCGCCCGTTGGCCGCGCCCATGACATGGGACAGACGTTGGTCGCCACTTAGGTAAGCTATCTCGCAGTCGCACCAAATCCGACGCCAGCCTCTCGAGCGTGGCGTCCCAGGCCACGGTTGCGCGACAGAGCCTATTACAAGGAAAACATCGGCAAGGTCACCACTGTCGATCAGTTCAGGGCGATTACGAACTCTACTCCTATGCCATGAAAGGCCAACGGGCTCGACGACACGACCTGCCAAGGCCTTCATGAGGGCGCTGGCTGAGCAAGACAACCGGGCCGCGGCCGAGGCGCGAGAGCAGGGCAGCGGGGAGACGGCCGTTTCGAACCGGCAGGACGAAGCGCAAGGCGGGCGACCGGGCAACCACGATGAGGGTGGCTGACTGAAAACCTTCCCGCTCGGCCTCGTTCTGCAAGCTCGCCCGGCGTGCGTTCTTTTGGCCGCACAAAGGACGCTCTAACACTTTGAAACAGCGCGCCGTGTTAGCGGATGAGCCTTCGCTCCAGAAACGCCTGCATGTCGCGGCGTCCGTCTACGACGCAGTAGACGACGACATCGGTGCCGAGGATGCGATAGATCATGCGCCATGGCTTGTGGTGGAGTTCGCGATATTCGGAGATTCCGATACTCGCCAGTTCCTTTGGAATATTTCCGCTGGCCGGGAATTCTTCGAGATCGGCGCAGGTGCTTTCGATGTCGCTTAGCACCCGCTCTGCAGTCTCGGCGCCGTCGCGGCCGGCGATGAACCGATAGAGATCCTCGATGTCCCGTTCCGCGTCCTCGGCGAAAAGAACACGATAGGCCATCAGGACTGGCTATCGGCCAGACGTTTGCGGAGGCGCGCGAAGGTTTCCGCAGCGGGGCGCAATTTGCCCTCGTCGACCTGCCGGTTGGTGAGGGCCAGCACTTTCAGGAGCGCCAGCGTCTCCTGGGTTTCTTCATATTGTCCGACATCCTGAAGGATCGCCTTCGCCTCACCGTGCAGCGTAATGACCACCGGCTGCGGGTTATCTTTCAGCGTCCGGATGATCTCGGGCGCATGTGCCTTGAGGTAGCTGATCGGCTTGACCTGTGCTGAAAGCTTCATGCGAGCTCCATTTCGACCAGAATATAGATCATTAAATGGTCGATTGAAAGACGACTTTCAATCGACGGCATAACACGTTCGCGACATCCGATTGTCCGATTCAGGTGCGCTGCTTTTTTCACACAATGCGTCCGAAAGAGAATGCCATTTCTTATAAAGGTGTTTGTCTACTGATTTTATAGACTAAGATTTGCAACCAGCGATCGGATCGTGGTCTCATGACTTACCTTCTCAGCCTGCTCGACAAAAGTCCAATCGAAGAGGGGCTTACCGCGGCGGATGCGCTGCGGGCGACGGTCAAGATTGCCGCCCGCGCCGAGGAACTCGGTTATCACCGTTTCTGGGTCGCTGAACATCATAACATGTCCAATCTGGCGAGTTCCGCGCCGGAGGCGCTGATCGCCTACCTCCTCGCCAGGACCTCGAATATCCGGATCGGTTCGGGCGGCGTCATGCTGCAACATTACAGCGCCTATAAGGTCGCCGAGACCTTCAATCTACTGGCATCGCTTGCGCCCGGCCGTGTCGATCTCGGCGTCGGCAAGGCGCCGGGCGGTTTTCCGTTGTCGACCCGGGCTCTGCAGCTTGCTGTCGATCCGGCCAAGAAGCCGGATTTCGCGAGCCAGCTTTCCGATATCAACACCTATCTCGCCGCCGACCCGAATTACCAGGGCGCCCAGGCAACGCCGTTCCCGCCGACGGCGCCTGAACGTTTCCTGCTCGGCGCCAGCGTCGAGAGCGCCGAACTCGCCGCGGAGAAGGGCTGGGAACTGGTCTTTGCCGGCCACCTGAACGGCGACCCTGACAATCTGCGCCGGACTTTCGAGGCCTATGAGCGGGCATCCGGCGGTAAACGACCGATCCTGGCGCTCGCAGCCTTTGCCGCCGAAAGCGAGGATTATGCCCGCGAGCGTGTCGGCAGGCTGCGCATCGTCAAGGTGTTCCTGCCGAACGGCCAGACCGTCAATGTCGGCAGCGAGGAACAGGCGGCCGAATTTGCCCTCCAGGCCGGCGTCACCGACTACCGTGTCGAGGAGAAGGTGCCGAGCGTGCTGCACGGCACAGCAAAGCAGATCCGTAAGGAGTTGGACGAACTTCACCACCGCTACGGCGTCAAGGAGTTCGCGCTCGACACGCCGGCGCTTTCGGTCGCCGAGCGCCTCGCCTCCATCGAGCTGCTCGCCGAGGAGCGGCTTTCGCTCGTCGCCTGACCGTTTCAACAAGGATTGATCCCATGGCTCAGAAACACGTCACATTCGGCATCATGCTGCAGGGGCCAGGCGGCCATATGAATGCCTGGAAACATCCCAGCGGACCGGCTGATGCCAGCGTCAATTTCGACTTCTTCGTCAAGACGGCGCGGAAGGCGGAGGCAGCCGGCATCGCTTTTGCTTTCGTCGCCGACGGGCTCTATATCAACGAGCAGTCGATCCCGCATTTCCTCAACCGGTTCGAGCCGATCGCCATTCTCTCGGCGCTTGCCGCCTCGACCTCGAAAATCGGCCTCGTCGGCACGGTCTCGACCTCCTACAGCGACCCCTTCACCATCGCCCGCCAGTTTGCCTCGATTGATCTCATCAGCGGCGGCAGGGCAGGGTGGAATGCGGTGACCTCGCCGCTCGAGGGCTCGGGGCGCAATTACAGCCGCGAACACCCCGAACACGAGCTGCGCTATGAGATCGCCGAGGACTATATCGATGCGATCAAGGGCCTCTGGGATTCCTGGGACGATGACGCTTTCGTGCGCAATCGCGAGACCGGCGTCTATGCCGACAAGACCAGGATGCATCGCCTCAACCACAAGGGCCGCTTCTTCCGCATCGAAGGGCCGCTCAACATCGGCCGTTCGAAGCAGGGCCAGCCGGTGATCTTCCAGGCAGGAGCGTCGGACTCCGGCATCAGGCTTGCCGGCAAACATGCCGATGCCGTCTTTACCAATGGCGGGCCGTTCGAGGAGGCGCAGGCCTTCTATCGACAGCTGAAGGACAGCGTCATCGCGCATGGGCGCCGGGCGGCCGAGGTCGGCATTTATCCCGGCATAGGCCCGATCGTCGGGAGGACGGCCGAGGAAGCGGACGCCAAATATCAGGCGATCCGAAATCTCGTCACCATCGAGGAAGCGCTCGCATATCTCGGCCGCTTCTTCGATCACCACGACTTCAGCACCTATCCCCTGGACGAGGCTTTCCCCGAACTCGGTGATATCGGCAGGAACAATTTCCGCGCCACCACCGACCGCATCAAAAGGACGGCGCGGGAGAAAGGCCTGACGCTCCGCCAGGTCGCACTCGATTCGGCAACACCGCGGACCGCCTTCATCGGCACCGCCAAGCATATCGCCGACGAGATCATCCGCTGGGTGGATCAGGGTGCGGCCGATGGGTTCATTCTCGGCTTTCCCGTCATCGCCGAGGGTTTCGACGATTTCTCCAGATATGTTCTGCCGATCCTTACCGAACGCGGTTATTTCGATCCGATCCTGAAGGGCGAGACGCTGCGCGACCATCTCGGTCTGCCCTTCCGCGAAAGCCGCTATGCGGCTGAGGCCAGCCAGGTCGAGCCCGGAAAGGCTGTCGGCGCCTGAGGCGCCGGCGAACCGCCATGGATATCATCGCTCAAAACCCACGCAGCAACGATCCGGTCGAGAAGGGCATCGCCTCTTATCTCGACGAGATCATCGCGCTTCGCCATGACCTGCATCAATATCCGGAGCTGGCGTTCCAGGAGCTGAGGACCAGCAAGCTCGCGGCATCCCGCCTGTCCGCCTGGGGCTACGAGGTGGCTACGGGCATTGCCGGCACCGGCATTGTCGCCACCCTCAGGCGTGGTGACGGCAGAAAGCGGATCGGCATTCGCGCCGACATGGATGCGCTGCCGATCGAAGAGGCGACCGGTCTTGCCTATGCCAGCAGCAATCCCAACGTCATGCATGCCTGCGGCCATGACGGCCATACCTCGATCCTGCTGGCGGCTGCCCGCTATCTCGCAGAGAACGGCAATTTCAGCGGCACGCTGAGGCTGATCTTCCAGCCCGCCGAGGAAATCGGCGCCGGCGCCCGCAAGATGATCTCGGAAGGTCTGTTCGAGCGTTTTCCGGTCGATGCTGTCTTCGGGCTGCACAATTGGCCGGGTGTGGAGACGGGCCAATTCGGCTTCGTCAGCGGCCCGGCCATGGCCTCGGTCGACAAGGCGATCATCAAGATCGTCGGGAAGGGCGGCCATGGCGCCGAACCGCACAGGACCGTCGATCCGGTGCTCGCTTCCGCCTCCTTCATCACGGCTCTTCAGAGCGTCGTCTCGCGCAATGTCGACCCGCAGGACATGGCGGTCGTAACCGTCGGCTCGATCCATGCCGGCTCCGCCTCGAACGTCATCCCGGAAAGTGTCGAGATGCAGCTGACCATGCGGGCCTTCAGCGAGACGGTTCGCCAGCTGCTGCAGCAGC
>Ga0123341_1002057_pt1 | contig 16109 bp, 11 predicted proteins | sample Turbeapinknodule_FD_89959 | JGI IMG/M metagenome (GOLD analysis project Ga0123341, IMG submission 89959) | Root nodule microbial communities of legume samples collected from Mexico - Turtle bean Mexico pink nodule | ecosystem: Host-associated > Plants > Roots > Nodule | place: Mexico: Nepantla...
GGTGAGTTCTTGTCTTAGAACAATGATCCAACTCTAAGAAAAGTGCCTCTATAATGTCCAACTCAAGGTGATTCCTAAGAAGGTCAAGAACCTTTCTCTATGTGGCTATTGGAATCACATCATCGCTTGTACTACCTCATCTTTAAGGGCTTCCCAACTCTCCTTAATAAAGTTCATGTTAAAGCCATCTGGCCCAGCACTCTTTGTCCCATCACAGAGCCAAACTGCATCCCTTATTTCTTCCTCTGAGAACGCCGTAATCAGGCTCTCATTGTCCTCTTGAGATAAAGACTTGAACTCAACCTCATCGAGTCTTACCCCAAAGTCTTTCGTGGCTGTGAATCTAGAATCAAAGAGCTTCTTGGCTTCAGATCGCACAGTACAGGGTTCCTCACACCACTGACCCCCAACCTCCACCCCCTTAACTTCATTCCTGAGTCTTCTCCATCTCAAGGAAGAGTGGTAGAATCTAGTACAGGAATCACCATACTTAAACCACCTTGCTCTAGCCTTCTGACAAGTGAGGGACTCTATCTTTTTGTCATTTTCCTTCAACCGGCTTACCAACGCAGCCCTTTTCAACCTATCACCTTCGTTCAGGTCATTCAAGCAGTCCATACAATCCAAATCTTCAATTTCTTGTAAGATCTCCTTTTTGCGTGTGTACACATTTCCAAACACTTCCTTATTCCAGATCTTTAGGTCGCCCTTCAGACTCTTCAACTTCTCCTTCACATTTACCATGGCATTCCCCTTTCTTGGGTACGATATCCATTTTTCCTTTACCATCTCATTGAACCCCCTTTCCAGGAACCAAGCATCAATAGTACGGAACGGTTTTGGTCCCCAATCCTTCTCCACAGACTTCACCACTAAAGCACAATGGTCAGAGACTTCCCTCCGCTGCACATATTGTTTACTCATAGGCCATCTTACAAACCATTCCTCTGAGACCAGTACTCTATCTATTCTGCTTTTTGCCGACCCATTAGACTTGAACCACGTATAACTCTTTCCCACAATAGGTAAGTCCAGAAGAAGGTTAGCATCAATGAAACTATTAAAGCCAATAATCTCACTTGAATAAGCGGATCCCTCCCTTATCCCCTTCCTTTCACTACGGCTTCTAACAGCATTGAAATCACCACACAAGCACCATACCTTCTCTTGTGAAACCGATTTAACACTTGACAATTCCTCCCATAGGATCTTCTTATCATTAATTGTGCAGGCAGCGTATACATTCACCATAACACAGCTACAGTTGGTTTTAAGGTAAATACCAAAAACAGCTATGAATACTTTCCCCATCTTATGGCTGCTATAGCTAAAAGCATCAACATTCCACATAGACAACAGACTTCCACACCCATTTATCCCTTCATTATGTAACCAGCCCACTCTGTTATTTCCCCACACAAAAAAGCATTTTGCCTCAGTGATCTCCTTTAATTTTGTCTCTTGCAAACACACGAAATTTGCCCCTTCACAGGCAATAACATGACTCAAGTATCTTGATTTGATACTCCCCCCCATACCTCTGATATTCAGATTAACGACTATCATGGGATGACATCCATATCCCCCAGCTTAGACTCCATCAAGACCATAGTATCACGTGCTTCCATTCGCCCATGCTCCCTTACCACCTCCTTCTCGTCCCCTCGGCAGAATAAGCCCACTTTCCTGCCATCTGCCCACAACCTTACAGGTTCCTCTTCACTATCAGGGACGCACAACCTAGAATTACAGGTTCTTATGTCTATATCAGAAATTGAGATAGAAGGTGAAACCTCTCTGTTCTGCCCTAGCGACCCAGCTCGAAGGTGTTTTACGCTTAGTCTTGCCGACCTTCTCAGATGCGGACAAGAGACCCCCAATTCTACAAACCCTTTCTTCTTACGCCGCCTAGGTGGTGAATTCGATCTGCTCTTTACCGTTGCTACATCCACACCTTGGAACAGGGGGGACTTCACCCCTACGTTGCCATCATCGACACTTAATTGAACAAAACTCTTCGTTTTCTCGCATAACATTCCCCTTCCTTCCAACTGTATTCCATCGCATCTATTGACTGGGGAGATCGCTCCTTCTTCGTGCCTATCACTCTCCATCAGCCCTTCTAAGACCTTCAACCCTTTCCTATCCGCAATGTGACTCTTTGTACCCCCTGACCCTTCATGCTCATTAGCGACTGGACAATTATGCCCTGCACCAATTTCTTCTCTCTGGACTACTTTGTTGTGACCTTGTCCACTTAAGCGGGCCTCAAGGTTGTGCATCCGGCCCATACTCTTAATAGACACGTTTTCATTTATAAGACACTCAACGTCTATTACTGCTTTCGCCGCCTCGGACTGACATATGTTACTAGAAGAGCCATCTCCACTGATTTGGACAGAAGATCTATCAGAAGGCCTTCCATCCTTTTCCTTTAGTCTCTGTCTACCTCCACTCATATCAAACACCCTACCTTTCGATATGCCAACTTTTCCAGGTTCGAAAAGGGGAAAAGTTGACTTTTCCAAGGACTGTTCACCGTCACCTTCCTGTTCACCTCCTTCGTCCTCTCCTACTGGCCACTGTGCATCTCCATTACTGTTACTAACATGCTCCTCACCACTCCCAACAGAGAGGGCTGATTCTTCGACATACGTTTCTGAGGATGAAATGTTATCGGATGAATCTTCCCATTGCTTTTTTCCATTACATCCCCAGTCAGAACACCCATAGGGTTCCTCCTCAACTAGGATATTACACAAAAGATCATTGATCTGCACTCTTCTCGCCCATCTGACACTCCCAACATTCTGGACTCTCACTTTCAACCTGACGTATTCCAAGACCTCCTATGAGAGTGAAGCTTCATCTACGGCAACCACTGTTGCCGACTTAGCAAGCTCTCCAATAACTTTAACAAAACAATCCCTGTTCCACGCTGGTAAAGGCAGCCCAAAACACCTTACCCAAACGATTCTATAGCTGACCCCATAGTTGTGCGACCATGGACTGACACTTGAGAAAGAGTTATCAAACCAACCTTTGTTCATCTTCATGATGTCCTCCATCGCCTCTCCTTCTCTTGGAGTGAGCAGCACCTGACTATCACCCAGAAATCTCGCCCTCACCATGGTCATCCCCCCTTTCACAAGTTCCTCTCCTACTTTTTCAAAGTCCACACCTTCTCTTAGATTTCCTACGAAGCTCTTCAACATCCACTGGGGCGTATTTTGTTGTGTTTTGACCGATGGGCCCTTCCATTGGTCGTGACTTCCTCCTGCGACAATCTCAGCATATGTCTTGTTGCTTAGCTTCTCCATCCACACCTCCTTAACGCTTTGTTGACCCTTGCCTTTATCGTCCCGAACTGCAAAGCTCTGTTTCCCTTGCCTTTATCGTCCCGAACTGTACGTGCCCGGTCTTCCTTCTGGCTCTGTATGTACTCCCGTCCTTGGGTTCTCCTCTCCTCCCTTCTTGGTTCATACTGGTGTCTCTGATACTTCGGTATATTGACATGAAGCTTCCTATTGCCAACGTAGATCCGATCGAGATCTCCTTCTAGACGCACAACATTTTTTACATCAAGGAATCACACAAAACCGAACCTCCTTCCCCACTTATTAGGTCTGCGAGAAATGAAAACCTCCTTCACCGTTGCCCATTTTTGGAATACCTTAACCATGTCCATCTCTCCGTACCCTTGGGAAAATTTGAAAAGAAGAAGGTAGAACAATCCTCTCCATTCCCCCGAAACCCCAACCCTGCCGTAACCCCACTCTCAGTTCCTACCGTAGCGTGCCCTCTCCATTCTATATCAATCAGTTATCGTTGTGGTTATAAGAATGATAATGGCTGGGAGAGACACCACATCCGCGGCGATGACGTGGCTGTTCTGGTTGTTATCGAAGCATACACTTCACTTGGCTATGGCTCTACTTGTAATTGTTTTAGTGTCTATGGCTCTATTCCAGGGCCTTCTGTTGCGCTGGGTGATACCATTCGAAGATGTCTTTATGAAAGTTGCACGTGGGGCTCAGGCATGACACCTTGTCATAGTTTCATAATCTGCATGTACAGGATCATTTTTATTGCACCTAGTATCAATAATGTGTATATATAGACTCTAATTTTGTTAGTTTCTGGCATATTCGTTTTGCATTGCTTCTCCCAAAATAAACTAAAATCTTAGCTTCTTCATTGTAAATGCATGTGTTTCAGGGATTTTCTTATTACTATTCGAAACACTGTAAGTATATTTTTTTTTATTTTATGTGATTTTTTTATTTAAAAAAATAAAACAATTAAATGTATTATTTATCATTATACTAAAATTATATTATAAAAAAATTAAATATATATATATATATAATTAAAGATTCTAAACACTTTATCGTAACAATATAAATGATATAAACCATTATTGATTTTTCTGTATAGGTATATAGAAGTCATGTATTAGTTTATTTTTTTTATATTTATCAGTGTGGCTTTAAGATATTAAGAGCAAAGTATAAAAACTTTATGAATAGAGAAATCTTTATTATATATTATTGTAAATATTTATATATATATATAAGTATTTTTCGGTCTGTAAGTTTGCTACATCCAGAAACCATCTTTTGTAACTTCTTTGCGTTATTTAGCTTTTCTTTTGTTTTCTTTTTTTAAAGTGGACATTTGAGTTTCAAAGGATAGAGATTTGGTATATTTCTGAACTCTGGCGTAAGTGTTATTCTCTAGTCATCGTTTGATCTAAGGTGGACGGAACTGATTCTTTTGTTTTCTGTTTATCGGTGTCAATATTCTATTTTAGTGTTGTGTTTCAAGTTATTATTATTGTCTTATGTGGAACCAAATTTGGATGTTGTTTTCTATAGTGTTAACGCATGCTTATCCATTGAATTGGTATCATCTTCTTTTTTCGTATACATTAATAGTTTATTCAGTAAATTTTCTTTGTATTTAAAAAAAAATATGTTAAATGGACATTAATATTCAATTAGTTTTAATGTGGTTAAATAGAATTTAATGTATTGTTGATATATTTCTAGTGGCAAATTAATTTTTTTTCTATTTAATTTTTTTAATTAGTACAATTAATAAATTTACCATAAACGCATATTATGTTGGATGACATTTGATATCTAAAAGTTAATTGATATATATCAAAATATTTATTTTAATCGTGATAAAAGAAATAGTTGAGTCACGATGCTAACTTTCATTTGCACTGTAAGAATAAAATAACATGCTACTAATTAATGAGTTGAATCCTGTCCACTTTTATAATCTTAACTAATAATAAATCATAATAAACGTGATTTTTTAATCTGAAAGTAATTTAAACAAAAGATGAACGTTTTATTTACTTTTATTTGAAATACATATTATATGTAAGTCACTCATTAGCATGATTGTGAAGGGCCTAATAGCGTTGATACAACCAACCCCTTGCACTTGGCGGGATAAGGCTTGGCGATTCTGGTTGTCAACCAAGGTACACCTAGATTGTTCTAAATTCATTTAAATTAGGCTAGTCAAACACAAAGATAGACATTGAAGAAGTGATTAAATCACAAAGTGTTTTTTCAACGAATAACTTAAAGGTACAGGTAAAGAATATCTTATATTTACTTATTAATAAATTATAACTTATATGTTATTTTTTTTCTACAATTATTGTTCTCTATATAAATTATGTATATATAACAATTTTTAATATTACACAAAAACATTATAGATATGTATATTATTATTCTCTTGAAATGATGTTTCAATTATCTTGGCTTGAACATACCTCCATTCTAATGGATAAATCTTGGATAAACATGTCTAGAAATATACCTAAATATATGGAAGACTTGAATAAGCTTTTGGATTTTGCATTTGCGAATAATGGTGTGAGAGGAAAGATAATATGTCCATGTTTGAAATGCAACTTTAACAAATGGTAGTGTCGTGAAGTAGTGTATGAGCACTTGATTGTTAAAACTTTTCCAATTGGATATAAAGTGTGGCTTCTACACGGAGAGAGAATAGGAGTAAATGTGATAAATGAAACACATCTAATATTGCAAGAAGATAATGAAAGAATTCTTGCTAATAATCTGATGTGTGACATGATTAATGATGCATTTGAGTATCATCAATATAGCAATGACATGGTGGATGATAGGAAAATGGGTGCAAAGTCAAGCCATACTATGAAAGATGATATTGAAGATTTTTTTGAGTTAATGCAAGATGGTCAAGAGAGTTTATATGAAGGGCGTGATAAATATTCTAAACTTTCTTTCTTGATCAAGTTATATCACATCAAATGTCTATGCAAAATAAGTGACAAGGCAATGTCCATGATGCTAGAGTTGTTAGCAGATGCCTTTGAACATGCTAAAATTTCACACTCATTCTATGAGGCGAAGTAAAAAATTAACAAGCTTGGTCTTAATTACACCAAAATTGATACTTGTCTGAATGATTGCATGTTGTATTTAGGAGAAGACGCAGATAGGGATTTTTGTAAGAAATGTAAAACATCTAGACGGAAGGCAAAAAAAAGGTATAATTGGTTGTGCTACTGGCAATAAACGAAAAAAGATTCCTGCAAAAGTTTTAAGGTATTTTTCTTTGAAGCCACAGAGGATGTTTATGTCTTCTGAAATAGCTGAGCATATGCGATGGCATGTGTCTGGAAGTACAGATGAAGGCATCATAAGGCATCCAAGAGATTCTAAAGCATGGAAGACATTTGACTGTAAAAATCCTCAATTTTCCTCAAATCCTCGAAATGTGCAACTTGGTTTGGCTACTTATGGGTTTAATCCATATGGCAATTTAAGCACTAGTCATAGTATTTGGCCAGTTGTACTCATATCGTACAACCTTCCTCCTTGGATGTGTATGAAACAAAGTTCATTCATTCTCTCCATGATCATTCCTGGAAAGCGAGCTCTAGAAAACGATATTGATGTATATTTACCTCCATTAATTGAAGAGTTGAAAGAGTTATAGAACACTAGTGTGAAAATTTTTTATTCCTATGGAAATGAAGTGTTTGATATGCATGCAGACATATTATGGACTATTAGTGATTTTCCAGGTCTTGGAACCCTATCTAGATGGAATACACATACTAGGCTGGCATGTCCTAGATGTAATTTTGACACAACTCCAAGAAAGCTTCTTAAAGGTGGCAAATTTTTTTCATGAGTCATCGACGTTGGTTAGATGGGAGGCATAGATTTAGACTGACTCGCATGAGATATGGTGGAACTATAGAAAATAGAAATTCACCTTTGGCAATCTCTAGATATGATGTCTTACAACAAGTTCAGAATCTTAATGTTGAATTTGGAAAAGAACGAGTACTTGAAGAACGGGCAAAAAGGCAATAGGGAGTTAATCATGCTAACTTAGACACTCAACAATGGGAAAAAAATACCATATTTTTTAAACTTCCTTATTAGGTAGACAACTTATTACCCCACAATTTGGATGTTATGCACATTGAAAAAAATGTATGTAATAATGTGGTGTTTACATTGTTGAATGATAGTTCAAATAAATGCAAAGATAATCTAAAGGCACGACTGGATTTACAATTATATGGGGTATTAGACATGATCTTTGGCCTGATGAGAATGGTAAATATCTCCCTGCTATATATACACTGACAAATGTAAATAAAGATATCTTTCTCAAAACTTTGAAGAACATAACTATTCCAGATGGTTACTCTAGTAACATTAGTAGATACATTGTATCAAACATCATAAGCTTGGAGGATTGAAAAGTCATGACTCACATGTTTTGATGGAGCAACTTCTACCTTTGGCAATGAGAAATACGCTTTCTAAGGAAGTCTGTTATGTTTTGATTGATTTGTGTTTGTCTTTTAGACAATTGTGTAATAAAGTATTAAAAATAAATGAACTTAACCAACTACAAAGTAGAGTTGTCCTCACATTGTGTCTCATGGAGATGTTATTTCCTCCTTCATTTTTCACAGTCATGGTTCATTTAATTGTGCATTTAGTAGAAGATGCAAACCTTGGAGCACTCATCCAATATCGATGGATGTATCCCATTGAGAGGTATCTAGGAAAATTAAAGTCTTATGTCTATAATAAGACACAAGTTGAAGGGTCAATAACTTAAGGATACATGGTTGAATGGGCTTTAACTTTTTGTTCTAGATATTTAGATGTTGAGACTATATTCAATCGATTGCATCGTGCTAATAATGAGCTTGATCTTGTTCCTTCTAATTGGGGGTTTTACTTATTTCACTCTATCTGCAAAGGAAAAGTTGCAAGCACATCGTCATGTGTTAACTAATTGCACCATAGTTGACCCATTAGTAAGTGTATGCACCATAGTAATTTTTTTTATAATTGATTTTCCTTTCAATATATAACTTATATATTTTGTATGTTTCATATAGGGAATTTAGAGACACTCTATGAAGACAAATAAGAAGTCGCACGCAATCATCCTCTGTGATGGACAAGAGGGTTCATAGGGAATTTGCATAGTGGTTTTCACATCGTGTATGTATATTTACACCAGTAATATTTGATTCCTATATATATATATATATATTACACCTCATATGATTGTTTATTTTTTTCTGTTTTAGATAAGGAACGAATCAATTGGTATCCATTCAAATGATTTAAAATTCTTAGTTATGGGTCCAATTGATTGTGCAAAGCAATATAGTGCCTACAATGTTAATGGGTTCAATTTCATATATTGGAGCATGACCTTTTGGCTTAAAACACAAAATAGTGGAGTCTTTGGTACATTTGGGACAAGGAGTTATGCAAGTAGTAGTGATAATCAAATGTGGTTTGGCGGTGTGTCGTATTAAGGTCGATTGGTAAACTTAATTGAGATAAATTACCATGATTCATTCTTAGTTGTTTTATTCAAATGTATGTGGGCTAATACAACTACTTCTAGACAAATTATGAATGACGAGTATGGATATACATTACAAAGTTTTTCACATTTGATCCACACTGGTGATAACCGATGATGACGAGCGATAATTAAGGCATCAGAAGCTCAAATGGTGTATTGTATAGAGGATGAGTTGGATAAAAATTGGTGCTTACCTGTTCATTTAAAGCCTAGATGTTAGAATATATGGCCTTAAATAAGAGGGGGTGAATTGTTTATAAAAGATTTTCACAAACTTTGAAGCTATAATGAAAGTCAATGAAGAATCACAAAGAAAGAAACTAAGGAAAGCAATGCACAAATCTGTTTTAGTTTATTTCCATAAAATCAACCGGTTGTTTTTGTGATTCAATCGGTTGTTTTTATCAACAGTTAATAAAAACAACTTAAAATAGATATATGTGAGATCAGGAAAAGAGAGAATCACACAAACATATTTATACTGGTTCACTCTTACACCAAGAGCTACATCCAGTCCCTAGAAACCACTGGGTATTCCACTATGCAATCAAAATTCAGATTACAAACACCACCAAAGAAGTGACCTTGAACAAGAGGGGGGTGAATTTTTTATGAAAGATTTTCGCAAACTTTGAAGGAAGAGTGAAAGACTATGAAGAATCAATCAATTAGAAATATGTTCAGCCAATTAGAAAACTGTTTTTAGTTTGATTCCAGAAAATCAACCGTTTTTTTTTTTGCGAAACAATCGGTTGTTTATACCAGCAGTTTATAAAATCAAAGCTAAAGTAGTTTAAAGAGTGTAAGAATAGAGAGATTCACACAAAATGTTTATACTGGTTCACTCTTAACCAAGAACTACATCCAGTCCTCATAAACTACTGAGAATGTAATCAACCCTAGATTACAAGCTACACACACAAAGAGTGATGATCTTGAACCCCTTAAGAACACACAACACTCCTTGGCAACACAAATACATAAATACAATAATCAAGGAAGAAGGGAATAGAATACACTTAGGTATTACAAAACTTAAAATTCATAATTACAACTCAATCCTATTCCACACACTTAAGAATGATCCAAAGCTCTTTCAAATCTTGGAAAAACTGCTTTTGATAAACTCTTTTTCTTACTCCAAGATTAGGAGCGTAAAACCACCTTTATATAGACCAACCAAGTGGTAAAAAACATTTAATAAAGGAGCCAAGGTTGTTAGGATCATTTAAAACATATTAAAACCACTTAGTAGAATTCTGTTAAGGTTTTCAGAAAAACAATCGGTTGTTTTTTCGAAACAATCGGTTGAATTGACTTGACAGCAAAGTCAAGCTTTTCAAAAACTACTAAGGTAAAACAACCCGTTGTTTCGAAATTTCAACCTGTTGAAATTTCAACAGGTTTTATAAAACCCATCTTTTCAAAAGGTTAAAGATTCAAATGAACTTGGATCATTTTAAGGAGTGAATTAACAAGTTTCAAACAACTAGACAACACACACCCAACAGCAAGGTCTTCAAGCTTTCCTCTTGGATTTGGAGACATCAAAGCATCTTGTTCAACATTATAGACTTATACAAATGGTTGAGGATGATGTTGACCATTTTCATGAATTTGACTCATTTGAACAACAAAACTTAGAAGAATTATTTTAGACGAGGAAGGAAATATATAGCTAATAAGGTTTTGTTTTACTATTTCATTTTAAATTAGTATCCTTCATTTTTGAATTTGACGTTTTTATCTAATTGTTTGTAAACCACCTAGAGATGAAGAAAATATCAATTTACAAAAATAGCTCACAATTGGTCACACAGGTGAATCTAAGAGCATTGCAAGGAAAAAAGATGAAATGGTGATAATAATACATATGTTCATGTGAAATTATGTTTTAATTTCTCGTACATTCTGTCATATAATTTTTCTTCAATTTATAGGAAAAAGGGTGTGGCCACAAGGTTAGTAGAGGAGAGGTATGGATAGCTACACATAAGCATGCTAATGGAGCATTTGCGTGTGATGAAGCGAGGGAAATTGGTGTAAGTTCAATTTGAATAAAGTCTATAATTGTCAATCACACTTAATGTAATTTTAATTACTTTCTTCCTGTGTTATTTGTAAGAAAACATTAAAGCATATGAATCAACCTCATCCAAAAAATATCAATTACCGATTCCTTAGCTTATGCTTCCAGAAATCGAGAATAATGTGGACGTGTTAAGGGTTCAGGTTTGGGTTCTTACCCATCTAAAGTGTTTGACTCTAATGCTCATTCATATAGTGGGACATCTTTTAGTTCTCCTTCATATACACAATTACAAAATCTGGTTCATAAACTTTTAGCTTTGAGCATATTTCTTTTAATTTAAAACTGAGACTTGTAGTCAACAGTTCCCCATTAGCAATCAGAACCATAGTTTTGGAATTGCCTCGTGATTTTTCTATGTTTCACACATCACCGATAATTTTTAAATATTTATTAAATTAATATATTTTTTATAATAATTGGAATGCTAGTAAATATGACTACTTTTTATATATTAGCCATCTGATCAAGGAAGTGTTCCTACGATGAAACAAATGGTCAAGATCAAGAATCATTATCAGTTTGAACAGATTCAGTAAATCTAATACATTGCAAGTAGTATAGTTTATTTTTAAAATAACTTTTGGTGCCCATTTTGTTATTATGGCAAAGAATGATTGGAAGCCATATCATGATAGGTAAAAAACTTGCTCTTTGGATCTCTAAGGTAGGAATTGACTTCAAATATACTATAATCTGTTTGACTATTATTATTCTATTTGTTGTTAGAGTTTGTTGTAGTTGGTGAAAATGGATGTTGTAGTTGGTTGATTTTGAAAGCAACATTGATTGGTTGTGAATAATCATATCTTCTAGCTCACTATTATGGATTCAAATATCCATTTGCTAAGTATTTAATGGGGTGAGTTCCCATCACTCACCACCTATCACACAAAGGGACCCAAACTCATATTCTCACCAACCTTTCATCAATTTGCTTATTTTAATTTAAATCAAATCCAATACTTGTTGCGTCATATGCTGCAACAAAAGAAAAATTACCTTTCAGGAGAGTTCATTATCTCATAATAGAATATTGAGAAGTTGAGTGCAAGTCAAAGGCAGGTTGAACTTTTTTAATAGTAAGTTTTGACAATAATAATAAACCTAGTTGGCCTAAAATATTGTGTTTTCCATTGTAATCCGAAACAATGATTGGGTGTTTTTTTTTTGGTTTTATATTTTAATGATTAAATAATTTGTTATGTGTTTTAGAACTTTTATGTATTCTAATTAAAATGATAATTCCATATACACATAAGTGGGCATTAGGAAACTTGTTTAGGTTCTTCCTCTAAGAAAAAAAAATTAAAAGTTGGAGCCAATTGAGTTTTCAAAATTTTTAAATATTTGTCTTTTATCATTTTTCAGTAGTTTTAGGATTTATATGCATTAAAAAAATACAATCCATTTAAAAAACACAAAAAATGAAAGTAATGAGGTTTCGAAAACCCCTGGAAATAGTAAGGGTTTGAAAAACCTCTGGAAATAACGGAGGTTTGGAAAACCCCTGAAAGTAACGGCAGTATACAGAACCCCCAAAAACCATCAGTAATTCATTAACAACGCTGGATCTTCAAAGAGAAAAACAAATCCCGGGTAACACACTTAGTGGGGGTTAAAACCGCTAGAAACAATAAATATAACCCTCGTTAAAAAAAATTATAATAATTTTGGTCTCTAAAATTAGTTTCTATTTAATAAATTTTTTAGTATAAAAGATGAATTTAATGTTAAAAAAATAAGTTATCTTATAATTATGCTGGAATAGTTGTCAATTATTAAATGTGAGAATTGAAAGTTATTAGATAAATTACATTTTTTATCAAAACTCTTGCAAGTTACATTAAATATATCAAATGCTTTGTTTTCTAATTTTTAAGGTCTTTTAGCTCCTCCATTTTATTATCCGCGCACCACTCTATACTTATGACAATGATGGTGTTCTGAAGGAAGAAGATTTTACTAAAACATGATATTAAAGGTTAATTTGTATTTATACAAAATTTCTTCAAAAACTTTTCAATGTTTATATAGTTGTTTCAATTTCAAAATTTGATGTGATAACGCATTTAGTTTTCTAAACCATTAACAGAGTTAGAAAACATATTTTTGGGAGAAAAACAAATACAACTATATATTTTAAGAATTAAAACATATTAATTCTTTTATATAGGGAGAGAGTAATAAAAAATGGATATAATTATTATTACAAGAAAAATAATTGTTATATATATATATATATTACATATTACATATTAGATTTATTATAACAATATAGTAATCATAATAACTTTTCAGCTATATGTTTCATTTTATATTTAGAAAATTGGTCCTATAAATTATTATAGAACTCGTTAGATATAACTGATATATTCTCTTCGATTTGTTACTAAAATTTTGTCTTTGCATGAAATTTCTACAAAGACTAGAATATGCTCGGTTGTTTGACTTCTAAAATTTTGATGTGGTTGCCTAATTTTCTAATCCACAAGAAAAGTTAGAAAACGTAAAAGACAGCAATACCTAAAGTAGCACAAGGGAGGATCAGAATGGGAATGATGGTAGAGAGACAACCTAAAACGAAGAACGTAAAAGAGAGAACGAGTACATCTCTGAAACCCAAAATGGAGATTAAAATAAGAAAGATTTTTATTGTGTGGATGATCAATGGCTACCACGCTTGGAATTAGAACTTAATTAACAGTCACATTATACTAAATGGTAAAAATTTAATTAAAACATATACAATTTTTAGGTATTTAATAGATAATATTTTTTTAATAAACTTAATTAAAAATACCTAAATTTATTAGAAACTCAAAATTGAATTAAGTCTTTTTGCTAAATATCGTTACACTTCTTAAATTGCATTTCACATATAATAAATATTTTAAAATATAATTTAGAATTATTAGTGCAAAAAAAACTATTTACGACACTAAATTCACAACGCTTCTACTACTAAACGTTGTTCATCAAAACGTGATGACATTTTTTAAATTAGAAGAAGTGTAAAACGACAGTTGTCAATGAAACTGTTGTTTTAGACCAAAGTTGTGTGGTGTAAAACGACGATTTTACTTAAGAACTGTCATTTTAGAGTTATTTTATTACCCTAATTTAAAGCGCGCTACTTACGCTTTTGTTTTCATTTGTCTTTTCGTTTGTCTTACTCTCGTGCTCTCTACTTCTTCTTCATCTCCGTTGCGACCTTCACTCAATATTGTAAGTTCTTTCTCATTCACCATTCACTCATTCCATCCTCCTCCATTTTTTATTGGTTTCTTTTTTTTGTTTCTCTCCTCCATTGGTAAGGTTTTCTTTGTTTCCATTATTGTTACATTGGTCCACTACTGTTTTCATTGGTTTCTTGGTGCCACCACTGTTTTTCTTTGCCGTTGCTAGCCGCCACTGCCCTTTGCCTTCTTTTCCCTTCACTACCGTTTTTGCCTTCACGCACAAGGTTGGTCTTGTTTTATATTTTTTAATATTTTTAGTATTATTAATATGTATATTTTGTATTTATTTTAAATTGTATTCATTTTTAATTTATATTTATATTATTTTAGTTGTTAGGTTAGAATAGAATTATTCATTAGATTTTAAATAGATTTATATTATATATTATTTATAATTAATTTAATGATTTTTATTTTGTATAATTAATATTTATTTATTATAATTTGTATTTATTATTAATTTATATTAGGTTAGTTGTTAGGTTATAATAGAATTATCATTTTGGTATTGAGTTTGGGGGTGTTTGACCCTCGACAATTGATATGTGTTGGTATTGAGTCTGGTAAGACAGCCAGCAAATGACATAAATGTTTATCTAAGTCCCCTATTTGAGGATTTAAAGTTAATGTGGGATTAGGGTGTTAAAGTATTTGACGGATTTGCTAATGAAACTTTCAAGATGAATGTCATGTTTTTTTGCACCATCAATGACTTTCTAACATATGGTAACTTTTTAGGGTATAGTGTTAAGGGTTATAAATCATGTCCAATATGCCAAGAAGACACCGCTTCTCAATAATTGAAACATGGAAGGAAGACAGTATATATTTGGCATCAGAGGTTTTGTAGAAGTCATCATCCTTATCGGAGGTTGAAAAAAGCCTTTAATGGACATCAAGAGACTAGCAGTCCACCAACTCTATTAACTGGTGTTGAGGTTTACGAAAACCTAAATAACATAGACCACACCTTCGGTAAGTCAAAAAAGAAGTCATCTGTGACAAACATATGGAAGAAAAAATCAATCTTCTTTGATCTTCCGTACTGGTAGAGGTTAGAAGTCAGACATTGTATAGATATGTAATGCATGTTGAGAAGAATGTGTGTGATAGTTTAATTGGTACACTTCTTAACATTAACGGGAAGACGAAGGATGGTCTAAATGCTCGTTTAGATTTGATTGAGATGAACATACGAGGTGAGTTGGCACCAATACAAATGGGTAAGCATACATATTTGGCCTCAGCCCGTTACATCATGTCAAAAGATGAAAAAAAATTTTTTTGTCAATGTCTAAAGGGTGTGAAAGTGCCACAATGACATTCCTCAAATGTGAATAGCCTAAAGAAAAGTGTTTCTCACTAACCCCTCTTACTTTCCCCAAGGTCATCACTCTTCGGCGGATTGATTTGTTCATTCCCTGCCTCACTCCTGGGGTGAAAAGGGTTTCGGACTAAGAGCCTTACTGGGCCAATATTGGTGTATGCCAAGTGGGTAAGGACATTTGTCGAAATCTTTCCTTTCCCTCTCTTGGTCTTACTAGCACCCCTGGCTTTTCAAAACCTTAGCTGCTTGCGCTCACACCTGGGGTGAGGAAGACTTAGATCGGTGCCAGTGCTTGCACCTAGGGCAAGTAAGGCCTAACCGATCTCCTGCACTTGCGCCTGGGGCAAGGAGGATTTTAACTTTAATACTTGCGCACACTCAATATGCTGGAAATTCTTTTTTTTTTAATTGGGTGGCCTCGTTAAAAACCCTCCTTAGGGAAAAGAGTGCCCCCTTGTCTGTTCAACTGTTTCCACCACATACAAAGCATGTATCTTTTAGCGCGAGAACGCAACTACTTTACAAC
>Ga0123341_1002058_pt1 | contig 16108 bp, 6 predicted proteins | sample Turbeapinknodule_FD_89959 | JGI IMG/M metagenome (GOLD analysis project Ga0123341, IMG submission 89959) | Root nodule microbial communities of legume samples collected from Mexico - Turtle bean Mexico pink nodule | ecosystem: Host-associated > Plants > Roots > Nodule | place: Mexico: Nepantla...
ACAATAGATATACTAAATCTCTTCACTCATAAAAATACTAGAATATATAAATATAATTATATCATAACTATAAAATATATATAAATATATATATATATATATATATATATATATATATATATATATAATCTAACATTTATACATTAACACAATGATAAATGGATCGATATAAATTTACCAACAACAATTGATAAAATTTATTAAAAAATAAGTTTTAAATTCAAATTAATCTCTTTCAAAATAGTAAAAATTAACATTACTTTTTCAATCATATACAATATTTTGATTATTAATTAAGATGAAACAATATATTATTCCATGTTTTATATAATCAAGTTAATAAATATATTTAATTATAAATTAAATCAATACTTTAATTTATATTTTTATTATCTTAATATTTTAATCAAATTTTAATATCAATTATATCTAAAAATTTATTTAAATTATTACAGAAATGCATTTCAAATATCACCAATGTTAAAAATTACCAAATGTTTTAATTATTATATTTTTAAAAAAAATTGTCACAATTTTATTTTATTTAAAAAAATATATATCGGATTTTGCTCCCTTAAAGTGTTTTTTTTTTTGGACCATGGATTAAAACAAAATTAAAATCCTGTTTTTAAAATCAAATTCTGAATATGTAAAATAAACTATTACTTGAGTAAGTATTGTGAATAATTTAATATAGGTAAAAAAATTGTAATAGTGCTACATTGGAAAAAATTTAAAATATAGAAACCTTTTTTAACAAAAAAGTGGTAAGACCCGTAGGAGTAGTAGCTAAAGTCGATAATGTATTGAGTGCAATAATCCTAACCATATCCAACTACAAAAATTGATAAAATCTTTCCATTCTCACTTTTCTTCCATCTTCATTCAATTGGAGAGTGTCTTTAGCAATTTATGAAATGTGGAAGTGGGCTTTCAGAGGTAAATTTGGTTATTGGGCTGAGAGATCCAGTGAGGGTTGCTTTTCATGTTATAGTGTGAAAGCATTTCAGGTTTTAGTCTTCAATTCAATGATGTTGTTTTAGTGTGAGTGGAGTTATACATAGAGAGTATGCTATTGGTAAGCTGCACTAATGTTCCTTCTCATTGGATTAAGCATCAATAGTTTGGATATGTTTTGACACTATATAAAAAGTGCACTTTATGTAAACCAAATCTTGCACATGCTAATTTTCCTCACAAGGTATACCACATTTAAATTATTATTATTTTTGGAGATATCTCAATTTTGTTTTCAAAAAAACATCTAGATAACTAGAAATGCGAATTTGACACAGTTCACAAGGTTTCATTATCATCCACATAGGTTGGAGCTAAAAAAAACCCACAAGATCCAAAAGTTCACAAAAAAAAGTTATAGGACCAAAATGTTACCAAAAACTCCATGGTTTGGACTTGGATCAAATTTTAAATTAAATAATTTATTTAAAAATAAAAGTCAACCTTTATATGAGTATGGTTATATTAAGTTAAGTCAAGCTAAAATTGTCTCAAATTAGTCAAAGATTCAGATTAGGTCGAGTTCAAGTTAAATAAAGATGAATTAGAATCACGTAAAGATAAGTTAAGTATAATCCAAATTGTGTCGAGTCAAATCAAGCAATGGTTAGCATAATTTAAGTTAGAACGAGTCTAGGTTATGTCAAGTTAAATTTTGACAAGTCAGATCAGACTAAGATAGCATATGTTGGGCCAATTTGAGTTGGACCCGTCCAGTAATGCATAGGTCAAGTTGAGTCAGAGAAAGTTAATGCAGATAGGGTTTGGTCATACCCAAGTCAAGTTAATGAGTTTTTGTTAAATAATTTATTCTATTAAGTACCCAAAATATTTTTTAATTGAGTTCCCAACTTTAATTAGGATGACATGACCATTGAATTTTGTAGTAAAAAAAAATCTCATGAATTTGGATAAAAAGAAAATTAATGTTTTTAAACTCTAACCATCTTTACAAAAAAAAAATATGACATTGTTTCATTTTATAACTTTAATACTAAAATAAAAATAAAATCAACTATGTCGAGACACAAAACAATGATGTTTGAAAAAGATGGTTAGAGTTCGAGAAGTTTATTTTTTTTATTATGCAAGTTCATAGTGTTCTCCTTTAACTCTGCATAATCAAATGATTACATCATCCCAATTATCAATATAAACTCAATTGAAAATATAAATATTTTGGACAGTTAGTACAATCATTTTTTAAATAAAATCTCAGTTGAAATTACTCAAATTTATAAAAAACTTAAACTTTAATTAAGTAATTTTTTATTTTTCATATAACGATATAAAGTAACAATGAAGTTAGGAAGTTACTCCACTTGACAATAAAATCAAACGACAGAAATTTAAATAAAAAATATAAAATTTTGAATATTCAACATAACAATTTTTTAACAAAAAACTAATCTAAAATGCTCAAATTTATTAAAAACTTAAATCCTTAATATTGTCAAGCTTATAAAGTATTGATTGTTTTAAAATTGAATAAGTGAAGGGAGGAGATTAATGTGTTTCACCATCCCACTTGTTCCTTAGGTGACATCTAGACATTAATTAAAGGACATGGTTGTTTGAGTAAGATATATGAATGTAGCACTTCATAGAGTATGTGGTCCGGTTCATAAGTTATGGTGTTACACTAAGTGGGAGCATCCAATTAGGTATAGTCAAGATTCATCATTATGAGATGGACCCTCTATGAGATTATAGACCACTTTGGTGTGTTATACATGTTTTAGTAGAAGTAGTAGTTCAACACAAAGTGTGATTTAGAAGGAGGCTAGTGAATTATTAGAAGCTACAAATAAAGTAGTTGCATTCTCTATGGCATTCATTGTTTTTTTATCACCCCTTCTCACCACAAATCATTAATTGCTATTATTCTAAAAGCATAACCACACCACTAAGGCCTCATATATAATATTGTAATGCACATAATAGTAGGCATCATATCACATGCTTGATGAGATGCACTTGGACAAAACTAACTTCAAAAAAACTATATTATCCTCAAAACCTACCTTCTTCATTTGGGTATATGCATAGTGAAGAATTCTAGGCACAAAGTTTATTCAACACCAATTTATCCATGTTGGTGAGTGTCTCTCTCTATATATATTTTAGAATGGTTTTGGATTCACATTTAGATTTTGTAACATCTTTGTGTGATTCTTAGCATTGTCATTCATCAACACAAGTTACATATTAACCATTTTTTATGTCAAAATTTAAGTTTATAAACACCATTACCAATCATATATATATATATATATATATATATGAACTAGACATCCACTTATATATATATATGTATTCATCCAACAATTACTAGAATGGAAATGCATTGTAACAATAGAAAATGCAGGAAGAAATTTTATCAATTTTTAATTAATTAACAGACATGGTTATCTGGGTTTTGGAATAGACAAAAACACCAAATGAAGTTTTATATATGAACATTGTAATTCATTTTCAAACACTCAATAAACCCTAAGAACTTAAGCACCATTGAGAAGTGACATCTGCACAAAAGTACAAAGTTGCTTTAGAAGCATAAAGTTTATCATATAAGCATTTCATGGACACAAAAGAGTTAGACAAAGCAAAAAGAAACTTTTGTCAAAACCAGCAAAAGGCAAATTCACACAAACCACTACTTACACTTAGTTTTATGTAGAACACAAGTAAACTACAGAAATGGCGTGTGTTTTATTATTTTCACTATCAAATTTTATTCCTTGTGTTTTCTATTTCAAAACAAATTTTGACCAAACTAATGCATGTTTAGTAAGTGTTTCATTTTTTTTCTTGAGCAACTTTAAAAAAGAACAACCTTTTTTGAGATAAAGTACACTCTTCTTGTAAAACAAATCGTGTTACATATGATGGTAGCTTTTTAAAAATTCAAACCATTCTTTTCATCAATAGGTGAAAATTTGGGAGATATATGGATAGAAATCACAATTACATTAACTATGCTAACAATAATATTGATATTGGAATAATAGTGTGATATTAATAATAATAATAATAGAAAAAACTAGTTAGGATAATTAATGATAAGAGGGTATAATGTGAGTTAAATTCCTCGATCTACCTCTCAAACACCATTAAATGAATGAGGTAGAGTGGAAATTTTAGTCCATTAACCTATACTAGTATTAACCGACCTATTAAAGTATGTGTTAGAGGGTAATTTTTCTGACAAAAATTCATTAGTATGAAGTTAGAGAAAAATTGTTATTCCAACCATGTATTAAAAAATACTATAATTATCAATAATCAGATCTAATAAATTCGTTGATAATGACCTTAAAAATAATATCTACAGTAAATTGTAATTAAATAATAGAATAATTTTTTTAACAAATATATCATTAAAAAATATATTTATTGATTAAAAATACATTATCCTATAATAAGTTTACAATAAGATAAGAGTAAGATAATATTAATCATATATAAATATAATGTACACTAAGAAAATAATAATAATAATAACAAGTTATAACAGTAATAGTGAAAAAAATTATAAGAATAATAACAATGATAGCAAATAATGGTAATCTTAACAATAATAGTGAAAATAATAGAAAAAATAATAAATGAAAGTCCTAAGAAAAATTATCAGAATGATAACAATAATGAGAGATGATAACGACCATTATTATTACTATAATAATAATATTAATAAAGAAATGACATAAATAATAAATTAAAATAATACACATGATAAAAAATGATGAAAGTAAAAGCAATTTTTTTAGAAAAATAATAAAAATAAGGATAACTGTTTTAAATAAGCATTCACAATTATAACAATTAAAAAAAAATACATTATAGTGATAAAATTTATATCTTATGAATACACCAAATAATTTATAAATTATCAGTAGCTTAACTAACAAAAAACCTAAAAAATGAAAAAAAAAATTAGAATTAAATAAAAGTATGAAAACTTTGTATGGACAAAGAGTTTCTGTGATAAAGGAAGAAGTTAGAGAAAACGTGTTTTTTTTTGTAGTTACTTGATGAGAAAACTGAAAGAGAAAAAAACACAGGAGCGGCGTATAGTTGAATCCAAACGGAGAAAACGAGAAAGTAATTAAATTCCAAGAAAAAGCGCGTTTATGTCAATAGTTGGATTCAATACACGCTTTCTCTTTGGATTCAACCTTTTTGGATGATCCTGTGGCTCAGAATGCACGCACCTTACACACTTTGATCTCATCCGACGGTTCCAGATGAACTCAACAATTTTGTTTTGACCACTCTGTCCCATGACATGGCGATGATCAAGCAAATCATGATTTGCCTTCAAGCAATCAATCCATTGACCTGTTCCAACTTACAACAATTTTCAAATCAAAATATTAACTAATTAATAATTTTTATTTATTTATTGTTATTAGTACTAATATTTATATTATGTTATTTTTATGCATTGAAATAACTTTTATTATCAACTCATGAAAACAAATAAAATTTTGCTCTATTTTTTTATTATATAATTTTTTTTAAACAACATAGTCCAATTAGAAAAAAAATTGTCACGACTTCTTGAGAACGATGTTTAAAATATTATGCTTAGTCCATTTTCGAGATAAGAAATTAATATGTAGGGTATATATGTCTTATGCATGATCCATTAACGCTGGCATTGGATAATATTTTTTTCTTATAATTTATTAGCATATAAAAAATATTTTTCACTAAATTTTAAATGACTAATTGGACTAGACTTGAATTAATACGCACTATAATGAACTACAAAAGTTTAATACGCCTAACCAAATTAGCTTGTGATTTATACATTACCCACAAAAATTAGTGCAAAATCACACATGACATAAACAATCTTATCGTTAATATTTCTAATTATTTTATGCATTAATTAGATGCATGAGTCAGGAGAATAATGTGATGCATCTTCTTTGTAATAATTGTTTTTCAATTATCAGACCTAGAAGCATTTTAATAAAAATGGAAGGTGAACGATAAAAGAAAAGATTTTAATAACAATTTGAATATTAATTTATTACATTTTAATTGATTAAATGTTAAAATCACATTTAAAATTAGAAAAAAAAAATAGAATGTTTTGATTTTGAATGTAAAATTAAAATTAATTACAAAAGAATTGAGTGAAATTGTATGATCTGAATCAGATGCAGGCTTTATTCAGTGAGCTGCCTAGGAAACTTCTTCATCTCTCTGAGATGGTGGCTTCTTATGAAACCAAAGCTTCCAACTTTTTCACTCAAAAAGCATATGAAACAGTTGACCAATTACACGCTTTTTGTTTTTTATTTCCACTATTTTTTTTGTCAATTTTTTTTTCTATTCATTTTTGTCTGCATTGTTTATTACTTTCCCATAAAGTTTCTCCATATACAGGTATCACTCAATCGTCATCATTCACTTTATTTCTCTGTTTTATTTACTGAAATTAAAGTTCCACAATGATCCTTTGCATATAAACTATGAGAACCCACCTTTAGCTACAACTAGCATTTATCCCATTTTTAATACATTATTTATCTTTCACCCTCTTTCAAGCCTCCACCTTTATAATTCCGTGTACATTTCTTCACCCAAGTATCAAACTTGTTCTTTATCTCCCTTTTTACATATATCATATATTCTTCCACAAGCCTCATCTCAGAGGTTTTTAATTTTGTTCATGGCAGGGTTTTTATCAGTTTTTTCTTGTTAATTTTCAGAATGATTTACTCATAGGTTTCTGATCCAAGGTTTAAGATGGTGTAGTTTCCTTGAATTCTCATCTGGGTTCAACCTGTTTGATGTTTTGACTGAATTAGAGGTGATTGTCTGATAAAAAGTGAAGAATATTTCATTTACTTTTCTTGTTTCTTTCGTCACAATACTTGATTTGAGAATCTGCGGATATGGGTTGTTGTCTAACTAAAGATTCAGAGCCAGAACGCAATGGTTATAGACATCCTGCGACTGGTGGTATGCACACCCAGAAGACTCATGAACCTTTGGTCAACCAATCAAGAGCACCTGCAAATCAACCATATCATTTACAGGAAAAGCATGCTGCATCCTCTGCTCAGACAGTGCCTCAGATGCCATGGAAGCCTTCTGGTCCTGCCCCTAGTCCTAAACCTGTGGTTGGTGTTAAGCAAGACACAATTCTAGGGAAGCAGTTTGAGGATGTGAAGCAGTTCTACACACTTGGGAAGGAATTGGGTAGAGGGCAATTTGGGGTGACATATCTTTGCACTGAGAATTCAACTGGGATGCAGTATGCCTGCAAGTCTATTTCTAAGAGGAAACTTGTGAGTAAATCTGATAAGGAGGATATAAAGAGGGAGATTCAGATTATGCAGCATTTGAGTGGGCAACCCAACATTGTTGAGTTCAAAGGGGCTTATGAGGACAGGCAATCAGTTCATGTTGTGATGGAGCTGTGTGCTGGTGGGGAGCTTTTTGATAGGATTATTGCCAAGGGGCATTACAGTGAGAGGGCTGCTGCTTCAATATGCAGACAAATTGTAAATGTAGTTAATATCTGCCATTTCATGGGTGTGATGCATAGGGATCTGAAGCCAGAGAATTTCTTGTTATCTAGTAGGGATGAAAATGCACTACTCAAGGCAACAGATTTTGGTTTGTCCGTTTTCATTGAAGAAGGTAAAGTTTGATTCATTCAATGGTCATTAGTTCGAATTCCTCTAGTATCTTAATTTTGTTGAGTTCACCAATAGATGGAATCTTCTTAGGAACATATGTTAATTTAAATTTTAGGATTGAAATATTAATGAATAAGCTTCCAAGTTTTGGCTAAATTCAAACTTTCTTTTCTCAAAGCTTACCTTTTGATTATGCTTTTGTGGAAATAATTTTGCAACTTAATGAAAATTTCACTTAGACATTTAGCTATTTTGATTCTAGTGTTTTACATACAACTAATAATTAGTTCTCATCCTTGAAGAGTAGGTGGGGTAGGTGGAAAGCCTTGGTACAAAGAAGTTTTATTGTCCCTGTTAATTGTCGCCCGATTATGTCAAAACCTGGGTTAGAAAGTTTGAGAACCATAAATTTTGCTTGACAGCACAATTTTATTAAAAGATGTAGGTTGGGATTTACTTTCATTATTTAATTTAACCAGAGGTTCGTGTCATTGTTGTTTTTCTCCATCTGTATGCAAACGTGCATATGGTTTCTAACATTTATCACTGTGCCTTTTGTGGTGTCTCTGATATCTGGTTTGGTCTCTGATCTATGAGTTAAGCTTTGGCTATACCCAAAATTCACAACCATGTCAGATTTTTGGTTTCAAATTTCATTTTATTTGTATTTCTGAAAACTCTGTGTGACTCTTTGCTTGTCTGTTGTAATCCCATCAATGTTTTGCTAGCCTTCAAACGTGGTGTGAAGGAATATAAAGTTTAATAGACAGAAAATCACTTACATTGTTCATCCTAATTAGTATCCTTCAAAAGCTTTGAGCTGACTTGTTCCATCATCAGTCGAGAATCTAGCATTTCCATCTACTCCACACATCACACATTTCATGGAATTCTTGAACACTGAGTAGTGATGAAATGTTAAATTGGAAGTTCATTTATAATATGATGCTGTCAAGTTTTAGAAAGTTACTGATTGTTGGGAAATTTGAGGTGCCTCATACATGTACGTGGTCACACACTAATAATTTGTAATGACATCATTCTCATTATATGCACTTTAATATCTTTGGAAACTACTTATTATTCAATCAGATGATTTATCAAAAATAAAATCAAGATTATCTTCCATTTGAAGTGTGTACTTAAATTTCTCTGACTAATTCTTTTCAGGAAAGGTATATCGGGATATAGTTGGTAGTGCTTACTATGTTGCTCCTGAAGTTCTGCGGCGCAGATGTGGGAAGGAAATAGATATATGGAGTGCAGGAGTCATACTGTATATCTTACTTAGTGGAGTCCCTCCATTTTGGGCTGGTAAATTGAGACTTTGCTTTTCATATGGAACAAAGAATTATCAACTTATACTAACTTGACTGTGTAAGAAAATAAAAAACTATTTTATTTTATTAAATAACAATCATACCAATTACATTTTCATCATCTTCATTTGAAATAATAAAAAATCTTTAAAAAAGGAATAAAAATATATTAAAATGAATAGGAAGATTTTGAATATAAAAGATATTTTTTCTTAATTATTGTGAAGATATTGAAAAATTCTCCCAAACCATGCTCTTGGAATTTGTTTAAGATTATATAAGGCCTTCTTTAGGGGAAGGTATCTTAATCTTTAAGGAGGAATCTCCAGATACACTTCTTCTAAAGCTTCATGAAGAAAGGCAACTTCACATCCAACTGGTATAATTCCCACACAAAATAAGCTACTAGAGCATGAACAACTAAGTTGTATTCATCTTTACTACACCACGATAAAAAATCTTCCCATAGTGCTTTAGTAAAGATACAACCAATTAGCTTCATTTGTAAGTTTTAGTATAATACCTCTTTACAACCAATTTTGCTTCCTTTGTCTTATGTTTCGTTGTAAATATCCATTTATGCCCTACCTCCTTTTTGTCTCTTGGTTTGTTCTTAATCCCCCATGTTGAGTTTCTTTCTAATGTTTGAGTCTAATGTTCAGTTCGCATGACTTCTTGGACTGAGGTAGGGATACCTATGACATTGATGACAACAATAATGTCTATTGAAAAGATTACCAATACTATATTGAAAAAATAGGGTATTTAAATCACGATCCTTTTCTCTTTCTTAGCGCAATAGTAACTCCTCCGTAACACTTACCTCTTCACTGTTGTCTTGGCTCTCACCTCCAAGTCAGACAACTCTTAATTTGAAGTCAAAGTGAGTTGTCTTCTTTGATATTTTTTGTCAAAAGAATTTTTCTTCTTATTATAACCTTTGTTTTGTTTTGGCTATTGAATTCCAATAAATACAAGCCACTCTGCTCCTTAGCAACTAAATCATCTTCCTTGTGGCAATATTCTAAAATACACAATAAAAGGAGAAAAAACATTGAACAATTCAAAATGTTATGAACTTTTGTAGTACACTATCACCATTTGCAATTGTAATTTGTTATTTTCTAATCATTTTGACATACAATTGGAATAGCTTAAGGAACTTAGATCCACATTTGAGTGAATAGTGTATAGAAAGATTTTGAAGATATTTTTATTTTTTCTAATTACTATTGAAAATATTTTTTATCCTAATAACTTTTTCTTACAATAATTAAAAGTTTAAAACATTCATTTCTTTCTTTTATGTTTTCTGTTCCTTTTTATTGTTATGCTTGTCTAATTTATTTCATCATCCATGTTAGACTTGTCTAATTTATTTCATCATACATGTTAGACTTGTCTAATTTATTTCATCATACATGTTATGTAGAGTCTGAGAAGGGAATATTTGATGCCATATTGGAAGGTCACATTGATTTTGAAAGTCAACCATGGCCAAACATTTCAAACAGTGCCAAAGATCTTGTTCGTAAGATGCTTATACCGGATCCAAAGAAACGCATTACCTCTGCTCAAGTTCTCGGTATATTACTTTTCGTGTGTTTTCTCCTTAATGTTGTTATGTACTTGCAGTTTATTAAACTTTCTCCTGAACTCCTGATAGTATCTTCCTGATCATTGGTACACTAGTGTAAGATTAAGAAGATAAGTTATTAGAGGGGTGTATGAGCTATTGTCATCCATGAAAAAACTAAACTCACTTAAAATCTTATTATATAATTCAAAAGCTGTTTTTGTTTACACACATAGTGAACATACTAGTCGCTAAGGCTAAACATAGTCGGATAAGATATATTACATTACATGTGTATTCTCAGCATCCCAAATATGTGCAAGTCCTGTTATCTTGCAGAATCTCAATTATTTATTTATTTATATTTGTGTTTGATAAAGGAAAAATATACTATTGAGGAATGAAGACCACTAACAATGCTCTATTGTAATCATTTCCTGCTTCACATTACAAGTGCTGCTGACTGATCACATGGGTTTAGCGTCCTTGTGAACTTTTTTTTCTTTATTAACGGATTTTATTCTCTCTTGTAACGGATTTATATTGCATGAATGTTTAGACCACCCATGGATTAAAGATGGAAATGCTCCAGACAAGCCAATAGACAGTGCAGTCCTTTCCAGAATGAAGCAATTCAGAGCAATGAATAAACTAAAGAAACTTGCCCTCAAGGTATGTCCATCCACAATCTACATGAAGAGTGACCAAAGTGCTCTTTAATGCTTTATTTCTTGATAGCATACCAGGTACCTCTTGTCTATGGATTGTTAAAATTATCAAAGGTTAATTTTAAACCATAGCTTCTTAAAGATATCTGTTAAATAGTAGTTACAACATTGAGATATGAAAATTTTCATGTTAGTGTACTTGTTATGAATTAGACCAATATGTATGACTTTTTAGTGTTGGTTTCCATTTCAAAAAATTCACTGGACTTCAAATATTCTTTTAGGTCATTGCTGAGAATATGTCTGCAGAAGAGATCCAAGGTTTAAAGGCAATGTTTACAAATATGGACACTGACAAGAGTGGTACAATCACCTATGAAGAACTAAAGGCAGGATTGCATAGACTTGGCTCAAAGCTTACAGAGGCTGAAGTGAAACAGCTTATGGAAGCTGTAAGCATTTTTTTTGTCATCTCTATATTTTCTTTAAGGATTTTCAAACTTATATTTCTTGGCTCAAAACTGTAGGCTGATGTAGATGGAAATGGCTCAATTGACTACATAGAATTTATCACAGCTACAATGCATAGACACAAGTTAGAAAGAGATGACCAACTCTTCAAGGCCTTCCAATATTTTGATAAAGACAACAGTGGGTAAGCCCTGATTTCTTGTCCATCCAAGTCTTTCCCCTCAATTTCTTTTTTGATTTTTCATTATGCCATCCATACGAACCTTTTGAGTTCAATACTTCACTGTCAATGCCATGCAACCTCATTTACAAGACACAGTGACAACCTCATTTACAAATCATTAACTGCTGAGTATAACTTGGATAGAGATGTCAGGAGCAATGATATATCTTATTCTTTGGTCTCCATTTGATTTCATTACAGGTATATTACAAGGGATGAACTGGAATCAGCCATGAAAGAATATGGTATGGGTGACGATGCCACGATCAAGGAAATCATATCTGAAGTTGATACAATTATCTCTGAAGTGGATACAGATCATGTAAGCTCATTTTTTATTGAATTGCTATAAGTTTATATTCTAGTTTCGTAGACAATACTAAAATGTTGTGGTTTCACAGGATGGTAGAATCAACTATGAAGAATTCTCTGCAATGATGAAGAGTGGAAACCAACAATGCAAGCTATTCTAAATCACACCAGGGTTTGGTTTCCAAGACTCCCTTTGGGAAAAAGTTTATACCTTTGAGAAGTACTTCCAAAAGTTGGTATTACTCATTGGCATGTAAAGCTTCACTTTAGAATGTTCGATTTACATTGCTTCACATGACCGTTAGTCAACTTCCTGTTTCATTTTTGTTGTTTTTTTCCACTGAAATTCTATTCGAGTTCTCTTTGAATTTGTTTTGGACACTAAACTATGAAACTCACATAGAAAAGTTGATATCTCAATAAGATTATACGAGTTTTTGTACATGAAAGTTTACATACTACAGGGAGAGTGGTTTATTTCAACCTTGGTCCATTATCTGATGACAGCCACACTATGCATCAGCACGTTTGGTTGGAGTTAACAGGATTGTATTCTGTCACTGTCAGTGCCATCTCATTTTTGAGAGTGAGGTTGTGCTTTCAAAATGAGTAAAACATCTAAGTCACAATAAACCTGGAAAAAACAAGAGAGTAGGCTAATAAATCCAATACATAGTGATTCTGCAAGGATATAGAAAACAATTTTTGTAAGTTCCTTCATATCTAATTGTCAACTTAGATAGTTTTTTATTTCCTTAATAATTAATAATCTTTGTTAGGATGGATTTTTCACTTTTGTTTCATTACTTTGAATAATGTTCTCAAATTATTCCTACTTTTTTTAAACACAAATAAATATAATCTTTCCTGTCAAATTTGACACATCGAATTATCGTTAAGAAAATGAAATCAAATTAGAAACATTCAAAACAGCAGAATAAAATTGAAAAAATCAAGAGTTATGAAGTCTTCCTTTAATGAAAATTGGATAGATTTGAAAAAATATTTACAATCTTACAAGAAATTGAGAACTCCATTTTAGATACCTTTGCAGAGAAACATTATACATGTGTTGAATGACAATTTATTTTATAGTAGGAAAATTTCCTTTTTGTTCCCCACTTCAAAAATAATGGACAGTGATTATATTTAGGCTAATTCTTTCTGCTCCAGATTAATTTGTGACCTGGATCCAACATCTTTTTTTAAAATTTCAAACGTTTTGAGTAGAGATGGTAGTATAGTAATTTATTGTAATGGTGGATGGAGTAGAAATAATACAAAGATGTTTTCGTATATCAATGTTCAGAAAATAACTTATGGATGTAAATATCTATAAGTATTCCATGTAGATTTCGGATATTCAATCCAGAAGATAAAAAGAACCTCTGAATCTTTCTTAAGATTATGAATATTCAAAAACCACTTCAGTTTTGAAGTAGCATATCTGAAAGGAAAAGATTTCTTTAATACCTAAATCAAAATAAATTTCTTTAATACCTAAAACAAAAAAAGTAAACCACATACACTTGATAAACCATTATAATAATATTTCAAATTAAACTAAATAAAATATTAATTTATCATGCTTGTGTCAAAAAGTGATGAAAAAATAGATTTCATTCTTGAATAACAAGAAAGCCAAAAAGCTTTCTAAAAAGCAATGAATGACCAATTTGGAAGCTAAGTGACACTTCAAATTGGAACCTATAATCTTTTACTCGAACCTCTTTGCATATTGCACCTGTATATGCGCCCGATTTGATGGATCTGAACCATTATCATGGATTTTCAAAATCAAGCAGTTTTTTTACTATTGTGATGAGCGATATCGACTTGGTCACAAATGCAAGCGTGAGTTCACATTGTTGATAGCAGAACCCAACGACTCTGAAACGAATGAGATTGATTTGAACAACCTCCTTCATATAAATGACCCGACTCTTAATGAACCAAAGGCGTCTCCAGATACAAACCCGACCCAAATCAGTTTACAGACATTGATGGACTACTTAATTCCTCAGATAATAAAGGTTTTGGGTCATGTCAACGGTTCCCTAGTGTTGATTCTAGTGGATAGTGGGAGTACCCACTACTTCATCATAGATTGCACAGCTAAATTCTTGGGCCTTCAAGTTTTCCCGACTCAAAACTTTCATGTCTTGGTAGGAATGGAGATGAGCTTCCATATTCATCTGTTTGCAAACATGTAGCATTACAATTGGGTTTTCACACATTTTTCGTTGATCTGTTTACATTGCCATTAAGTGGGGTTGAGATAGTATTGGGGTAAAATGGTTGACAACGTTGGGGCCAGTGTTAATTGACTATGAACAACTAACTATGAAATTCATTAGAAAGGGGAAAATAGTTGAACTTAAGGGCCTACATCAAACAACACCTCAAGAGGTCATTATACATTAAATCAAGAGGATAATTTTTACCAATGGGATAGCAGAATATTTATGATTAGAATTGTTCCCTTCCCTAGAATAGTTCCCTAAACCTTTTCTGGTACTAGAAATTGAGGATATGTTCAGTAAATATCTCCAATTATTCAAGGAATCGTGAGGCCTTTCTCTTATTTAAGCAATTGATAATCACATTCACCTCTTAGAAGGATTGACTCTAGTGATCGTCAAACCCTAATAATATCTATATTTTCATAAGCATGAGATTGAACGTCAAATCAAATAAATGATAATTGAGGAAATTAAATGAAGTAATAATATTTTCACATCCCTAATGTTGCTAGTGTAAAACAAAGATGAATCATGGCAGTTATGTTGATTACAAGGCTCTCAACATAATGAAGTAATAATGTTTTCTCATCCCTAATGCTGCTAGTGCGAAAGAAAGATGAATCATGGCAGTTCTGTTGATTACAAGGCTCTCAACACAATTACAATAAAATATTGATTTCTCATACACCAATTGAAGAATTGCTTGATGCACTTCATGGGGCACATTGATTTTCAAAACAGGATTTATGCTCCGGATACCACCAGATTATATTGAAGACAAGTGACATTTCAAAAATTGCATTTTGCACACACGAAGCTCACTACAAATATTTGGTTATTTCCTTTGAATTGTGTAAGGTGTCTGCTTCGTTTCAGTCAACTATAAATATATTACTTCAGCCCTATTTGCGGAAGTTTGTTATACATATTAGTGTATAGTAAGTCATTAGAAGATCATATCTCTCATTTGAATATTCTTTTTCCATGTCTCATGACTAATTATTTTTTTCTTAAGAGAAACAAGTGTTTGTTTTCCAAGGAATCGATAGCATGCTTCAGACATATAATATCCAGGAATGGCGTTGGCTTAGATCCTAGAAAATTCGTGCAATGATTTCTTGAATGACACCTACCACCATTAAATAATTGCACAAAATTTTAGGGTTGACAGGTATTTATCAAAATTTGTTCAACATCATGCTTCTGTAGTTGCTTCTCTCACTAACCTATTGAAGAAACACTCATTTACTTGATCTGAAGAAGCACAACAATCATGTTATCAATGTTGCCTAACTTTCAAGAGGATTTCATAATAGAAATAAATGCATTGGGGCAAGCGATGAGAGCATTTTTTTATGCAAAATAACCACCCAATTTTTTTATTTTAGTAAAAAAAATTGCTCAGAGCATCTTTTAGCCTTTGGCGTATGTCAGGGAGTTGCTGTTGATTTTGGCTTAATCCTAAGTCCCACATCGGTGGGTTCATTGTTTGGAAAGGAGGTTTGAGGGTTATAAATTAAACTCTCCTCCTTCACTGTTATATATCCCAATTTGTAATATCTTCTCCCATAATAATAAAAGTGAGCTGTTTTTGCTGTGCTCGGAGATTAGGCTAAA
>Ga0123341_1002060_pt1 | contig 16105 bp, 6 predicted proteins | sample Turbeapinknodule_FD_89959 | JGI IMG/M metagenome (GOLD analysis project Ga0123341, IMG submission 89959) | Root nodule microbial communities of legume samples collected from Mexico - Turtle bean Mexico pink nodule | ecosystem: Host-associated > Plants > Roots > Nodule | place: Mexico: Nepantla...
TTGGTGGTCTCGAAGCACTGTTTCGTTGGCTGACATTCGTTTTTCTTACATTGTTTGGTTTATCGCATTGCTCAGTACTCTTTCATTGTCTTCGTGGTTTCTTGTGAATTTTTTGGTTTGCTCTGTTGCTGCTTCCCTGTCCGCTGTCGCTTCTGCTGCCGCCACCGTTGTTCGCTCTCGTGACTCTTCATCAATGTTGGCTTCACACAATATAGACGATGTTTTAAAATTCTTAATTTTTTTTTTAATGATTTGGCATATACAAGTGCGGTTAAAGCAAATAACCACACTTGTAAATGGTATTTATAAATGCGGCTATATAACCGCATTTATATTTCTTGATTTACAGGTGCGTGTTGATCAAATGCGGTTATAAAGCCGCATTTATAAATTCGAAATAGCCGCATTTGTTTTATGTTTCTGCACTAGTGTTGATCCCCTCAAGACACACACTTCCTTTGGTTCAGCACAACACCGCTAAGAATGATGATCTTGATCCCCTCAAGAACACATAGCACTTCTCAGCTATACACACAGAGTTTCTTTCAAAGTACAAAGGATTACACTTGTTACAGAAAAGATCTGAAATCAATACAAGATGAAAATCCTATCTCACACTCTTTGACTTAAGCAATCTTTTAGCAATTCTCAACTTTTTCAAAAGCTCAATCTATGAAAAACTCAAATATGTTTTTCTATATTAAAACAAAGTTGTTTGTTGCATAATCTTAACAAACTATTTATTGCAATTAAAGATTGGTCAAAGCATTTAAAATTGGAGCGTAAACAGTTGTAAAAACATTTAATGCTCAGTCAAAGCACAAAACAGTTTTCTATTATGGTCCTAAAACAAACAATCGGTTGTTTCCACGAATCAATCGTTTGTTTTTGTTTGACAACAAGTCAACCATCAAAAACAGTTTTCAACCTTTTTCAAAACACCTAAGTATAAAACAATCGGTTGTTTCGACAAAACAACAAGTTATTTTTCACTTAGTTTGAAAAACACTTTTCATTTAAAAGATTTGAGAATGCTTAAGCTTTGGATTCAATCAAGAGTGGATTTACACATAAAATCTACCCCAGATCCTATCTAAAGACAACTCAGCAACAACAAGCACATCCAGCCTTTCATCAACCTTCAAAGGGTTTGGATTCTTCAAAGTTTGAACACACTTGGTTCAACAAAAACATGTTGCATCTCCTTGACAAATAGAAAGGCTTCTCGACAATTCCATAAAAGCCATTTTGTTTTATAGAAATGCATTTAATCAAGCTCACAAACACATCAAACATCTTCTTGGTTTTAATAGAGTTTAGGGTTTAGGGTTTTAATAGAGATTTTTTCCTTTTATCTTGGAATTCCTATATTTAAAGGATCTCGTAAAGGCATTTATTTTATACGTATTATGGAAAAATTCATATTGCAATTATCACTACAAAAGAATCATTAAATAGAAATCAATTTTAGAGACTAAACATAATTAGTTATTATATTAACTAAATCAAATACTATTTTAGAGACTAAAAAAATTATTGGTTTCTAAATTAATTTATATTATTGATAAATAGTTTCTGAATTGGTATCTAATTAGCTACCAAAGTTTTTGCTACCAAATTTAGAATCTAAATAATTGGTAGTTAAATAGAAATCAATTTTAGTTTCTAAAATAGTATATAATTTAGTCAATATAATAATTAATTATTTTTAGTCTATAAAATTGTTTCTATTTAATGATTTTCTAGTCGTGTATAAAAATGAAAAGAAAAATTGTTAATGATGGATAGAGTTCAACTTGCCAACTTTATGATTGATGGTTTGATGTTATATTCTCTTTGGGTTTACTAATGGCCTATGCATAGTCTTAAAAAGATTGGGAGTTGGAATAAAATTTGTATTAATGGACTAGTGACATATCTAAAAGAGATATGGTCACTTCAAATTGGAATAAGTTATGTAGTCATATGGAGAAAAGGGGCTCGGTGTTATTAGGAGTTTCAATATGTATGCTAGTATGATGAGAAACAACATCCTTGATATAAATAATCAAGCTCTAATGATTTATAAATCCTCTGTAATTTTGAATAGTATTAAAAATTGACTATCTACAATTAATTGCAATTAGATGAGTTGTGGGGAATAACACTAAAATATATTGTTGGAATATTCTTGGTGTTCAGAGGAATCTTTAATGTTTGAGAATTTTCCAAAGGATATCTGCATAGAATCTCCAATCTCGTGTTGCAAATGCTTGTGACATTGATTGGAAAATTCCTACCTGGATTTTTTAAGAGTTTCCTTTTTGTAGGAGCATCTTGATAACGTTCTATTTTTTAATAAGCAAGATGAGGGTTTTTGGACAAGTGTTAAAGATGAGATTCTAAATCACAAAACTGTTAAAAACTCTATTAGAAACTAGCAAAACCAACAACATGCTCAAGTTGCTTGGACCAACTATATTTGGAAACAATGTATTCCTTCTTCTAGATCATTCATTGCTAAAAAATGTTTCCTAATAGATTTATCTCTAGATCTCTTGATGAGATAATGTGTAAAAAGTGGAATCTCTTTATTTGCAACCTCTATCATGCACATATTGAGTCCACACAGTACTTCTTTTTTAATGGTAAAATTGTGAAACAATTTTGGTTTTGGATACAAGATTTGTTTAAATGCAATATTAACCTCTCCTCAAGATCTTATCGTATTATATATTCTGACAGCTCACAAATTCAAGTTTTATTTTATTTTGGCTTGAAAAAGTTAACGTCCCTTTTGTATATTTTATCACATAAAAATTACAACTAAAATTTCCTTTTTTTATTGAATAACAAAGAATAGGAGAAAAGTTGTAAAAGTATTTTGACCCTCCAATATTTCTTCTCTAGCTCTGCCATTGAAGGGTAATTCCTAACCAACCTCCAAACCTCATTTTCAGCGTCAGTTAAGCAATTTAAGAGACAAACACAGAGTTCTTAACTGTTCTTAGTTTTAACCCTGAGTTTGTGAGGGTGAAATATGTGATTGAATAAATTGTAAATTGTTCTTTTATACTTTAAAATATAGTTCTTGAACTGCCAGAATCGGTAATAATTTGTTCTTCTCATGGTAGCAGAGCATTGTTAGATAACCTCACAGTGGATAAATTACAGACTCAGGACAGCCTAATGCCAAATTATAGAATTATGCAGTTCTTCTGTGAGATATTTCTGTAGTTGTCTTGAGACTGAAGTGGTAGTTCAAACTAATTAGGCTCTTGCCTGAGATAATTTAATTTAATATAAGGCTGTGTGCATGTGTGAATGTTATTTTTTGGGATTTATAGAATGTATGCATGTGAAAATTGTAATTAAGATCAAACTCAGTGCAAACTGAAGTAGTAGTAGGATAAGCCATCACAATTTATTTGGACATCTAAGATGTGCCAGTCTATTAGCAGCTTTCACTAATCAAAATGGAATGCAAAAATATAAAAAGGTCATGACATAAAGAGAAAATAAACTAAAATTACAAATAGATTATACTATAAGAGAAATCAAATCAGTATGCTTCCAGAAACAGTGATTTTGTTTTGCATTGTAAACTCAATACAGCATATCTTACATCCAACAAGTCATGAAGCTTTCATCCCAGATAGAAATTTTGAAGCTCATCCTCCAAAACTGCAAATATTGTGCGATAATTTAGATTACATATTCTAGAGACTGAATTCTTGTAATGAACTGAATAAAACTAAAAATCTATGTAACCATTAGACTTAAGAAAAGTGCATAACTGTAAATAATCGGTTCATGCCAAGATGTTCATTTTTGTTTTGAAAAAGTCATTCTGCCTTTCCATGTCAAAAGAAGATACTGATTTATTCAACTAAGAAATCAGAGAAATAAACATTGCAAAGTTAAAACAAAGAAGTTATTGGAATAACATACCTGTTATCCTTTAAGCCACCTATTGCACTTGGCTACATTCAATTCAACCACTACAAGTATATGGTCTGTCAGCATGTTTAAGACTCTCATATAAGCAATTCTCCATGGTTGCCAAAGAAGTATTGTCCCTAATAAGCCCCAAAAGCCTATGAAGAATCCTAGCCCCAAGCTCATGTATAATGCTCCATAGAAAACTGAATTTTCATCTTCATCATCAACTTCTGTTCCTAGAGTCTTTACTGTTGCATTGTCTCCAGGGCAACTTTTGTTTAGTTGCTCACCACAAAGACCAAGATTTCCTTCAAAGCTAGAGGCATCAAAGGTTTGCAACTGTCTTCCCCAAGGGATTGTTCCATTCAGATCATTGTTCGATAAATTCAACACAGCAAGACGATCAATTTTGGCGAGAGAAGAAGGAATTTTTCCGAAGAGATGATTTCTTGATAAGTCAAGAAATTCTAGTGAATTTAAATTCCCAATATCAGAAGGAATTTCTCCATCTAGGTTATTTCTTGATATATTCAAAGAAACCAATCCAAGTAACTTTGTAACCTCTTTTGGTATTTCACCTGTAAAATCATTACTCGAGAGATCAATGCTCTTTAAAAGATACTCGGGATTCAGAAACACGTGTTCCTGACCTTTCCACGTCAATAACACATTAGAACCATAAGAACCTCCTATGATTTCATCTTGTTTTACAACTGTTTTATCCATCATTGCAGTAAAATTACTCAAGCATGTTGGAATTCCTTTTGACAAGTTATTCCTTGAAAGATCCAAGACAAGAATTTGACTCAACTTACAGAGATGTACAGGAACACTTCCAAAGAAGAGATTTGACCGCAAGCTCAAGATTTTCAATTGTTGTAAACTATCTCCAATCCATGAAGGTATTAGACCAGGAATCAAATTTTCGCTCAAGTCTAATGTCTCTAAATGAGGGTGGTTTTTCAATGTGAGTGGTAGCTCTGCTGTTAAACTGTTGTTTCTCAAGAGTAAAACTCCCAAATGAACAAGAGCACCCATGGACTTTGGAATCTTCCCAGACAAATTATTATTGCTTAGATCAAGAAATTCCAGCGAACTTAGATGTTCCCAACAGTCGGGCAATTGTCCTGTTATTTGATTATTTGATAAATCCAGTATGCTGATTTTTGCGGTTGCTCCTTTTCCACAAACAAATATATCCAAATCTGAAATCATATTATGGGAAAGATCCAAGGTTCCAACTTGTGACAAAAATGTAGGAACTCCCCCATCAAGTTTATTTGAATTTAGAATTACTGTATTTGTATCTGCCTTGGTAAGCTTGATTGGTAAATTTGGGATTGTACCTTTGATACTGTTGTGAGACATGTTCAAATCACTTACAGATTGTAACTTGTTCCAAAACCAATCTGGTACATAGTAATCAATCTCAGCATCAGAAATATCTAGAAAGCTTAAGCGACTTTGAGTCTGGAGCCAACTTGGAAAACTAGGACCCAACTTGCAAGAAGCTAGTCCCAAATAAAATAATTGGAAAGGTGGAATCCAAGTTGTATCCAACTTTAGCGACAATGAGTTGTGTGTTAAGTCTAAATCGATCAATTTTGACAAATTTTTGAAATGCAATTCATAGATATCACCCTCCAAGTTATTCTCCTGCAGGTGAAGAGTCTCCAACTCATACAGCAGCCCAATACATTTTGGTATTTCTCCCGTGAACCTATTATTGGAAAGATCTAATATCCTTAAAGATGACAACATTGAAGAGTTTTTAATGAGGCTAGAAATTTTTCCACTCAAGTTGTTACTCCTAAGGAGTAATTCCTGTAGTGTGCGTATATTTCCAAGAGAAGCTGGGATCTGACCATGCAGTTTGTTGGAGGAAAGGGAAAGAACTTCAAGAGAGTTCATTACTTTACCGAATCCATCTGGGATGGGTCCTTCTAACAAGTTACCTCCTAGGGAAAGTGTATGAAGATTGGTGGTGAAGTTGGAAATCAAATGAAATACAGTTGATGATTTCAATAGATTAAGGGAGAGATCAAGGGTGACAAGAGAAGTTAAAGACTTTCCTATGAAAGCAGATGGAACAAGAAAATTTGTATCAGTAAGACTGCACTCTTCTAGATAAAGTTCTCGTAGTGTGGAGCTGAAATTGAAATTTCCTAGAATCGTTGATGATGTCAGGTTATTGAGAGCGAGATCAAGGACAGCAAGAGAAGGAAAGTTTGGATAATGAGGAGACGACAAAACAATATTATTTCCACGAAAATGAAGTTCTTGGAGGTTATGGCTATGGTTGACCAACAATTGAAATGTTGATGATGTCAACATATTATCAGAGAGATCAAGGATGGAAAGAGAAGTGGAAAGGTTGGAATGAGAAGGAAACAAAGATGAAACATCCTTATCTAAAAGACTACAACGGACTAGACTCAACTCTCTCAAGTTTGGAATAAGCTCACTAATTATTTGTAGCCAGTGATGAGAGTAAGCAAGATTAGTCAATGAATCGAGACCAAGAGTTGTTAACAAAGATAGAGAAGATAACCATTTTGCACCATTAATTGTTAGATCAAAATTGCCACCAAGTCTGAGAGTATGCAAGAGAGGAAGATTTCCAACCTTGAAAGTGATTCCTCCAGACAGTAATGTAAACCCAAGATTAAGATACTTCAAATGCGAGAGATTTCCGAGATGATAAGGGATTTCTCCTTGGAGATAATAATTGACACTTAGATCTAGATATCGTAAACTTGTAAGTTTCCCTAGTTGAGAAGGGATTGCTCCACTGAGAGAATTTCCTCTAAGATCAAGATACTCCAACTTTGACAGATTTCCCAGTTCATAAGGAATTTCTCCATAAAAATTCACATTTGATAGATTGAGATATCTTAATTTTTTGAAAGAGCCCATGTGCTGAGGGAGCTGGGTTCTACCAGAATCATCATTATTGCTTAGATCCAAATATTCCATGTTTTTTAAGTCAATCAATGAAGTAAGATTGATTGAACCTCTCAAAAAATGCACTTTGGAACCACGAAGATCAAGAATTCGTACGTCACCTGTTTCATTGTTGCATTGAATGCCTCTCCATTTGCAGCAATCTATGTTGCTGTCATCATCCCTCCATGTTGACAGCATGCCAGAATGATCTATGAGGCCTTGTTTGAAGTTGAGGAGTGACTCTCTCTCCCTCGCTATGCACTTCACTTGTGATGACGAGATGAATGCATGAATGGGCACTTGGGTATGTAAAAAGAGCACTAGTATTGCAGACAATACTTTGAGAAAATAACAAGCCATTACAATTTTCCAGATATGCTATGAACTTTGATAAAAGTGAAAGAACAAAAGCACTACAAATTATGATTTGCACAACCCGGCAACGGGGTTTAACAGTTTGTATATAATTGTGTGAGACTTCATTTATAAGCCCTCCGTCTTTGTTGACTACTGCAAGTCAAACAAGGAAGAAAGTTTCAAAGGTAAAATTAATTAAATGGAAACAAAATCAAAGGAAACTAACTCCTAACTCAAGCCACCAAATGAAATAATGAGAATAAAGATGAATATGATATATACAATACTATTTTTGTTTTCAACTACAAATGAAGCAATGAGAAAGTTCATGTGAATAAAACATTTTTTAAGTACGTTTATTGAAGCAACATATAAATATATATAAACTGAATTATTTAATATTCATGAACACTCATTTTGTTAGCATTAAACTCAAAGTCGTCATCAGTTTTATTTAGAAATTTGAATGATTAATAATTATTAGCTTTAATCATAGTTTTGAATGTCATTTATATTGTGATTTTAAATGTAATTTATAGTATAGCTTTGACGAGAGAGAATGTAGAATTTGAAAAGTCTATTGTAAGACTATTTACAGGAGACTGTATTCTTATCTGAAGAGTAGCAGTGAAATAAAAGTGATATTCTCTGTTCACAAATTGGTATCAGAGCTATGGCCAGTATAACCAATAATATGTCCCTTCCTAAATTAACAAAGATGACCAATTATGACAATTGGAGCATCCAAATGAAAGCTCTTCTAGGATCTCAAGATTGTTGGGAGGTGGTTCAAGAAGGTTTTGAAGAACCAGAAAATACTACTGGTTACTCGGCGCCCCAAAACAAAGTGTTCAAAGAGACACAATCGAAAGATAAGGCAGCTTGTACATGTTGTATCGAGTTGTTGATGAGGCAATCTTTGAGAAGATTGCGGGTGCATCCACTTCAAAGGAAGCATGGGACATCTTGGAAAAGGCGTTCAAGGGTGCAATCCGAGTTAAACAAATGCGGCTTCAAACTCTACGAGGTGAGTTGGAGGCCATGAAGATGAAGGAGTCAAAAGATGTATCTTGTTACATCACTCGTGTGCAAATGGTAGCCAATCAACTTAAACGCAATGGAGAAACTCTCACGGATGCAAGGGTCGTAGAGAAGATTCTTCGGTCATTGACGGATGACTTTGAAAATGTTGTATGTGCAATCGAGGAGTCAAGAAACTTGGAAGAGATGACCATTGATGATCTCGCTGGTTCTCTTGAAGCACATGAACAACAAAAGAGGAAAAAGAAACAAGAAGTCTTGGAGGAAGCCTTATAAGCAAATATGATCATAAAGGAAGACAAGGTGATGTACGCGCAACATAACAGAGGGAGAGGACATGGACGCGAAGGTCGTGGTCATGGAAACAATAATGAAGAAAAGGGACAAAACTGGCGTGGACGAGGTCGTGGTCGTTCAAATCGTTCAAATATTGAATGTTACAATTGCGGGAAATATGGACACTATGCAAAGGAGTGCTATGCCAAGAAGAGAGTGGAAGAAAGTCCAAATTTAGTGGAGGAAGATGAGACAAAAGAGGAAGGAATTCTCATGATGACCAATGAAGGCGTCACTCTAGATAGTGACATGATATGGTATCTAGACACTTGTGCTAGTAATCATATGTGTGGGCACAAACACTTATTTCTTGATATACAATAGATAGAAGATAGTCATGTGTCTTTTGGAGACTCAACAAAAGTTCCAATCATAGGCCGGGGGAAAATATGTTTTTCCCAAAAGGACGGAAAAGAAGGTACAATGGAGGATGTTTATTATGTACCCGACTTGAAGAATAATATGCTCAGTATGGGACAATTATTGGAGAAAGGTTATTCGATTTTCATGAAAGACCGAATTTTGCACTTGAAGGACAAAAATGAAAGTGTTCTTGCAAATGTGGAGATGTCAAAGAATCGAATGTTCAAACTCAACTTAAAGAGTACATTGTCGGAGAAGTCATTTTGTGATGAAAAAATTGAGCTTGAAGTTTTAAGGGCAAAATCAAGTAGTTTGGAAGAATTGTGCAATTTATTGACTAATGAAAAGCATAATCTTCTCAATGAAAGGAGTGTCATAGTATCTCAATTGGAGAGTGCTGAAGCAAAATTTGGTAACCTGGAAAGAAGGTTTACAAAATTGGAAGAAAAATATGTTGATATGGAGAAAGAAAAAGAAAGTAGATTCAATCAAGTAGAAGAACTCCATTTGTTGCTTTTGGCACAAAAAGAAAAGGTGAATGAATTTCTATCCAAATTAGAAGCCCCTTATAAGTTTTCAAATTCCCTTGAAAATAGTGTTTTTGATTTGGGAGAAGAACCTAAATGGAATGGTGTTGACCCTTTATCTGAAAAGGATATATGGTCTAATGATTATGTTCTAGGCTCATTGAGGTCAAAGTCTTTCTTAAATCTTTTTAATTCAAAGGGTGAAAGTAGAGAAGATTTTGTTTGGGAAATTAAAGGTAATTCAATTCAAAATTCTGCATGGGTTGGTGCAGTGAAGAAAACTGAAGTGGCTTCTAATCCATAACAGTATGGTGATTGTTGGGAAAATATTGGAAATGTGGGTGATAACGATAAAAAAAACAATCTGAATGAGAAATATGAAAGGAAAATATGAAAGGTTTGAGTTTAAGGGAGGAATTCGTTAGCATTAAACTCAAAGTCGTCATCATGTAATTTATAGTATAGCTTTGATGAGAGAGAATGTAGAATTTGAAAAGTCTATTGTAAAACTATTTACAGAGACTGTATTCTTATATGAAGAGTAGTAGTGATAAAAGTTATATTCTCTGTTCACACATTTCAGTAAACCATTTAAAATATTTTTAAATTATCATTTTAATCCATTGAAAAAGTAAAGCACAAACAACTAAAATCCTTTAAATCAGGATCATTTGAGACGAGAACTAACGAGAGTGCATGCTAGAACTAAGAATACCTAACAAATTAAAAGTATAAAATATTTAACGGCAGATATTTAACTACCTTTTAATACCTTGTACATAAATTCTTATTATTTTGCCATTTTGGTAAGTATTCTTTCAAACTCAATTACGTTCTTCTTTGGAGGTGAGTGATTGAGAGTTGATAGCTAGGGTTTTGTCCTCCTTTGATAGTGCAGCACTTTGAAATAGCGGTTGTGTTTTGCTAGTTTTTCTCATGTGTTTCTCACTATAGTGTCTTGTTTTGCAATGTTGGACCCCTTATCAGCGTCTCGTTCGTCATTGTTCTTGTGCTAGTCGATCGATGGTCAATGTTGTGTTCCTAGTGATTCGGTTTGACACATGTTTGAAGCGTTGTTTCCTTTTGGTGGGATGGGGATGAATTCTTCCAGTTTTCAAATTTCTTGGGAGTGTCTCAAGGACCAAGATTGTTCTTCATAAGCCAAGTCATCTTATGTGACTTATGCACAAAAGAATACTTTTGCACAAGCTTTGAATAATGCTTGTGATATTCCTCTTTCAGAGTTGTTTTCTCCTTGCATCAAGGGAGATTTGATATATGTTCAAATTGACGAAGATGTATATCTCGTAGGTAAAAATTGCCTTCGTGGAAGACCTAGTTTTGCTTTTTTGTAGATATTGAATTTGACAAGTTGATGGCAGAACCCCCAGCCACATGTAACCACATAATAAGGAGGATGAAGACCTAAAGGTTGTTTATTGATTTATTTGCAAATATGGGACTAATTGGGCTTTTGTTTATTTTATTTTTTTTGGTCCAATCAAGAGGACAACTCTAGGGTGAATGAATGTACAAACATATCCAAGAAGACCTCCAACTCATCAAAATATAAACTAGAGCTTTCGTCAGAAGAACACAAGAAGACTGAGTTTTTGCTGACTAATCAACATTATTTTTGGGTCAAGCTTTAGCTTAGACAAATTGTATAATTTAGGATTTCATGGGCCATGTATTGGGCCTAGTAGCATAAAATAATTGGACTAAATATTTAGGCCAAGTAGCATAGGTTTTTGGGCTTGTATTTTGGTCAATAGTAAAATTGGACTAGTTAGGGTAACAATTGAGCTTCTTTGAGCCCAATGTAACCCTGAACCGTCTAGAGTAAATTGGAGAATGAAAATCACCTTGACATGGAGCACATGGACGTCCACATGGCAACCTAGGAGTGGAGAGGATTTAGCATGGAAGGTGTGAACTAAACATGGAAAACATGACTCCACATGGCACCTTCTCATTGGATAGTTTTATTTTGAATTTTAAAATTTTGGCTCCAAAATCTTCAGCCCTCTCTCCTATAAATTGTGGTGCCTTGCTCTCATTTTTCTAAGATTAATGAATGAGTGAATTGCTGCCAAGTTTGCTAGCCTTCTCACTTTTGTCTTTGTCTCTCTAGGATAGACACTTTAATTTTCTTCTTCACCTAACTCAAGTGGCCCAACCAATCATTCTCCCTACCTCTCATGCACCTTCAAGGAATCCATAGCTTTATATGAGCCATCCTTGTTCATCTCTTCCATTGAAGCTTCCGCCAATCCTCTCCAAAATTCAAAAAAAGAATTCAGTCATGAAGGCACAATTCCATCAGAAGTTGCCTCCATTTTGCTCTTCATGCAAAATGATAATGCATGATATTTCTACATGAAAATGACATCTTGATAAGCTCAATAACAAAACCAAATGGCCTACTATTTTTTCCAAACATGTTGTTGTAAAGTATAAACTTGTGACTATCCAAACCAAAACAACTAATGATGTCCCTCACAAGCAAGTTGTTGGTGTCAAAGAGAAACAAAATTGTGCAGTAGAGTATATGGTCATTTGGTTATTTGAAGTTATGGTCATTTGAAGTTTTTTCATACTAATTTTTGGCATGAAACCATAAATCTATCACTCTTGTCCTCAATTTCAGGACTCCTTCATCAAATATACACTAAATTAAGTTCCCACAAAAAAAATTGGATCAAAAATCACTTTCTACCTATTTTTAATGAATTTTACAATATTGTCTCAATTATGCAAACCAAACGAGCCTTGCTTTCTTTCTCTTTAGTGATGATACATACCTTAAACTACCATAAACTACTAACTAATCAACATAGAGCATGCAAATATTTATAATAAATTAATTAAAAAAAATTAAAAATACTAACTAACCTTCTATAGTAGTTTAGGGTTTAGGTGTTGCCACTATCGCGCGCGCGGAGGGGAGATGCGGCGACCACCAGTGACATCAGACGGTGTAGAGGGGGAGGAGAGATTAAGATGCACATTGGAGGGATGAAGATGCGCATTAGAGAGATGAAGATGCGCGGATGAGAGAAGAAGACGCTAGTGGCGCAAGGGTTGGGGAGTTTGGAGGTGTGGGGTGGAAGCTCGTCGGGTTTGCAATGAGAGAGGAGACCTAGAGGCACGGTGACGACGACAATGGAGTTGCAAGTGGCGCTCAAGGGAGAAGAAGAGCGCGAGGGAGAGCGGTGGCGCACACCGTAGAGGCACGACACAAGGGGAGGCTTGGAGGCAGATCTGAGGCGCGACTTGTGCAAGGAAGAAGATGAAGTGAGGAAGGTTCAGTGACAGTGAGGAAGAAGGGAGTGATGAGAGGAAAAGATGAATGGAGGAGTGTTGGCCGCGTAGAGAGTGAGGAACAAGTGAGTAATGAGAGCTTGAAGAGATGAAGTGAAGAGAGTGACAGAGTGGCCTGCGTGGAATAGGGTGTCAGGCAAGGATATAACTATAGTTCTCTTCCATCATGAAAACCCCATAAAACAGCATATAACGACGACGCAGGCGAGAATCGTCATTAAAAAGTAGCAAAAATTTGAAAGAAATTACAACGATGCCACCGCCTCTCTTATTACGATTGTTTTTCCATAACCGTCTTTATAGGGAGTCATTTTGCGTATTTTATACTAGTCTGTTGTTGAAAGAAGTTAACCAACTCGCCTTTATGATTTGGATTTGCGTTTTTCAGTTGTTCTTTATGCAATTCTTATTCCTTTTAGCGTAACAAACTTATGTCATGTCTAGAACAAGCTTAATTAGTTTGAGACTAAAGTGAGAGAGAAAATTTTATTTTGATGAAAGTTTGTATTATTCGAACCTCAAGTCCGAGAAATAACATTGCTAAAGTCAATCACCGCACCCGAGGTATTGTCGGTTAGAATTGATGGCTTAAACAAGAAGGGGGGTGAATTGTTTGTCAAAGATTTTCGCAAAACTTTATTAAGAATGAACCTTTGTCAAACAATCACAGATAAGCAATTAAGGAAAGCAATCAAACAATGTTACAAAAACTGCTTTTAAAATTTTAACCGATTGAAATTGCGTTTTAATCGGTTGTTTATACCAGCAGTAGAAACAAAATTAACACAAACAGTTATAAGGGGTTAGAGATAGAGAAATTTACACAAAAGTTTTATACTGGTAGAAGAACCCAGTATGGATCAACTGGTGTTGAACCTTAAGGGCTACATATGGAGGTGCAGGAAGAAGTAGTATGGGAAAAATATATGGGCAGCAAATTGGGCCAACTTTTTGAAGGAAATTGTTTTTAGTGACGTTAAGGGTGTACAAATTAAATAGGGTTGCAGAGAGTAAAAATATGGGCGGGCCAGAAAATTACAAATAATGACGTGGGGGTGTTTAAATTAAATAAGGGTTGCAGAGAGTAAAAAATATGAGCAGTAGATTGGGCCATAAAATTACAAATAAGGATGTGGGGTGTATAAATTAAATATGGATTGCAGAGAGTAAAAAATATGAACAGCAGATTGGCCAACTTTTGCAAGAAAATTACAAATAGTGATGTGGGCGTGTATAAATTACATACGGGCTGCAGTGAAGTAAAAATGGTTGGCTGACGTAAATTCGACATTTAGGCGTTGGTTTTTGCTTGTTCATGTCTGTTTTTAGTCGACGAAAAATCCTGTTTTTCTTGTAGTAAAAGTTTACTACAGAAAAATCCAACTGCATTTCACATCTCTAGTGGCATGCAAATATAGACAAAAATGACTAACACGAGAAAAGGACACATGTACTATTATGTTGCGACATTTATTAGTATTTTTACAAGTCATGAAGTACTCTTTTTATCTTTAACTAAAGATCTTTTATTTTTAAAATGTGATAGATTTTCAATTTGAATATATAGGGTCTTTCAATAATTATTTATAACTTACCACTGTAAATGAAAGTCCTATTTAAATATTTAGCAATATCTGTGGAGAAAATCAAATAAAATAAACTTTATGGTAGCTTACGGTGAATAAAATTAGGAGCAAACTATCAAGATGGAAATGAAGGATTTATCATTTACGGAACAAGTATATCTAATAAAATTTGTTGTTGCTATTTTACTATTATACTACTTTTTCTTCTACAAAGAATCAATTGTGTATGGAAGACAATTATGAAAATATAAAAAAAAATTCTTTCGGAGACTGGTTCTGAAGTTAAAACACTAAAAAATTTATTAAATAAAAAATAATTCTAGAGATAAAAATAATTAGTTAGTATATTAATTAAATTAAAAATTAATTTATAAATAAAAAATAATTAAAGAACATTGATAATTAGTTTACATATCAATTTATAAATATTTGATATATTTTTATTAATAATATAGAGATAGATGAATTCAAATTTTCACACATTTAATGTATGTATATTTTAGTTAATTTTGGGATTGAAAATAAAGAGGATTATACTTGGTTTAATATTTTTCCTTATATAATTAGTTTATATTTTTTTTTGAAATAGATTTAGTCTGCCAAAATTAAATTTGGTTGATTTGTTCACTACAAGAAAATCATCAAATAGAAACCAATTTTTAGAGACTAAAATAATTAGTTGCAATAGTAACTAAATTAGAGACCATTTTAGAAACTAAAAAAAAAATTGGTTTCTAAATTAGTTTCTATTATTGTTAAATGGTTTCTAAATTGGTATCTAATTAGCAACCAAGGTTTTAACTACCAATTTTTTAGATTCTAAATTTGGTAGCAAAAACCTTGATTTTTAATTAGATAACAATTTAAAAATCATTTAACAATAATAGAAACTAATTTAGAAATAACAAATTTATTTAGTCCCTAAAATGGTCTTTAACTTAGTCATTAAAATTGATTTTTATTTCATGATTTTCTTGTAGTGGTTTATTGGAAATGTATGTTTATATTTTTTTTTATGAAATTTACACACTGTCACACATGATTGATGGCCTAAGTCAGGTCTATATGGGATGTCAAGGTTTTGTGTAATGTTTACTGAGTGAGTTTTAATAATAACTTCTTTTACATAAACATCTTACTTTATTAAAAAACCAGATTTTGGATTATTAAAAAAAGAAACAAACTAATCTATTTAAATAAATGTAAATAATAATTATTTTAGCATACTATATTAATTATTTATTACCTTATTTATATTGTAAGTATGCTAACCTATATAAGGATTGTCTGAAAGTTTGTTGAATGCGATTTTTTTTATGTATCAACTTTCTAAGATTTAATATTTTACTAATCTAACTCAATTGAAAGGTAAATAAAACGTAAGTAAAATATTCTTATGATCATTTTAAATAATTCTATTACAGTTAATGAAGATGAATATTCATTGTCCGATGTGGTGCATCAAATGGAGCGCAGGTAATCACACGAAATCGTAATAGAGAAAGGGAGGTTCTGATGAACCCTAATTGCAAATGAAAAAGAGATAATGACTTAAGTATAAAAGAGAGAAAAGAAGAGAAGAGAAAATACAAAAGAAATTCTTATTTACTTGTGTATTAGAGAGTAAAATACATGGTGTATATATAAGAAAAAGACTAAGACCTAGCTGAAACAGAAAAGGAAAGTTGGGCCAAACAAACAAAA
>Ga0123341_1002061_pt1 | contig 16103 bp, 10 predicted proteins | sample Turbeapinknodule_FD_89959 | JGI IMG/M metagenome (GOLD analysis project Ga0123341, IMG submission 89959) | Root nodule microbial communities of legume samples collected from Mexico - Turtle bean Mexico pink nodule | ecosystem: Host-associated > Plants > Roots > Nodule | place: Mexico: Nepantla...
AAATTAAAATTATAAAAAATAATAATTTATTATTTATTTATTTATTTTTAAAATGGTGTTAGATAGGAAAATAAAAAATAAAAGAATGCAGGAAAATAAAAACAAAAGGGTGCTAAATAAAAAATTAAAAGCAAAAGGATGCTAGATAGAAAAATAAAGATGTAAATAATGCTAAATAGGGAATTGAGCCGAAATATGGATGTTAAATAAATAATTTTCTTTTAAGAAAAAATGACTAGTGTGAGAAAAACCCATAAAGTGTAGCGTGTGGGAATGAGTATGGTAAAAGTGAGAGTGTGCTTTGTGTGTATGGTGCAGTCCGTGAATGTGGCAGGAGAGAAAAGAGGTGTAAGTGAAAAAGTGGGAGAGAGAAAGGTGAAGTTTTTTGTGTGCGTGAGTGGTGGTGGAGAATGAGAGTGGACGTGTGAGATAGAGGGAGTAGGGGAACTGCCGTGTGTCAGAGGATGTGTAAGAGGTGAGTCGCAAAAAGTGAGGTGTGAGGGGACGTGAGAGACAGTGGCGCAGGGGTGCAAAAAGTGAGAGAGGGGTAAGAGGAGTAGAACAATCAAGGTGGGCTGGACGTGCGTGAAGTAAGAGAGGAGGTGTGAACAGGAGAAGGTGAGAGTGGGCTAAGGGAGGTGCACTGGGTAAGAGTGGGCGTGTGAGCAGGTGAAAATGAAATTGGGCTCAGCGGGGTGCGTCAAGTAAGAAAGGGGAGTGCGAGCAGGAGAAAATAAAGGTGTGCTAAGGGGGTACACTGAGTAAGAGTAAAGGTGTAAAAGTAATAGAAAAATATATTTTTTCTTTTTCAACACTAAATAATCTTTTTTTATTGTTTTCGGTGATTTTTGTAGGAAAACAAATTAGAAGATATACTTTTTATTTTATTTTTTATTAACGACAAAATTTTAAATACTAAGACGAAATTGGGTATTGAGGGAAGTACACACTCAATAAAAGAAGAGTCTTTAAAGGTTCTTCTTCCTCCTTTAGTCTTCTAACTATGACCTTGGTTAGAGGATCAATGTATGATCTTGTAGATGGTCCTCCATCAAGCCCTCCCACTTGAAAAAGATGAAAAAGATTTGTCCTCATATTTGATTCATCTTCATCGTCATCTTCACCTTTATAGTCAATAATCAATAGGAGGATCTAGCCTATATGCATTATCACTAACTTTATGGAGAACTTGGAACGGATAATCTCTTCTAGGATTGAGTTTGGACTTCCTCTAAGAGAAAAATGTTTATTTTCTTAAGTGCAGTTATAATAAGTCCCCTTCCTCAAAAGTTATTTTCTTGTCTTTTGTTGTTATATTCAATGTATTTATGAGTTTTCCTTTCAATTTGGTCATTAACCTTCTCATCAAACTTCCTAACAAACTTAATTATAAACAATCTTTCATTATGAATTAAAGAAGTTGTATCCGAAAGTGGTAGTAAGTCAAGAGGTGAGAGAGGATTAAAATCATATACAACCACAACAGATCTAGGAAGAGGACTATGTAAAGCAGAACACCGGTCAATTTTGTGGCCAAGTTAGCCATAATGGTCACACTTGTGATGCCTTTTGCCCAGCTTAGAAAGGCAAGTGCGATCATAACACTAAGAAATTAAAGCATAAAAGTCATCAACTGGAAGAGGTATATCAATTATGTGTTTACCTAGAACATGCAGGAGGGTAGAACAAATGGAAGTAAAATTGGGAACAACACAAGATTTCAAAATCTGATCACGAACATGAGAATAATCATCGTGTAGGCCATGTAAGCCCAATAACATGAAGAACTTGGACCATCACTCTAGTTCTTGAGAAGGAGTGGAGACATGAGGCAATAATTCATTAAAATCATGAAGAAGATCACGAAGTTTACCCAGATATTCAACCATTGTACCATCAAGACGTTTGGGAGCAACAATGATGAGGAGATTTTGACACACTCCATAAAGACATTGAGTATCATTGGTGTATAATAATTTTTCCTATTTCCAAACATCTAAACACGTCTAAAAAATACGTTTTTTTTTTTAAAGATAAGTGAATAGTAGATTTAATAGCAATGCATAATTAAGCATCAAATTTCAAGCAACGAGAAGCCTCATTTGTAGCAACATTGTGAACACATTGGGTAAGATGATCAACATAATATTGATTCTTAAGCCATTATTTAATATTTGAGAATCAAATGTCATAATTACTTCCATCTAATTTGTCAATAGAGAGATGAACACTAACATAATTAATGATGTGAATTGATTTTAGGATTTCACATTTTAATTGGTTGCTCTTGTTTATGATTTTGAGATTAGCGATTTAAGGTGAGAACCCTAAGAAGATTCCCACTGGACACGAACTTAAACAAGTGGTTAAGTAAGTGTGAAGGTTCACTTCAGAAGGGAAAAAAGAAAAGACAATTATAAGGTGACAAATAATGCAGCGGAATTAGAGATAAGGAACAACTAAAGAGATCCAACAATTTAAAGACAACATGAAGGAACATATAGGAAGGGGAATGGAAGGCGCAAAAAAGGAATTGAAAATAGGAAGAGATGAAGAGAACTTATGGGGAGAAAGGAAGTCACGCCACTTGGAGTAGAGGGTCTCCAAGATGAGTGATGCAAGAGCCGTTACTTGAGATATTATCCAGCCAAGATAAGACCCAGAGTCGCCACTTGGGATATTACCCATCCAAGATAAGACCCAAATAATTCAGAGTACTCAAACTCACAATTCACTCAAGCATAATTTCTTTACTTCTAATTTCAAGTTGAAAATACATGAGGCAAGACACCCTATTTATAGGAAGGAGTGCCTTGGTGGGCAAGATGGGTGAAGGGTAGAAATGGCAAGGGAGAAGGGTTTCCTAGGGTGTTGAGCATGGTCAAAGCCGCACCTTAGGCATAGCTTATAGAAGGTAGGTTAAAATCCCTAATTGTAGGTGCCTTGTCTTGAAAAAATGGGCTTGGTACAAGCCCATTTTGCTAAGTACACTCCTTTTTATGCTTTCTGAACCTACTCTGGCCTATTTTTCTATTTGGACCCCCAAAGTGAGTCTTCTTATTTAAAAAAATGTTTTTTTCTTTTAAAAATACTAGAAGAAAGAACATTTGGTGTTCTGGTCTATGCCCAATTCTTCTTCTAGTGAGGTTTGACTGGTCTTTGGAGGGGTCTTGACTTGATTGCTGAGATGACTGCTTACAGTGTGAGTTGTCTCTTGAGTTCTTGGTCATCTTCTTGGCTACTTGGATTGTATCATACCCCCCAAGTTGGAGAGAATTCGACCTCGAATTTAGAATTTCTACAAATAACATAGTCAGTTTGTTCACATATAAGATAGTGCGAGATATGGCATGTGAAGTAAACTTATGTTCATGAAGCTTTAGGAGTTCATATGGGTAAGTTCTAGATACAAGCCATGTTTGAAAAGAATATTTGGGGATGACATGATGTTTTGCTAAAAATCCTCTTAGAAGGTGTTTGATTTTCATCCCTACACTTCTTTACCCAAGATGTCAAGTATTTAGAATTATCAAGTAATGAAAAAGAGAAGGAGGAAGTATACCCAGGAGGCGCAATTAGTTTTGTGTGGGTAAACATTATTGTTTTGATTGTTTGAGATGAGATGTTGAGACCTATTTTACTTTCCTCTCTTGTTTCATTTTCTCTTTCGGTTTTCATTTTTATTTGATCTTGATTTACCTCTTTTATCATTATGGTTTTTTTACTTGAGCAATTAGTAGCATTGTGCCCGAAACCTAGATATTTAAAGCATTTTTGACTTGAGGTTTTGGTGGGTGATTTAGGAGTAGAAGGTTTATGATGTGGAGTGGTTTCTTTTGAGAAATTGGAAGGAGAATCTTGGTTTTGAAATTTGTTTTTTCCTTTCCAATATGATTAGTAAAACCCATCATTATGAGTATTTTTAAAAGAATTTTTCAAAACTTGTGATTCAACCTTGATCTCTAGGTGGACCAATTTTTCCAAAGAAGTATACTCATTTAATTTTACAACATCTTGTATTTCTCACTGTAATCCACTCACAAATCTAGCAATCTTTGACTCTTCACTTTCATGCATATTAATTTTAGTCAAAGTTACTTCCAAATCTTTAAAACACTCGTCTAAACTCCTAGATCCTTGCTGAAGTTGTTGGAGCTTCAACAAGAGTTCCTTCCTATAGCAAGAAGGAACAAATCGCGCACGCATGCATAACTTTAAATTACTCCAAGAGACCAGAGTTGACTTCTTGTTTAGCTCAATGTCCATTACAGTTTGATGCCACCATGGCTTAGTCTAAAAATTCTAGGGAAGCTAACCTAACTTTTTGGTCCTCTTTGACCTCATACACATTAAAGATTTGTTCTACTTTAGCTTCCCATTCTAAATACAAATTAGGGTCATTTTCTCCACTAAAACTAGGTAACTTTACAAAATGAAAAGAATTCTTTGGTTGTTGTTGGTGTTAATGGTGTCGTTCTTCAAAATTGTGCACTCTCCAATCTCGTTCTTGAATCCGATAGCGCATATGATGCCTAGTATCTCTTTTAGGATCCCATCTCCTTCTCTAGTTTGTCTCTCTTGAGCCTCTTCTAATCTTTGCAATCTTTCCGCTAGTTGTCTTATTTCCTCGTCTTTGTGGGGCATTCGTCTTTTGGCATCCACAAGCTCCCCCAAAAGATGTGCTTATGAGGTGATTGTGGCTTTGAAGATTCTCTTGAAGACAAATGAGCCATAATTTTGTACAAGGAAGCAAAAAATTATTAAATTTTTTAAATTAAAACCTCACTCACGTGTATCACTCAAGAAAGAATCACACTCCAAAAGGTCTACACTTGGTAGCAACACCTCAAGTGATAGATGACAAAGCTCTTACACTTGCTCACCAAAGATCCCCACAACAAAACTTAAGAAAAATTTGAAAAACGAGCAAGGAAAGCTTAAAAGAAAGAAAGCTAAACCAAATTGGAATTAAGATAATGACAAAACTTTGAGAAGACAAAAAAGAAAAACACGAATGAAGACTCAAAGAAACTTACTTAAACTGTTAACTATGAAGTTTTAATTTTCTTAGAAATTATAAAAGCAAGAAGGATAAAATTCCAAAAATATGAAAACAATTTGCCGCATAAAAAGAATCCTCTTTTTAATAATTTTGAACTTGAAAAGTGAATTGCACTAACTTTTTTTTTCTTTACTTTTGTTTTATGGATTCAAAATGTCCATAATATTGGCATGCATATTTTAATTCACTTTCAATTTTCACAAATAGATTGAGATTCAATTCATATGATCACTTGAATTCTTTGTTTGGAACTGAATCAACTTATACTCAAACAAATTTGTAGTTGCTTTTAGTTCTTCACAATTAAAAGAAAAATAAGTAGAAAGGATTTAAAGACTCCTAAAACACTAAGAACATCTCAAGCAAATGCGGTAAGGAAAAAAAAATTGACACAACAAAAAATTCCAAAGCAGAATTTAAAGTGCTTAATGAATAAAAAGTAGAATTGTAAATGACCGAAATTTAAAGGCGAAAAGAAAGGTGCTGAATTGTGAAGCGGAAATTAAATTGCTTGAAGGTAAAAGCAAGAATTGAAATGTGCTGAAAAATTAAAGGCATAAATCAAATAAAAAAAAGATAAGCACAATTAGAACCATACTCTGATTACCACATGATGTGAGTTGATTTTAGGATTGCACATTTTAATTGGTTGCTCTTATTTATGATTTTGAGATAGCAATTTTAGGTGAGAACCCTAAGAAGATTCCCACTGAACACGAACTTAACCAAGTGGTTAAGTAAGTGTGAAGGTTCACTTCATAAGGGCAAAAAGAAAAGACAATTATAAGTTAACAAATGATGCATCAGAATTAGAGATAAGGAACAACTAAAGAGATCCAACAATTTAAAGACAACATGAAGGAACATAGAGGAAGGGGAATGGAAGGCGCAAAAAGGAATTGAAAAGGGGAAGAGATGAAGAGAACTTATGGGGAGAAAGGAAGTCACGCCACTTGGAGTAGAGAGTCTCCAAGATGAGTGATGCAAGAGCCGCCACTTGAGATTTTACCCACCCAAGATAAGACCCAAAGCCGCCACTTGGGATATTACCCACCCAACATAAGACCCAATTAACTCAGATTACTCAAACTCACAAATTCACTCAAGCAGAGTTTCTTTACAATTTCAAGTAGAAAATACATGAGGCAAGACACCCTATTTATAGGAAGGAGTGCCTTGGTGGGCAAGATGGGTGAAAGGTAGAAATGGCAAGGGAGAGGGGTTGCCTAGGGTGTTGGCCATGGTCAAAACCGCATCTTTATGCATAGCTTCTAAAAGGTAGGTTAAAAATCCTAATTATAGGTGCCTTGTCTTGAAAAAATGGGCTTGGTACAAGCTCATTTCGCTATGTACACTCTCTTTTATGCTATGTGAACCTACTCTGGCCCTTTTTTTCTATCTGGACCCCCAAAGTGAGCCCGCTTATTTACAAACATGTGTTTGTCTTTTAAAAATACTAGAAGAAAGAACATTTGGTGTTCTGGTCTGTGCCCAGTTCTTCTTCTGGTGAGGTCCGTCTGATTTTTTGTGGGGTCTTGACTTGATTGCTGAGATGACTGCTCACATAGTGAATTGTCTCTTGAGTCCTTGGTCATCTTCTTGGCTACTTGTATCAATTAGTAGAGATAGATGGATTGGGCATCTTCGTCATGATTCCAACATCGACGACTCTAACATGATTTCGGTAACGATGACTCCGGCGAGATTTCGACGACCACACCACTCCTGTGAGATTTCAACGACAACGTGACTTCGGTGAGATTTTGTGATAGTGGCAATGACAACAATGGGGTGACGCCTGATGGTGAATAATGGGTTCACCCAAAAAAGTTGAATCATAATCCTTGGCTCTATATACCATATTAAGAATGAAGAAAACAAATATATAATTCATATCCCGTGTGTAAAATACACACATAAGGGTGTTTATTTATAGATGAAAGTAATAACGTAATCAATAAAAAAATAACATAAAACATGGGCTTAGATCGTTACATTAACAAATTGGATAAGGACATATTTACTACCTCATTTGTCCATCAAATTGAGGATGACAAGTGGTAGAAAATAGAAGTTTAGTTTCAAGAGTTTTGTAGAAATGACTTAGAAATTTAACATCCATATTAGACACTATATTCTTAGGTAGACCATGCAATATCTTTGAAGAATAGTCTTGAGATGTAGCTAGGATGATCTGCTTTGTGGCAGGGTATAATACGAGTCATCTTGCTAAAATGGTCCACCACCACAAAAATATAATCATAAACCTTTTGGGTTCTTGGGAGACCTAAAAGGAAATCTATGCTTATATCTTCCCAAGGGCACTAACTATAGGGAGGATTGTATATAGCTCATGAGGCATTATTTTGGACTTAGCTTACAAACAAGCTATGCATTTTAAACAATATCTTTAGACGTCTACTCTCAAATGTGGCTAGTAAAATTTTCTTTTCAAAAGAGATAAGGTTTTATCAACCCCATAATGGCACATGAGACCTCCCTCATGACTCAATTTTACAAGAAGCCTTCTAATGGTAGAACCCATCAAAAGGGTTCTTGAGACATCATTATGCAAATGTGGATGAAAAATTATTATCATGCTTTATGTCATCAAACCCTAAAATTTGAGAGCATGAGGAGACTAGTAATGTATCTCTTCTAGATAAAGCATCAACTACTACATTACTTTTCCCCGTTTTTTGTTTGATAACATAAGAGGATTTATCTAAGTATTCCACCCACTTAACATGTCTTTTTATTTAACTTTCCCTACCCTCTTATGAACTTTAGTGACTCATGATCAGTATGTATGATGAACTTTTTGGTCACTAAGTAATGTTCTCATATTTTGAGCGCATGGATTAGATCATACAACTTTTTGTCATAGTTGGGATAGGTTAAGAGGGATCCTCTAAGTTTTTCATTGAAATATGCAATAAGATGACCACCTTGAATTAACACAACAATTATGTCAACCCTAGAGGCATCACACTCTAGTTCAAAAGTTTTAGAAAATTTAGGGAGAACTGGAATAGGTGCATGGGTTAATTTGTCTTTGAAATTTTTAAAAGATTTTTCTTATTTTTCACCCAACACAAAAGACACAACCTTCTTAACGAGTTTGTTAAGAGGAGGAACTATAGTAGAGAAGTCGTGAACAAATCTTTTGTAAAAACTGGTTAAACCATGAAAGCTTCAAACCTATACTATTTTGGGGGTGAAAAATTCTTAAATAACCTTTAATTTTTTGGATCCACATGAACACCATCTTTCCTAACCATGAAGTTAAGGAAAATGACATGTTCTTTGCAAAAGTAAACTTGGTAAGGTTGGCAAAGAGATGATGGTCCTTGAGAATAATTAAGAATTGTTTAAGATGGCCAATATGCTCATCTAGACTCTTACTATAGATTAAAATATCATAAAAATAGACAACTACAAATAGGCCTATGTAATCTTTAAGTACATGATTTATTAATCTCATGAATGTATTAGGGGCATTGGTCAAGTCAAAAGGCATAACTAACCACTCATACAAGTCAAACTTGGTCTTGAAAGCAGTCTTCCATTCATCTCCTTCTTTAGGTCTTATTTGGTGATAACCATATTTAGATCAATTTTGTAAAAGATGTTCGCCCCATGGAATTCGTCCAACATATCATCTAGTCTAGGGATTGAGTGTCTATATTTATCGTGATATTGTTGATGGCCCGATAATCAATGCATATATATTATCCAAGACCCATCTTTCTTGGGGACTAACAACAACACAAGAATAACACAAGGACTAAGAATCTTTTGTACCCAGTCTTTCTTCAACAAGTCATCATTTTGTTTCTCTATCTCTTTAGTTTCTTGGAGGTTGGTCTTGTAAGTTGACTTATTGGGTAGGCTAGCTAATGGGACTAAGTCTATTTAGTGTTTTATTCCCCTTAAAGGTGGTAGTCCATGTGGCACCTCCTCATGAAACAAATAATCAAATTATTTCAAATTTTTCACCCCTTTTTTAGAGATTCAAGTTCATGACTTGTGGCAGTAAGTGTCTCCATGGAGTAGAGAAGGAAAATAGGTTATTCCATTAGAAGAGATTTTATTTGTTTTAGGTTTTTCAAAGATTTTTGTGGAACAACATCATTGGAGGAGACACAAGCTCCAATCTCAATCCCTTATCTTCACTTATTTTATTTTCGAGAGATAGTTTTGACTTAATTTTTTTCTCTTCTAATTTTGTTTTTAAAATTATTTGGTCCTGTCTCTCACTTGTTGGGGTGTGAGAGGAAAAAGGACAATCTTTTTTCCCTTGTGGGTGAAGCTTATTTTATTGATAAGGCCATCATAGATTGAATGCTTCTCAAATTGTCATAGCCTGCCAAGTAGAATATGTCCAGTTTCTATAGGCACAATGTCACACAAAATACTTTCCTGATAATTTTCTATAAAAATTGGAATATTTACTTGGTCTTTTACCATTATCCCACCATCATCTTTGATCCATTGAAGTTTATAAGGTTTGGGATGGCGTATAGTGGTTAGCACCAACTTGTCCACCAATCTAGAGCTACAATAGTTGCAACAAGATCCACTATCCACAATCACATAACAAATATTTTCATAAACTTTACAACGAGTGTGGAATATGTTTTTCCGTTGAGACTGTTCAAGCTCAATAGGAAGGCTTTCAAGAAGCCTCCATATCATTAATAAGTTCCCTTCACAAGGTTGTGTTTCTTTTTAAGATTCTAGAACTTCATCTTAACTTGGTGAAGATGCTGAGTCATCCTGACTTTCAATGTTTTGTTCTTTTAAAATCGTAACTTTCTTGTTGGGACAATTAGAAGCATAATATCATCTTCCAAGACATTGGAAACACTAAATATTTCCATTCCTTGACTCCTTAGAGGAATTTTTTTTTAATATTTTTATTTTCTTTTTATTTTTCTTTTCCCTTTCCCTTTCCATTTCCTTTCTCATGGCCCAATTTGGAGGGGTTAACCCTCCCTCTCAGAATCTCTCCTAGGATAGGATGAGTTTAGGCAATCTTTTTTAGAGGTAGACCTTCTTTTAAGTTGTTGCTCTACCCTTACACATAATTGAATGAAATCATTACAGGGAAGAAGTTCAAATCTATCCCAAATTTCATAATTGAGGTCACTTTGAAACCTAGCCATAGGGATTATTGGTTCTTCCTTAATCCTCGCCTCATTAAAAACAACTACATCTTTTGTCTATATTCTTCACCACTCATATCTCTTTCTTGGAGCCTTTGGAGTTTATCATGAAATCCATATCATAGTAAGAGTGAACATGAGGTTTCCTTAGGGCAATCCTAAGTCGTTCCAATATCAAATATGGGGATCATGGTTTATTCTAGCGTTTTCGACTAAGGAGGTCCACCGATATGTAGCTATTCCAAAAAAATTAGAGTTGAAGGATCCAGAAGGGTTGGGGGTTGAATGAAGCTTGAACCCAATTTAGAATCTAAAGAAAAAAATAAAATAAAGTCTAACAATCAAAGAGAAGATAGAAGTATGCACAAATTTATACTGGTTCATCCTACCACTTGGGCTATGTTCAGTCCCCTTAAGTAAACCTTTAGGAGTTTTTCACTAAAGGCTTTTCAGGACGAGTATTCTACATCTCTCTAGATACAAGTATTTTATACCTCTTCAGGGACATCGAGTTTCTACACCTCTCTAGGAACAAGTATAAACCTCTTTAGGTTCACCGGTCTCAATCTCCCCTTAAGATTAAGACTTCTCAAAGTATGAGAAGAATACTCTTGAAAGAAAGAATAATGTAAGCTGACATTGTATATTTCAGTTTTTACTTTTACTTCAATTTGAGTAAAAATCTCTTTGACCTAGGACTGATAAGTATTGCAAGTTATCAGAATGTTGCTTTAATTTAATGTGACATGGAGTGCATTTAATTTTATGTTCTAACTTGATCAAAGGAATGAAGATGTTGATATGAGTTTTAAAGCTCTCAACAACTAGAAAATGATTTGCAACAAATTTTTCTTTTATGCTTTATATAAAGCTATCCTTTCAAGAAGAAGATAGAAGCGAATGGATTGTAAACGACACTATCAAGATAGAAGATAGAAGACTTCCTAACAACAATAATCTTTTGGGTTTCCCAGTTTTCTCAAAGAAAGCTTGACGTTTCCCCTTCATTTTCTGGGATGGGGCGACTATCATAGGTTTTTTTTAAAGTCCCAACGTGACTCAACTTTTGGAAATTACTCTAAGAAGAGAGTGATTTAGAGGAAGAATTTACTCAGATAAGGTTAACTTCCCTGCTAACTAAGTGGTTATCTCCGCTAATAAAGTAAGATTGACAAGATGAAGAATGAGGACACATGAAAGCGTACTTATGAAGAATATCAAGGATGATAAATTCGAAAGGGAGGAAAGTTGAAAACTTTGACACAAATGCTAAAACAAATGTTGTAGAGAAGAAACCTATAAAGGGAAAGACAAAATGAAGGAGAATGAAAGCATTGAGAATGTAAAAAGGCTTTTGGAGTATGAAACGTTATGGGAATGACATTAGGAAAAATGAAAGGTTATAAAAATTTTAAAAAATAAACCGTAAAAAATTTCCACGATCAAATCTACCTTGAAAAGTGTAAAAGCATCATTAATGGGCTTAGATATAATGGGCTCAAGTACTCGAAAGTTGGATTAAAAGGCATAGTCAAAAGCTCGATTTTAGTAAATCCAAACATTAATAAAAGTTGCAAAGATCAGCTTTGAATGAACGGATTACAGAGCTTAGGGAACTTATGTACTACTCAACCCAATAAAATGGGTTGTATTACCCGTCCCAATAAAATATAGCCTATTAATGTCCATATGGATATATCGCAACCTAGAGTGATTGAGTTGTTACTATTTATTTCCAATCAACTCGGAATGGTAATATTATTTATTACTAACCACTTGTGGATAAATATAATCACTTAACAAATAAAGATATAAGTATATATCATAACTCTCGGATGATTCCGTATAAATAGACATCCATACTTACACGGTTATAATGACACGTGGCAAACTCTAAGTATCTATAAATATAAACTCCAAAAAGTACTTTCATTGATCCAATATTTAATATTCACTACTCAGATATTAATATTCTCTTACTAACTTGAGTGTGAGAGAATTTTCTATAGATGAACCATCACTCGACTTCTAGTAATAAAGCTCGACAATCCTTAAAGGAAGATCAACTTTCATCATCGACTTATAACTTCCACGTCGAAAAACGCATTGTCCAAATCAAATAACAACGAATAGTAATGTAATTATCGTGTAATTACATTTTTTTTAAATTTTGATTATTTAATAATAAAGTGATGTTTTTTTGTTTTTTTTTTTATTTGAAGGCAATGCAGTGATACACTACTTCTAGTTTGGTCTTGAAAAGTGTAAAAATTGGCGGTTGAAGGATGTTTAAACGGCAAAAGAAACATAGGACGTTAGGTAAAACGTGGTTTCATTTATTACAAAGTAAAGATGATGGTAGTTTTCCCATAGAATTGAGGAAAATATGAGGCAAACACTGTTCTACTCTGGAAGTTAAATCCTAGTCTAACTTGTTAAGTTGTTTCACTACAGTCTTCACTTAAAGATGGGGAAGAAGGTGGGGGAAGCTCTATATTATCATCACCAAATTCCACTTTAAAATCCATCATACTAGCTTTAACATCATCTACTCTCTCAAGTTTCCTGCTACTAGAGACTCTCCGGTTAGATGTTTTTGTCTTCTTCCTTTTCTGAAATATGACATACACTGCAAAATCTCCCACTGCCATCTGCTGGAGAATGGATAAATTCTCAGTTCGTCAAATAATGGAAAAGTAAAACAAATAATGCAGCTTAGGCACAATACCCTCTCGTTGGAACTGGAAAAAAAGTTCTTTTACACTCACTTTCATTTGACAACCCATAAAATGAATATCTCTTTCTTTCTATATATTTTTTCTTTTTTGAGGAGTGATTAAGATACTTCCAGAAATAGTTATTTTCTAAAAAAAATGGTTTTAATGAGTAATTTAAGAAAATAAATATTAAAGATGAGGAATAACTCTTTTAGATATACATTGAGAGCTTCTCCGTAAGGATTACATTGAATTATTTAAAAGTGTAATACACAAATACTATATATATATATAGATAAATAAAATTTATTTTAAAAAATTATGTTGCTAACCGAAGAATATGACTTATGTGTGTTTGCTTAACTCTAAAATCACATTTTTTTTAACATAAATATCATTGTAGTGAATGATATATCATTGTCGACTGTACAAGCATTCCAGTTAGGTGGCTTAATAATTTCTTAATAAAATTACACAAGCATGTACTATTAGTTTAAAATAAAATTAGGGATAAGATACTTCGGAATCCTCGAAATTATTATTTTAGGAATTATTATGTATGTTTATATATTTAAAAAAAATTAAAGAGTGATTTGTTATTTCTCCCACAAATCTCAGTTATTTCCTACATTAAATAATTTAATAAGAATATATATTTATAACAAAACTTGTTAAGTTGAAAAAGAAAATTCTCATCTCCTAATTTTTGAGAAAAAGATTATAGTAAAATAATATAATTTCCTGAAAATATTATCTTTTAAAATATAAATCCAACATGAGAATAAAAACCCACATACTCAGTGGAAGATTCTTATAAAACTTATTTTTTTTTCCAGCATAAAAAAGTCTTCTTAACAAGGTTATATAAGTGGAAATTACGGAATTTAAAATAAAAAAAATCTTAAAAGTTTGCTTAAATTTGTGTTTACCTGATATGGGTAGGAAGTTAGAAGACGTAATTGGTGCATGACCCAGCGAGTTCTTGTGTCATTAGAACCTTTGCAGAACATAAGTGTTTTCTTCATCCCAATTACCTCGTTGCTTTCACAACGCCTTATTTCTTTTTCTTTTCCAACACATTTCCAACAACCCGAACCAGCACTTTTCTTGTTCACTTTTCCACAATTGCTAAAAAAGTACCTCTTTTCCCTCAAATCACCTACAAGTACGATTCACCAAAAATAATTCAACATCATGCTTCAACAAAGGAAACTCCTCATATTTTCCATTTCAAGAATTCAGACATAATAACAAGCATTTAAGACAAATTATACTGCATCTTCCAATTTTTTCAATTACTTGACAACGATTATCTTTCGTGCTAACTACTAAAATTGGGTGAAGGATAATTTCAAATTCTAAGATGGTGATGGTTTTGTTGGGGTGATTATTAGATGTATTGGGTCACCTAAACAATTTTAGGAACATCCATATATATTTAATTTGATGAATTTCACCATTTTTTTTTAGATTCTGAAATTAATTTAAACATAGACTCAATTTTGAGATATCAGAGCTTATTTTAGTAAGTAGTATATTAAAGGAATTGATAACAACCACAATTTATATATATATTAATCAATCAATATTTTTTTAGAATCAAATTAATTGTGATGGAACTTTAAATTCTAACATGATAAAATATTTTAAATGTGAACAATATCCTTATTCTCTTAGTCTCTCAATTAGAAAGAATTTATTCCCTTCAAATTCGACACCTTTAAATCTCGACTGTGGTATGCTTAATTTAGTTCTACAACAAAACAATTTATATATATATACATACATATATATACATATATATATATATGCATATATATATATATATATATTTTTTAATATATCGAAATTCTTTTAAGATCAAAACATTGACAAAGTTTCGAGCTTTGAGTTTGGAAAAAAAACTAATTACAATCACCGTTGCTAGTTATAAAAATCTTTCTAACCAAATTTTAATATTGTATCGGTAACACGATTGATTTCCTTTGGTATCGAGATGTGACCGATTTCAAGAATCAGTTAGGAGAGGGTTTAACTAAAGAATACTATAACCAACTCAAAAAATGAATCGAAATTATAATGATAAACATTTTGTATTAAGATGTTTCTGGGTAGAAGATACATCAAAAGCATAATGAAAATTTCGAGCGAAAAATGTTTCTGATATGGTCAATTATTGTTCAGAAGTTGCGGAATTGAAACAAGGGTAAATCGAAATTTGAAGGTATTTTGTTTTCAAGAAAGAAGGAAAAGAAAAATTGGGACGAACCTGGAAGCAACCATGGGTCAGTCTGAAACACATCACAGTCTGAAATGACTGAAGCAGGTAATTGTAGAGCAAAGGCCTTGTTCTTGAGGTAGTGAAGGAGAAGCTCTTGATCTGTGGGACAAAACCTGAACCCAATTGGTAATTTTATGCCCCCTTTCACAACAAAGCCTTGGAGCCTTTCCATCTCTCTGAAACAAAAACTAACGAACGAACGAAAGAACCTCCCTCTCAAGTGATTAACTTTTCCATCAGAAAGAACCAAACCCACGTGTGTTTTTTCACAGCAAGCACAAAACAAAGGATAATTGGGTTGTGGGGAGGCCGTGGTTGCAAAGGTTTCCAATTTATAGACGCAACATCAAGAAAAGGATGTGTCCCAGAGCGAATGCTTGGTCCCAATAGGCATGTTGACTAGAAAAGGTCATTTCTTTTTAAAAAATTATTACTTTTTTTAAACAGAATAGAATAATAGAAGACACCCCTTTATAATTTTTCAATATTTTTTTCACATTAATCTAGATTTTAGTATAAAATTATTTATCTTTCTTTCTATATGATTCTAATATACTTTTATTTTAATAACTAATTTGGATTAAGATGGGCACAGTTAAGTTTTTTAAAACAAAAAAAAATCAAATATTTGATTCAGTATCTCAGCCTGTAAAAACCAAAGGAGATATGATATCAAATTGGCTTTTGAAAACACAATTTAATAGCAATCAAATTACTAATTTAATTTAAGTTTAAATTTTTATTTTCATGTATAATTAGTATTCTTATTTTTTTTCATACATGAATTTACAATTAGTCTTAAATACAAATATTTATTTCGGTTATATAGATCAATTAAATTAACAATTTAAATAAATAGTTTTAACATAGTAAAT
>Ga0123341_1002062_pt1 | contig 16103 bp, 7 predicted proteins | sample Turbeapinknodule_FD_89959 | JGI IMG/M metagenome (GOLD analysis project Ga0123341, IMG submission 89959) | Root nodule microbial communities of legume samples collected from Mexico - Turtle bean Mexico pink nodule | ecosystem: Host-associated > Plants > Roots > Nodule | place: Mexico: Nepantla...
CTCTCAAATTTCTAAATATTTAATTTATCATTTTTCTTACTTTGTTTTCTGAGCCTATTTAAAATGATGATAATGATGCTTGCTAGTAAAACATAACATTCAGTAACACTTTTATTCAACAAATTTTAGCAATTTAAAATCATTTAATTTTTAGTCTCTTAACTTTTCACATGCGCCTTGTGCAAAGACAATACAGAAACTCAGTTGAGGATGGAACGACACCATCTCGATGTCTCTTTCAGAAACATTATAAATTACTCCTCTCATTAAACACATTATGGACAAGCATTCCCAAGAGAACTTCACAATTTCCTGCACAACAATCTTCAAAAGGGTGAAAAGGAGAAGAATGATAATCTTAAAATACATGAAACAAATACAAAGAAAACTGCAGTTTTCAATTAACAGTAAGAACAATGAGAAGCAGCCGCTGAGATGGTAGTCCACCGTCAGTTTGAAAACTAAACCGTGTGTGGCATAACATGGTCAATTTGGAATGCGACTAAAACAAGTTAACAATCACTTCAAATTCACAAGTATCCTCTGAAACTTATGATAGCTAATCATTGTTGAAAGTGACAGACTAACTATGTAAAAGTTAATACCCCCACCAGGAAAAAAGTAATTCGAGGTTTAACATACTTGAAACATTAGCTATATAGTTCACAGCTTTAAGAAAAGACAAATCATCTTATTTTTTTGGAAGAGATGGATATACAAATTCTAGATCTAGCTTATGTTAATTCATTTCTCAAGCTCAAGCCAAACAGGCATAAAACTATTCGGGTAAACAGTCGACTTCCTTTCAAATGGCAAAAACACGAAACTTCAGTTACAATTGGAAAAACTAGAAACGTAAATAATAAAAACGTGTAGACTGATAGCACAGCTCATTCTAACTTTTTAGGTACACAAAATCGAAATTGGAACTTCCCATTCACACAGAACAATATCTTCATTGTCCCCTCTGTTTTGTCAAGACATGCACCCTATTTTATATAAAAAAAGCAGCACCTAGATTACAAAAACTAATGCAAGACAATGGAGAACCAAGAAATGAAGAAAAAATGAACCTACTAAGAATGAAAGAAGCATTGACAAAATGGAAAATGCAGCTTACCATTCTTTTAATGAGAATCTAATACAGAAATAATTCAGGTTAAGACTTTATCTATTGGGTAGCTAAGAAGTGTGTTACAGGCCATCAAGGGCTTAAATGGCTCACAACCTACAGAGTAGGTGTTTCTAGATAATTCTGCTCCCACTACATCTTTTAGAATGTGGTATTTATTGGAAAAGAGGGTAGAATTGATATCTAAGAGCATGCATGGATAACCATGTCGAATGTACTTTAAGTAAAAGATAGCCTATAGTATCTTTTATTCTGAAATTACTATTGGAAGGATGCAACTGTTATCCAAACATGCACTAAACTATGCAAATCAGACGCACAATCTATACAAGAAATTTCAAGAAACATCATCATCAAAAAGAACTCTATAAAACCGTTTTCTTTCTTCAGGGTCAAACAACCCTACCACCTTACTATCTCTACCATTACTATCACCATCATCATCAACTTCGTGACTTCTCCTTCTACCCTTTGCACCATCTACACTAATCAATGGAACTCCTAACTTCCTCCTCTTTTCCACGTTGAGGAGGCGCCGCCTCTGATTGTACTCATGAAGCCCCTCCTGCATCAACTCCCCAAACTTCTCCTTCACAACCACCAAAGGATCCTTATCCACAAGCTGAGACCCGACATAGGCCTCTCTAAGAAGCACAGTGTAAATCTTATACTTATTGGAAACATAGAAAATCCCAGGGTGCTTGAGCAACAACACATTCAACCTATCAGGCAAAAAGAACTCCCTCCTAAAATGCCCCAACTTCACAATTGAAGCCTTCTTCCAAAGAGTCAAAGACAACAACTCATGCACCAAACCAACATTCCTCTTCTCCATCTCCTTGGACCCCTCCACCAAACCTCTAGGATCCGAATACGGCGAAATGTAAGGAATTTCGTCAAATTCGCGAAATCTCTCCCAGGATTTCACCCAACTGGACGGCAAGGAACATGAAAAGCGTGGCGGTGTACCGAGCTTCACCGCGGAGGTTTCGACGGCGGAGACTGCGAGTTCAGCGTCCCAATGCAGCAACTCAATGGCCATGGAGCTCCTCCTGCCGCTCTCGTTGACGATACGGAACAAATTAGGGTAGTTGGGCAGGATCCTGATTACGTAATCGTCGGGGAAGCCGAAAGCGCGTTTGAATTCGTTGATTTTGAGGACGGTGAGTCTGTTGCGGGGGGTTAGCATGAGGAGTTTGGCCAAGCGGCGAGCGAAGAGAGGTTGGAGAGAGTCGGCGAGGGAGTGTTCCTGTTCGACGAGGTTCATCATGCGTTTGGTGAGGCGGCAGCGGTTATCGTGGATTTGGAAGCAGCATGGGTACCTAGAGAGCCAGTTGAGGGCTTTGCCCTGGAGATCGAGGGTTTTGAACTTCTTCTGAAGGGTTTCGATGGGGATTTCGCTGTTGGGGTAGCGGAGGATGATGTTCTTTATCTGGTTGTTCACCACCCATCGTCGATTGCGTGAGAGTGCTGATTCTAACTCCGATTCCTTCTTCATCGACCATAGAGACAATCTTCGGAGGTAAAACCATTGTTCTACCAAACATACCCTGGCCTCCAGATGATTAGAGATTCCTATTCTCAACATTGAATTCACAATCAAGAAATGGAACCAAACTCTACCCCGTTTTACTTACACATTATAGAATAATAGAATAGAACTCGATTCCATGCCATTCAAGAATCAAATCACCATTTCATTCATCTCTGAATATGGCTTTCTTTTCCATTTGGCGAATGTTGTTGTAAAGTTAATATGTGAATATCACCTTTTTATTCTATTTTAAATGATTCAGGAATGCATGTGGAAGAGACTCATGTTTCCCACAAAAAGAAATGTCATCAATAGAAAAATAATTCCCGTAAAAAAAACATCCCCGTATAATGAATGCTAGTGCCATAATTCAGACACAAATACAACAAATAAATGTATACACCAATATGATACAGCAATGCAACTATATGTATACACACACAAATATATAGAGTTAATTAATATATAATTTACTATAAATGTCACTCTTTCATAAAAAATCATTTCACTATCTAATTAATTAAAAAATGCAAATGAATAAAGTATCCAAGAATATCAATGTTGGACACAGAATGACTAATCAGATTCATTACAACACACTAATCTTATTTAACAAACCCACTATAATTTCTTTTTGCAACTACGTAATTCTTCCTCTCCAAAGTTTTAGTATACTTTTTCTGAACTGTAAGATTTAAATTTAAAAGGTATATTTACCTTCGAAATTCTAGAGGTTAAAATACAAAATTATATTTCAAATTCTTAAATTCTTTAGAATGTAGTTTTAGGTCACGAATTATAGAATTCGAAAAAAAAAACACTCATCACCCTTTACGGAAAGATAGTTTTAGAATTAAAAAGTAAAAGAATAAGAAATTTCAGAGGTATATGAAGAAGACGCCTTATAAAAATTTCAAGACTTGAGACACTTTGAAATGCTGAGGCCGGTTGAGGTTGAAGAGAAATTTAGTGGTTGACACGCATGAAACAATAAAGAAGGCGTTCATCCGAAGAAAAAGATGTTCCACAACAGAGGAGGCGATGGTGTTATTATGACTGTTCATTTTCCCATATTCCAGAAGGCAAGCATGATACTTTACTATTACAACAATTTCAGAAACAAGAACAGAACGTTTATTACTAACCCCTCAAGAACTGTATATCTTCCTAATTGGTGGCAATACATTTTGGATGTTACACGCAGGCTTGACAATAAATATCTCCACCCCTCTTTTTTGTAACTTACGAATGGCATGATAAAATATAAGATAACGTTCAACATGCATCAATCCACATTACATAACAGCTATGCACATATTGGAGAAAATTTGGAGATCTGAACCCCATTCATGTGCCTCGAGATACCACATCAAAATAAAACGTAAAAGCTTTATCTACTCTTAACTGAAATGATCGTGCTTTTTCCCTGTAAAACACCTGTAACCACCACAAATGACTCCAAATAATGTCTCTCAAACTATACTGGGAGGATCCCCAAACCAGCTGCAGGTAGCACGGGCCCAGCGTGTCCTTATGCAGTCCACCAAAGGCGCATGCTGAGAAGGCTCCGGTTTCGATACTTCATTGTCCTTCCCAGCAGAGTCACTAGCACTAGGCGCAGATGAAACTTTCACATCTGCCATAAATTCCTCAGGCGTCCACCTTGGGGGAACTGAAACTCTCAATTTTGTGAGCCGGGGTCTTTGCAGGGGAGTTTCACCCGCAGAATTTACTTGACTGCCATTCAGATCTGATTTAGCAATCCCATTAAAATGGTATAGATCAAAGACCTTCTTACCCATCAATCCTGATGAATCCTTCAAACCTCCCAAACTTTTGTCTAGATCCAAAATTACTTGCCAGAATTCACTCCACACAATGAACCCAGCAGAGCAAAGATGTTCCAGCTTCTCTGGTGGAAATTTGATATCTGTTTCTCTGAGGACTTGATGGAAACCTTCCACACTAATGAAACCACCACCTCCACTCTGATCTTGTGCATCAAAAGCTTTGCGTATTTGTGTTTCCCTTCCTTCCAATTCATTCTCACTTTGGACGCTGGGGTCTAGAGCAAACAGCACAGTGTAATGAGATTCACTCCCCACAACCCATATGGGCCACTTTGGAGATTTCAGATGCTGACCAACCTTGCAAAAATTCAGGGATTCTAAAAGTGTGAGAAATCCAACTTCCACATCTCGGGAAATACCTTTCAGAAACATCCCTCCACCTAAATCCATCCTTCCATCAAACACATTAGGGACAGCCTCCCCACAGAGCAGTAGGTTCACAATTTCCTGCACCACAAGATTCATAGAAAAAGATAAACTCATATATTCTAGTTGTAGAACATTATTTATAAGCATCAGTTAAGGATGGGCCCTTTCCAATTATATGTAGTATGTATACCTGAGAGGCATGCCCAAAAGGTGCTGTAACCAGTGGTAGGCTGGGATCATCCCTGTCGCTTTGAACCAAGTCCTAAAGGAGAGTAAAATATTAAATGCATTGACTAAGAATTTTTAAAGCCAAAATAACAAGTGAGGCAAATTCACTTATCCAGTAGAATTTATGACATCTAACTTAGCATTTTATTCCTCACATTTAAGGATGGGAGAAAAAGATCGACTCAAAATTTTCTAAAAAACAAATAAATAGAACTAATTTATTTTAAAAGGATGTAGTAACAATTGCCACTGCTTTACACAGCTTTGAACCTAGATCAGCTCAAAATTTAAAGGAGACTAAGATGAACTTTGAATGTTAAAATCCTGGATCTAACTCGATGTTGATCCTTCAGTACCCAAGCTAATACAAGCATATGAAAGATGTTGTCATCCACATTATTTCAATCCAGATTCCATAATATTTTGGTATCAACGATACTAATCAGAGGGTGTGATTGAACATCACACTTTAGATGTTGTGTTGAATCGATATTTTATGATTACTAATGTTTTTAGGAGCCTTGTTATGTTAGGAGTGTTATTGGGCTAAACATTATATTGGTTGTATCATGCTTGTAATTGAACTAGGTTATATTATATTATTATAAACAAGATTGTAATGTTACCGCTTTATTACCACACTATAACAATTATTTAGAGTCATATTAGTAAATAAAGTAAATTCTCCAATTTTACTTTTCCACCCAATTACTATACTTTCAACATGGTATCAATAATATTAACATGTCAGAAGTATTAACCACATTCTGAAAATAGCCCATTTCTGGTCAAAACAAACAGCATCTTCCAGTAAATTTTTTGAATTTAGAGTTTGACAAACAAATCAGAGAACCAAACCTGAAAATCTTTTAGATTATGTTTAAGAGAAGCTTAAAGTTGAAAAAAAAAGACCTCTGGCAAAATCATTGAGCACCCACCACCACCACTCTAAGACCCCTTTGGGTGCAGGTATGCTCCAGGAGCTCAGGGCCCTATCAAGGCCCTGAAAGAATTGAGTTCAAGGGCAGGGATGGGGAATGGCATCAAGAGACCCTGATATTTTTTTAAAGCCAATTCAAGCCACCAGCAACACATTAATTAGCTCGGTTGTCACTGGCCTTCTGCCAATTTCCAAGCATTTTTAAAACTCACATTCATATCTCAAATACATTGCATTTTTACAATCCAAAAGATCGGGACAACCAAAACCCAATAAAGAATTCTATCACACTGTCATTGATTTAAATTGAATAATAGGAGCAAGCAATTAGAAGTACAAACTCAATCAACCTAATAATACAGTTAGCAAATCACCCAGCAGAATTCTTCTATTTATAGAAAAAGAGTTCACATATTCAGTCACGAGTAGTTCATTCTGAGTAGGAAGAAAAGAAAATAGAGGGGAAAAAATAGTCCAATATCTCTTGCTTTAAAAGACAGTAAATTCAGGGACTGTAAAATGCAATTTGAAAAGTAACAGAGCTTGAAGCAGGCAAACATACCAGTCCTCGTGAGATTAAAGCAGAGATTAGGAAAAGCAATGCTCCCATTCGACTTTGGAAGAAGGGAAGATTTGCTTCAAGCCGTTGCAATGCAGTCATTTGTGATGTGCATGTTTCAACTCTAAGAACTTTCTGCAGATCCACGGCAGATTCAATGGAAAGACCTTGAAGTGATTTTGTAATAACCTGTTAATGAGACAAGACTTGATTCATCTGATAAGGTTATCATAGGAGAGATAGAGTAAAAGACAACAATAACAAGATTGGGAATTCAATTCAAAAATATTGCCAACAAAGATGATCCTCAAATAACCAATATCAGTACAATAACCAAGGTACCTCATCCTCTGAAATCCCTTCAAAACGCCGAATGTCATTCTCTGGAATGCTCAAAGTTGCAATCACAGCCCTTCTATTACTTCCACACGAAAATAAAATTTCACCCATACTTCTTACGAGGGCCCTGCCACAAAATCACACAACAGAAATATATCATGAGCATAGCGTAAGTAAAACCATGAAAGAACACACTGATCACTTTTAAAGACCAGTGGAACTCAGAAGGAACTAAATTTTATAAACATATGCATATGATTCAACAAGACTACATTCGGCTAATAAGGATGTCACAGTAGAATCACAATAGAAGACAATGATAACAAGAAAGGAAATTTAATTCAATCTTATTGCCAACAAACAAGATGTACATAAGTAATCAATATCAGTACAATAACCAAGGTACCTCATCCTCTGAAATCCCTTCAAAATGCTGAACATAGGAGAATCTGAAATAAGCAAATTTAAATATATGGACATATACTAATAAGCAAATGAAGTCCACAACCAGAAAACCTGAAATCTTCACCATTCAATAAGAAAATGAGAAAAATAAATATTAGCTATTACGAACCCACAGAAAACCCAAGAACTTGCGCTTGTACTAAATAAATACCATATTTTTCAAATAAATAAATAAATACTGCAAACATAATTTAAGAGCTAGGATCAAGTATGCCTCCAATGCCAGCCACCGTAGTCAGTTGATGAAACAGGGGGAAAGAAAAGTTATTTACAGACACCAAATCTTGAATATGCATATTAAGCAAGTCTAAGACTACAACTAAGGTAAAGATATAATGAGCTCAAAACTAACAGTTGTTGTAATGCTACAGTTATAGGAAAACTACTTGTGGCATTATATTGCTTTCTCACCCTAGCCATGACCCTTTTATACATATATCCTACATTGCATGAATAAGAAATACAAACTCCTTTCTTCTATAGATCACTATATGATGCCTCTCCCAACACCTTATCATGTGCCTTTTCAAAATTAATGAAGAATCGCATATAAGCCTTTTTATTCTTCTGATAATGCTCCACCAAAAGTCATAAGTATATTGTTTTTTGGGAGAACCTACTCAGCATTAACCAATACTTTGAATTGGGTAGTCAAACTTCACCTAGATATGACATCTTAGTCCATGCAAAGTTTTCTATATGATTTCCTTAAAAAGAATTTCTAAGCATGCCACCTTACTTTTGTAAGTCCATAGGATGCGCTTCCCCTTTCGTAAAACAACTTCCACCCATTTTAAAGTCATAAACTAATGAAAAATCTAGGATATACTGATAGATTGACCCTCTGACTTTGCTTCTCCTTGACCATAATTTACATGTGATTCCTCATACCTCAGGATGTTCTCCTCACATAACATTTACATCCCTTCCAAAGAAATCTTTTCTCATAATAGTATTCTCTGGATTAAAGCTTCTAAAAGTTCCCCCAGAAAAAAAATTGTACACTCTTCAAAACCTACCTGAAGTACTAATAATCATAATAAAATATTCTCTTTTCCACCACAAACATTACCGATATGAACCTATCTGCTAGGCTTTTTACATTTATGACATCATTCTTTCAAAAGTTAGCTACAATTATACCCATCTTATTTCTTGATTTAAGCCTGCCAATAAACCAAAACTTAAATACCCAAAGTGTTAAATTCAATTTCCTTTTCTACTACCCAGTTAGTTTCATTTTTTTCTCTCCTTTACATGCACATAAAATTGATCCACCTAATCATGGTGTCTACTATTTTCATTGATTGACCTGTCATGCCTACAGTCCATGTTCCTAAACAAACATTTCTACTGTAAACCAAACCAACATTAATTCGTTAAAATGCCGATACCCTTGCATTTCTGTCCATAACCAGGCCAACAATAACTTGGAGCAGTGTTGTCAAGATCGCTATCTAGATCACCGATCTTCCGATCTTATGATCTTTTGAGAAGAATACGAGTTGAATCGTGGGGTGAATCATAATCTGTCCGGATTGGAGTGATCTAGCGATTCATGGGTTGGATTGGACGATCTCTGGGCCTCCACGATCCATGACTCGGCCCACTAAAAAAAACTGAAAACCAAATCCAAATAAAACCAGAACCTCTGTAGCTTGCAACTCCGTTCGCACGCGTCACTGCCTCCGCCATTGCTCCACTGCTCGTGCCACTGCACCATCGCGCGCGCCTCCGACACTAGAGGAGGAAGATGATTATCCTATGATTAATATGAATGATTTTCTTGGATAGTTTATCTGTATTAAACATATCTTGAATCTACTATTAATTATGTTATGTATTTGGACCATTTTATGAATTATGAATCTATGTTTAATTATCTTATGTATTTGGACCATTTCATTAATTATGTTATGTATAGTAGTAACTCGAATAGTAACTCTTCGGAGTCGAGTTACGAGTTTTCATACCCTTTCCGATCCGCTTCCGAGTTTAACAACATTGACTTGGAGAAGCCTTCCTAAAAGCTAGTTGCTAAGTGGGAGAACCCAAAACTTAAATACTACATCGAGAATCTCATACTATTCAGTGTGGGACTTAAAACACCTCATGTTATCCAAGTCCTTATAAAAGCACTGCTCCTAAGAGTCAGTCTCTGCCCACGAAGTAGACCAATGAAAATCCAAATTGAAATTTATTAAAAAGAAAATATATAAAACACTATTAAAAAGGATAGTTAATTGAATCAAAACAATATTCATGTTGACAATACACCAGGAAACATGGTGGGCGCTATAGACCAAAGAAAATGACATAATGAAGACATGAAGTACAGAATACAAAAAACGAATATAATTTTATTATAATGAATGTTACCCAGCTAAGAACAAATGAATGGTCGGGAGAAAGTTAATCACCTTACTTTTACACCTTCAGTGAGTGCAGAAAAATTATAAGATGGAACAGACAGACTTTTAAATGATGCACCCGGACCCTTTTGTGGCATGCATGATACATCTTTCAATTCATCACTGAAGAAAATGATGTGTTTAAGCACAAATGCCTGAAAAGTTAAAGAAAAACATGAGCAAAAACAACATAAGACAAGAAAATGTTTTTGGGAATTTACATTACGGAAAATTCATTAAAATTGTTGGAGATCTGACATCAATTAAAGATATAACCAAATTATGATATATATATATATACACACACATTTATATATATAAGTGAGTGCAAACCTTACCTTATAAGTCAGTTTAATGAGATTGAGTTATGTTTAAAGTCTACTTTTTATAATGCCATTAGAGTCTATTCTAGAAAGATTTGTTGGGTCTGTCATGTTTCCATTATTAGGACCACCCACAAATATTGGGTCTGATACTCAAGATGTTTAGTCCATTGCCCACAAGATAGGAAATGAATTTCCATTGGGTGGGGATGGAGATCAAATAACCTGCCCCATGGATACCTATTACTCCTTAAACTTACTATGATATCATTTTTTGATGAGATAAAACACACACACACGTATATGATTACTACAAAAATATATAAACGAGCTTGATATGTTTTTTGCAATACTATTTAATTTTACAAAAATTAAAATTAATAAATAAAGTTATAATATGATTTTTTCAAGATATTTAAATTCTTAAATATTTGTGGATTTTCATGAATACCACAAATATAAATGTAAAAGTATGCAGTATAGAGGGAACACCTGCAGTCATCTTCCCCGTTGTCATCCTTACACGAGCGTAACAAGACATCATTAAATTTATTTTACTTTAAACATATACATGGGTAGTCATATAAAGAAAACACAGAATACATTTATCATACAGCCATTAGAAGGTTAAAGCACTCATTTATTGCTTATTGTTTCACTCTGGAAATACAATTTAGTCCTCACATCCAAAACCATTGAAAACAGTCTCAATAGATTAAGGACAGTTATGCATACTAGCAGGGCTTGTTATCCTGAAGGTCCCGATTTGGAGCGAAATTATCACAACCAGATCAGTACCACTTTCATTGTTTGAAAAATAGACTTTTTAAACAGATCTGAAAAATGGACAATATAAATAAATGTAACAATTACTTGTATAGCTGCCAAAACACCACAGGGACCGCCTTCATGCTGCACTAGGCCCATTGATGTCACAGGATCAGAGCTAAACCTATAGTACAGTTTTCAAAGTATTAGCAATAAAAGCAAGTACACAATCTTATCCAAATTTAAAAGTATTGAGAACAAACTTAAGAGAAAAGAAACTTTGAATTGATTATACTGAGTTTTATAGAAGTGATAAGCTTCTGTTTACAGCAGTTACACATAGACTACAGAAGCTTGTCTAACTGACTGCATCAGTTGTAACAACCTGACACTGACAGCTGTAACAAACTACTCGATACAGCAGATAACGAAGGTTGGTAACTAACTGGCAAATTGTTATAAAGTATTATACACTCACAAAAGGTATACAAAAAAAAAATTCCGAAGTCAAAACATCAATATGTTAAAAAAATATAACATGCAGATGAAGAGTTGAAAACAAATGTTCATGATTTCCTTCATAATGATGTTCTTTCAGTTAAATTAATTCATTCATAAATTATGTTTCACAAATACGAAATGAGTACCATAGCAATAGTTTCACAGCAAAAAGGTTCAACTGGACATGATGCACAGAAGCAAGTTTCAAAAATAAGAAATATTGGCCCTTGATTAAAGGACAAGATACAAACATCTTGTGCCAATATTTAGTTACTATATTAAACATACCTCCACAGAAGCTCAAAAATGAAAATAGTCTCCTAGTAACAAACAGATATTATCAAAGAATGACAACACATGTTCGTGATTTCCTTTATAATGATGGTTTTTCAGTGAAATTAATCCATTCACAAATTATGCTTGACAAATACAAAATGAGCAGCATAGCAATGGTTTCACAGCAGAAAGGTTCAATTGCACACAAAGCGCAGAAGCAAGTTTCGAAATAAGAAATATTGGTCATTGATTAAAGGAAAAGATACAAACATCTTGTGCCAATATTTAGTTATTATATTAAATATACCTCCACAGAAATAAAAAAATGAAATTATTCTCCAAGTAACAAACAGATAACATCAAGGAATGACAAAACCAGCACGGCTTTGCTATCTAATTAAGAAGGAATGCAGCATTAAGTGAACAAAATCACTTTGCATAACAAAGAGTTTTGCCAGTCGACAACATGCAAAAAGGACTATGTTCAATAACAATGTTGCATTCTTCTTTGTTTTTTTTTGTTAGTTTTTCTTCCAGTTGTTTTAACAGGAACTTTTTCATTCTTTACCAAGCAGGGAAAACCAGCCAATTATTTGATAAACTGCTTCCATCAAGCAATCAATGAAGAGTAGTACACAATAAATTTGTCTAACACCAGTACTACATCAGAACTTCTACCCTAGCAGTCCCTCATTTAGTTAGTTAGTTTTTCACATATGAAGTTCTACACCTCCAAAGAAAAGAAGAAAAGCATATTGACATTACTTTATGCTAACTAACAGTTTTATTTTTACTACATTCCTATACCTTATCTAAATCTTATTCCTTTACTTTTTGAATGATCATTCACCAAGGCTGTAGCGATTAAGGTAGATTTACAAAACCCTCCGTATGTTTTACTACTGGGAAAATGCATTATTTTGAAAATAAAATAGTTCCAATTTACCCCCTTCTCTAGTAATATATATCGTAATTTCCAGTGCCAGAATAACCAGGTTCGCATGTTATTATTGAAGTGAAGTCATGGGACTTTTCAAGACTGTATGAGTAACTAAGCTCACTTCACAATCAGAAATATGACACAAATAAATACACATCCTGATTCAGAACAAACACATTAAACATCACATAGAAACAAGGAACACATACAGCTGTATAACAATATTGGGGGAAGCAGGAATGTGCTTCGAAACATTAAATAAGAAAAATAAAGCACAAAAAGAGGTATACCAATTACAACATCATCTAGAAAATTAAAGCATACAACAGGGGTTTAAATACACGAACATGTTAAAGATTTGTGTCTGCTAATCCTACACTTGGCAACATATCCATACACTTCAGATAAATTAATAACTAATTTGAAATGATAAAATACCGTATTCCCTGGTTGCTCCACTGTGCAAGAATCCCCTTAGAGACTTCAGTTCCAAATACCATAGCAAACAATTGATTAGCTTCTTCCGGTGAAAGTTCCTTACTCAAATTCACACTCTTCAAACGAAACTCCTCTCTCCTCCCCAATTCACCACTTTTCTTCCCCGGTGGCAACGATGATGGCAAAACCCTCACCGCCGCCGCTATCCGCTTCTCCGCCGCCGCCGCCATGAGCTCCCTCCGCCGGGTCTTGGACTCCGGCGAATCTTCCGGCGATTCCGAAACCGCCCCGGCGGCGGCATCCTGCGGCTTGCTGCGCTTCGTCTCCGGCGTCGCGCGCTGCATGCTCATTCGAATCGCCATTTGCAAATCCTCGTCCTCTCCTCGATCCCCCATTCCTGAACGGATCAAAAACTTCAATACCAAAACCACGCAAAGACAGAGGAACCCTAGAAGAATTATTTTTAGGGATCCGTTTCTCGGCGATCGAGAATCGAAGCTTCTGGAATCGAGTGTTTTGCAAAATCGAACTTCGATTGGGGCGAATTGGAATTGGTAACGCAAGGGAGGGGCAAAAGAGGAAATGAATTTGTGAGAGGGTGGCGACGACAATTGCGGGTTTTGGCGGGGGTGAGGCCCCGACCGTAGCGTGGAGTGGGTGAAAACGGTGTCGTGTGAGGATGAATCTTTGTAGTGGTATTATACGCGTAATGACTGCGAGGCCCCTCGGTGAAAGATTCGCGCAGTGGTAGAGTGAGTAATTTCAGTGAAAGTTGAGGGTAGTGTGGGGAAATAAACATTGAAAAATTGATTGTGCAGATTATAAGAGAAGCCACCGGCGATACTTTCCTTTAACTAAGAGCAAACAAAAAGCGCTTCTGCTTTACCTATTCAGAAAAGGGAGGAATATTAACAATTTTTCTTAATTATTGCTTCTTCTTTCTAAATTTTATCCTCCTTTAGTTCAATTTTTACTTTCATTTTAATGTATTTTTAAACAAAATATATTTTATATATATTCTATGACGTCAAAACTTATATTTCATTCCCATTTTTTACTACATAAAAACACATTTAAGAAAATAACATAAAGTATTTAGAAGTAATTTACGTCATATTAACTATTATAATGTTAGTCAACCACAGATTATCATATACAATAACTTATTTTTTAATTTATTTTCAGAAGTTTATTTTTTTAAATATAAAGAAAACAGAAAAACTAAGGCATTAACTAGGCAGTGATATGTTTGTTATTAAGATGATGGTGATTGCGTTGGATTGAGTGGCAGCGAAGAAGGAGGGTTTGTGATAGTTATTTATGTTACAGTGACAAAAAAACGTAGACTTACAGTGACAGAAGAAAGTGACACTAAAGAGGATGTGTGATAAAAAAACATGAATAGGTGACCCCACAGGAGAAGAAAGGACAGGTGCTAATGCTAGGGTTTGCAACCATTCGATCCTTCTACTTTTAATCTGATGGTTGGTGGTTTTTGTCACATTCTTTTTTTTTTTAATTTCTTTTTTTCTATTTCCCATTTTTATTATGATGGTTATGGAGACTCACATGAAACTTATATGATGGTTACTTTTAGAGACGTCCTCTTAATTTTTAATGTTTTATACATTTAAATTTTAAATTCCAAATTATTCAAATACAATAAACCCTTTTTAATTTATTTATATTACTTAATAATACATTTGATTTAAGAGAATAAAAAACGATCATTGATTATTTTCTTAAACATTAATTTTTTACATGATAAATTCTTCCTCCGCCTTATAAATTGTGATTTGCATTCCAATGCATCTTGAAATTTTCAAAATTTCTTTCATTTTGGAACTAAAAATTCAAAATTAAAAGAATACATTATGAAAAAGTAAATTTAAAATAGATTTTGTGTTTGAACATAGAATTCTAGAATAAAATTGAAAATTGAAAATTTTATTTTGGAAAATAATTCTAGAATAGAAAATAATATATTCTAGAAAAGAAATTCCAAAAAACAAAATTTAAAAATGTATTTTGAAAAGGGGATTCTAAAAACTAAAAATGCAAGTTCAAATTTTGTCATGTGCAAAAAGTAATTGCCTTATGCACTCAAAATTGGCATTTTTAAATAATAACTACACTTGGAATGTTATTTAACATAGTAATATGGATCACTTATTTCACAGAATAATTATTCCAATTAATGGCAATCAATATATATAATTAATATAATCAATGTAATTAGTATCAAAATAAAATATTATCCAAGTGAAATCAATTAAATACTATATCTTATTAGTGAAAATGCAAACTATATTTCTACAGTTTTTTATTATACTAAAATAGTGTATCTTTAAAAAGCTTTAAAAAAATGGGTAATTTAAAAATAATATTTTTGAAATAATTGTGTGGAGGAAGAAAAATAAAGGATACTGCAATAAAGCATATCCCACTTTAAAATCATTAAACATTTACCGTTATTTTCTTAGTAGAAATATTAAATGCCTAATTTTAAATAAAGAAGTGGTAGTGTCACCAATTTAAATTAATATCAAATAATAAAATATTGTTTTCGTTAAATACACATTAAACTTAGTTTTAGTCCTGTAACTTGGAAATTGATAGATTAGTCTTTAAACATTAAAATAATATAAAATTTCACTATTTAATCAATTTTTAATTTTGTGATTATAAAAAGTGGTCAATAAATGTTAAATATAGTCGACTTATCCGGTATTTTTTTTATTGGATTGTGGTTTGTTGCTCGGTATTTTTTGGTCGTGGGTGTGTATTACAATTCCTACCACATAGACTTGTATATATCTCTTTTAAATAAATCTTAAATTATAAATTCTAAATTCTAAATTCAAGTAGATATTTAATTTTTTTTTTATAAAAAGCAATATACAAAATGATGGGATATTTTTTTTAACATGGATGTATAAGATATCTAAAATGTAAAAACCTTTATTTAGTGTAAGAAAATACCACAAAAAGTTTCAGAATTTTATAACAAATATAGGTAGGTAAACTAAA
>Ga0123341_1002063_pt1 | contig 16098 bp, 17 predicted proteins | sample Turbeapinknodule_FD_89959 | JGI IMG/M metagenome (GOLD analysis project Ga0123341, IMG submission 89959) | Root nodule microbial communities of legume samples collected from Mexico - Turtle bean Mexico pink nodule | ecosystem: Host-associated > Plants > Roots > Nodule | place: Mexico: Nepantla...
ATTTATAAATAATAAGTAATAAGTAATAATTAATAGTTTTTATGAGAATAAAAGAATGATTTTTTTTTTAATTTCTTGATATTGAAATGATGAATGAAATTTTTTGGAAATGACAGTTATACTAAATAAATTGCTATTTTCGATTATGAATGATAAGTATAGAAAATCATAGAAAAGAACATTTGGTAAACAATGAGTTTAAAATGCAAGAGTTTGAAAAAGTCTTTAGGATTAGGTATACGTCTTACTTTCAAAACTCTTAATATCAATTTTTTGAAAGACCTGCAATGTTATCAAAATAATGAAATAATTATATAAGATCTATAAAATACAAAAATAATAAAAAACATGAACTAAATATACCTTTTATTTAAACATTTTTGGTAACCAAATGAGCTCTGATATGTTATTTTCATATATGTATGTTTAATTTATTTGATACCTGCAGAAGATAAAGCATTGAGAATCTTTTAGATACAATGTCCATGATAGACTAATGAAGAAAGTAATTTTAGAAATGATATATTCATGTAGTTGCCTTATACATGTTAACTACATAGAAAGTGGTAAACCCATTATTCCAAAAATAGAAAGCTAAAACTTAAATTATATTATCGTACCATGCATAATTTTGGAAAACTCTATATGCTATTTTCATATTATTAAATAAAGACTTTTAACATAGTAATTGTCACATAATGCAACATGTCTTGAATTATAGGAAATACTGTTACAGAATAATGCAACCACTTCACTACTTTTGACCAATGCTCAATCCATACAACAATTTATCATCAATTTCATGGAAAATGTAAAATAATTTCCAAAACAAAAGAAGTTAGATGTATTGTTAAATTTAAAGTTTAATAACAAAAGAAATACTCAGTAAAAGAACAAAACATACTAAAGAAAATACAAAATGGACTACATAGCTACTTTTCTTTAGGTACTATAATATGGGTGTTGATCAATATTGTATTTAATGTCAACACATCTAAATTTGCACAACATGTTAAGTGCATTATTGCAAAAAGTAAAAAATAAAAGAGAAATTTCAATATAACCATGGACAATTAATAAAATAATGGAACTATTTAAAATTATGAGGAATGATTGAGTACATGTCATAGCTTTTGTCTCAGTAGTTTAAAGAAATATATAGTTGAAGTTAATACTTACAAAATCTTCCCATGCAATGAAATAGACATAACTTAAAACAAACATATTGGAAGTCTGCTCACTTTATTTAGGAAGCATTATGTAACAATACATGTGGAAAATATTATAATATAGAACCTGTATAAAGAATAATAGCTTCTTATTTTCTGTACTGAATATCCTCTTCTTTGTTACTAACTACAATGAAATACTTGTATTAAAACCATCCAAAACAAAAAGATTTTCAAACTAAAATTATAGACAATTTAAATTATGAAATTTATTAAGAAGTTATAAATGAATACCTTTCTTGGTAATCCATTATAGTCATGTTGATAGGTTTATTATGAAAAATATGAAGAAACTTGTTATTACAAAAAAGAAGACGTACAAAAATTCTTGGTTTCATGTTAATATATTAGAACAAAGTTATGAAAATATAAATAGTTTTGGATTAAAGAATTTTGATACCTGATATGTATGGCTGTAACAATATGTTCAAAAAATTTCAAATATTTCTCCAGAAACCACATTAGTAGTTGAATTACTAGTATTTCCAATATCATCTAAAATCAATATTTTCAACCCTTTCTTGGATTTTACTCTAGAAACAACAACATATAACTGTTCATGTGTAAACACTGGACGTGGTAAATATATACCAACTTTATTAAGCGTTTGACCTTGACTCTTATTTATTGTCATAGCAAAGCACAAAGATATTGGGAATTGTCTTCTCTAAAACTTAAAAAGGCAACCCTGATTCAGTAGGAGTCAAGTTCATTCTAGGAATAAATATGTAATCACCAAAATGTTTTCCAATAATAACTTTGGCACCAATAACATTCTTCCCCAAGTGAATTACTTGTAATCTTGTTCCATTGCAAAGTCCATTGGCTAGATCAATATTCCTTAGAAGCATTATTGGAACTCTAACTTTTAATTTAATACAATGATTAGGAATTCCAGAGCATTTAATTCATTCCAAAATTCAGTTTTAAACCACTCAGCTTGAGCATTTTCTTGTTCATCAGATTGGCAAGGGGTGTCTGAACTTAAATAACTAACTTATTTTCCAGGGATTAAGGATAAAATGAACTCATTCACTTGGCCCACAGATTCTGTAGTATGACACAATATTGCACCATCATCAAAAAAATTCATCAGAGCTAAGATTCTGCATGTAGCCTGGATAAACAAATTCAACCAAGTGCAATAAAGGTTGATCAACATTGAGAATTAAAATGTCTTGTGGTATTTCAATAGTTGTTTGTCCCAACTCATTTAACTCCATATCTCCATCTCCAATATGAAGTATCCAATCTGCAAACTCTTTTATTTTTGTTGCAGTTTGCTTTGATTTTTCACTGTTTAATCTCATATTTTTTTGTAAGTTTGAGGACTTTGCAGTGTTTCCATAATTCAGAGTAGTTTACTGTTGTCTTCACAATGTCATATCTTGATCCATTTTTTACAACAGGCAATATCTGCCTAAAATCACCTCCTAATACAATGACTTTACCACGAAAAGGTTTAAGAGTGTTTTCTTCACTTACAGCCCTCATGACATCCCTTAGAGTCTTATCCAGAGCTTCAAAGCAGAACCTATTGATCATTGGAGCTTCATTCCATATAATTAATTTAGTTTCAATCAACAATCTGGCATGAAAACTTCCTTGAGGTATGTTGTAGGTTGAGTGTTCATTTATTAACAAATGAATGCAAAAGGTAGAATGAGTTATTTTTCCTCCAGGTAGAGTAACAAAGAAGCTATAGTGCTAGAAGCTACATTCAACACAATCAACCCTTTTGATCTAATGGCAGTAGACAAAGTTTTCCACATAAAACTTTTTCCCGTGCCTCCATAACCGTATAACAAAAATTAACCACCAACTTGTGACAGTACTGCTGTCATTATATTCTCATACACATCCAGTTGCTCCGTAGTTAGAGATTGAAAAAGAGAAGCATGCATTTCAGACATTTGTATTTTTTCATAATTTGTATTTTGTCCTAATTTGTATTTGGTCATAATTTAATTCATCAATAATGAATCTATTCTCACATATAAAAGAATCTGAATGAATAGGTTGTGGTAGACTGTTAAAGTCTTTTAAAGATTTACCATTAGAAGTAATAAGTCTTCTACTTGTAGAAGACAATGGTTTTCTAATTGACCATCTTCAGTTGTAAGACCTAGCAAAAAAAAAAATATGACATTCGTTGAGGAAAACAATATGTTATAAACTTTGAGGAAACATAAATTTATACCTGGTAGGTTAAACTCTTTTCTTTTTTGGTATACAATGTCATCCGATAACAATTTCCAACTTTTATTCCATACTTCCTCAAGTCTATACATAGTATTCATGACTAACAGTGTAACAAACAATCTTCTCAACTGCCTGAAGCAAGGTTGCTAGCCACAATAATCACATTAGTAAATTCTTTATCCTCTGCCAATAGCCCCATTGCATAGCAAACCTCCTTATATGTTTTGTAAATTACACCATTAACAGTCCTGATGTTATCATAATCACAACAACCATTTTTAAAATTCAACATAACCTGAGATAATATAATTCCCCTGACCCAGGAGGAATATATGTAAGCCTTCCAATACTAACACCCCTCTTCCTTGGTTTCCATTCTCTTTGTTCTGCCATCCATACAAAATGGCTAGGATATTCAGAATAAGTCAATTTTTTCCCCTCTGGATAAATTTTGTTAGCCTCAATCCAGGCTAAAAACATTGTTCTTTTATGTTCATTTGTATGCAATATTTCTTCAATTTCTTCATTATCTTTAAATAGAATTGGTTGTTCGTAAAACATATGAAAAGTCAACCTTTGAATTGGAGGCCATCTATGATGAATATCAATGGCAAATATTCTCCACACAACTTTACACGGAGATATATGTCTACAATCATAATATTGTTTAATTTCATCTATAACTGGTGTCTCAGTAGAGTCTTTTTGGAGTATTAGTAATTTCCAAATTTGCTCTATCTAGACCTTTGTTGACATATTTAAACAAATACTTGATTGAATTGGATTTGTTGCAATATTATGTGTTAACATGAGCCTGGTACCTCAGTAGTAGCAATGGGCTATATGGCACAACATTTCTATTGTCAAACTTAATTCCATTTTTAAGAATGAATATTCCTTTATCTCGACATATGTAACATGGATATCCATCCTCATCAATAGTAGTCAACAATTTAAAGAGCGAATAGGGAAAAGGTAAAAAAAATTTGTTGGAGTCTCTCACGAACCACATGGCAGTCAATGTCAATGTGTTTGGACCTTTCATAAAAGTTATTATTAAGAGCAATATGTTTAGCATATTGTGAGTCACAATAGAGACATGTCATGTTGGAGATGATGGTGTCAAGATCTTTTAAAAGGAAAGGTAACCATTGTAGCTCACAAGACATAGAGGTTAAGACACGATATTTAGCTTTTGAGGATAACCTTGAGACTGTACTTTGTTTCTTGTTTTTCCATGAAACCAATGATTCTCCCAAAAAGATGCAAAATCTAGTTGTGGAGTGTCGTGTTATAGAACAAGATGCCCAGTCAGAATCACTACAGGCTTTAATATGTAAATCAGATTTTCTAGAGTAAGACAAATCTTGTGCAGGTGCAACTTTTATGTATTGTAATATATGTTCAACAACATGATGATGATGATGGATGGTTGGCCTTTGTATGAATTGATTGACGAATTGCACTGCAAAACATACATCACATCTAGTGTTTACCAGATACCAAAGACGCCCAATAACTCTTCTAAAACTTGAAGGATCATGCACATCAACTTCTTGATCGAACATGTTCTCAGCTTTTTTTCTGCATGGGAGTAGCTGCACGTTTAGCACCCAACATTTTTGTATCTTCAAGAGTTTCGAGAGCATACTTCTTTTGGAAGATGTGAATCCCTTTCTTTGTTCCAGCTATCTCTAGATCGAGGAAGTATTTTAGCTTTCTAAGGTCCTTGATTTTGAGGACAGAATTCAGGGATTTATTTACAGATATTATTTCATTTATATTATCCCCAACTAAAATTATATCGTCCACGTCCACATATAATAACAAGGCAACAAAAGAATTTTTAGTTTTCTTAATAAACAAAGAACTATCAACTAATGATTGGATAAAACCTATAGTTAAAATATATGAAGTAAGCTTCTCATACCACTGTTGACTAGCTTGGTTTTGCATTGATGACTTCAGGGGAAACCTCCATATAAACTTCTTCATAGAGGCTCCATGCAGGAAAGCATTGTCTACGTCAAGTTGTTCTAGATACCAATCTTTGATAACGACAACAACAAGGATCATGTGAATCGTAGTTGACTTTGCCACGGGCGAGTAGGTATTAGTGAAATCAATGTCTTCCCGTTGTATGTAACCTTTTGCCACAGGTATGCTTTATATCTCTCGATGTTGCCATCTGTTTTTCTCTTGATTTTGTATACACACTTGCACTAATGGGTGTTTTGCCTATTGGAAGATCAACTAAATTCCAAGTCTTGTTCAAGGGCTTTGACCTCATTGTCTATGGCTACTCTATATTCATTAGATTCAATTGCATCCTCATAAGTGTGTGGTTCAGTTTGTAAAGACAAAGAAATTGAGTTTCAAGGTATGCAGGAGTTTTGTGTGATCTTATATATCTTCTAGGATTTCCAGTTTCACTTGATTCTTTAGTTTCTTCTCCATTAGAATTAGTCCAATGATTTCTGTTTTGTGGAACTTCATATATGCTCGTTCTTGTTACTCTCTTAGCAGAAGGTTTGCCATAGAAAAGAACATTTTTGAAGATAAAAATTTCTCTTGTTTGTGTGTCAAAAATAGTGTATCCTTTTCACCCTGCCTTAAATCCCATAAAGATGCACTTTTTGGCTCTAGGATCAAGTTTGTTCCTGCCATTTTCTAAAATTGAAGCAAAACACAAACATCCAAAAATTATGAGACTATAAAAGTTAGGCACAGTGGAATAAATTTTTTCATACGGGCTTTTATTCAAAATGACTAGTGAAGGAATTTTGTTAATGAAATAGACAGAATGCACCACAACATATGACAAGGAAACTTTAGGGTGTTTGAATTGAAACATTAGACATCTAGTCACATTCAAGATGTGTTGATGTTTTCGTTCAACCACAGAGTTTTGTTGAGGTGTTTCAAAGCATGTTGTTTGGTGAATAATTCCATATTTTTCATAAAACTTTTTCCAATAAAACTCTTGTTGGTTATCATTTCTTATGGTTTTGATATTTTTATCAAACTAATTTTTAACTAGAACAACAAAACTACATAAAAGATTTTTGGTTTCATTTTTACTTCTCATCAGATATATCCAAGTGAATCTAGTATGATCATCAACAACAGTAAGAAAGTATAGATGCCCATGTATAGATGGAACACCAAAGGGCCCCCAAATATCAATATGCTCAAGATTAAAAAGGTTATCAGAAGTGCTTTTGCATATAAGAAACGGTAATCTATTTTGTTTAGCAAAATGACAAGGAGCACATATGTTTATCAAAATGTATATTGGGATAAGTTTTATTCATGCATTCTAACACCTTACTCGAGGGATGGCCTAGCCTGCAATGCCATACATCAAGGCTCTTGTCGCATTGAAAATAGTCTTCTATTTGAGTGAAGAGAACTGCACTTCTTTCTGTTGAGAAGTCAAGATTGTAGAGTTCTTCAAGAAGCTTAGCTTGTCCAATCGTCTTGGATGTAAATGCTTCTTGAATCTGACACTCATCACGAGAAAAAAAATTATAGTTTAGAGGAGTGGTAAGTTTTTTTATTGATAGAATATTTAAAGAAAACTTAGGAATGTACAAAACTCTATGTAAGATTAATCTTTAAGTTAAGATCACAATCCCTGCATGTTTGATGACTTAGTCAGAAGTAATAAATTGTCCCTAAGGATAGATATTGAACCCACAAGGAACAATTCTTTTAAAATCTCAATGTATAATATTCACTTAATATCAAAAGATGTGCAAAAGTTTGATTGAAAAGACATTTGCATTATAAAGTTACGTGAGAAATAAAATTAAAACATCGTAAATGATTAAAATAATTCAATTGAGAAAATTGATAACGGGGTTAATCTTTCTCACTCTTTTGTATTTTGGATGAACAAAAACATACAATATTCTAACGTAATTGACATTGATGCACATATAAAGTCATTTATATTGATTTTTCACATATAAAATTATTAAGATTGTCTCCTAAATATTGATTCCTCACATATTTAGAAAAACATTCTTATCATTAACAACAAATGTTATAAAGCAATTAACATTTCAAATTTATTCCTAGCATTCAAATATGTCAAGCATTATCATTCAAGTCAGGTCCTCAAAAATACTTTACAGTCAAATCGAAGAATCATAATCATGAATAAAAATTCAAGCTTTGAGAATAAAATGATAATACCAATATCAATCAAGAAAAAAATATTATAAATAAATATCACTTCAATACATAAGAGTTTGAACTGATTACTCTCAATCCCAAAGAGAAGAACTAGCCCCTCATGGTAGCCATTACAAGCATTGAAAGCAAGAAAAGAAGATTCAGAGCATTTATCCTTGATGACTGCCTCCTTTAGGGTTTTCTATCTCTGATTTTCGTCCCAGTATCCCTTTTCCTCTGCCTCACACCCTTATTTAACCTAATTGGATGTAGGTTAAGTGACATATCACTCAAGCAAAATATTACTTGCTCAAGCGAGTTTAGAGAACATAGAAATCAAGTTCACTAGAACAAACTCGCTCAAGTAAGCCTAAGTGAGTCTTGGGCGAGTATTGCGCGAGTCAAGGCGAGTCTTTGGCGAGTTTGGCCTAGAGAGCAAGTTTGCCTCTAGAGCGATCTCGCTTGGGTGAGTCTTAGTGAATCCTGTGCGAGTTGAGTCCATAGAGCAAGTTTGCTTCTAGAGTGATCTCGTTTGGGCGAGTTTGGTTCAGAGGGCAAGTTTTCCTTTGGAGTGATCTCGCTTGGGCAAGTCTGAGCGAGTATTGGATGCTCAACTTTGTCTTTTCTCCTCATCACTAACTTTTCTATTCTTCCTCTGGCCCTTTCTCTCCATCTTCCCTTAGGTTCTGGAAATTAGCACAAAATTGGGAATAAATAGTTCTTATTCATATCATAATAAAAAATATGTTATTAGATTCAAAATTTCTCAAATTAAGGTTGAATTATAACTTTATTAACAATTAAATCCATAAGTGATAGCATTTTTGCATAAATCTTACTAAATTATGGCATTTATCAATGTCTAACAATGATCTGACCATTATTTGGAAGCCTCACCCTCATAGGTTTTATTTCATAATGACTTAGAAAAAGGAATGATCAATTGTCCCGATATCAAGAATCCAAGATTTTTTTATGAGTTTTACCTTTATCAAGTGGTTGATCCGTCATATCATTATTGGTTTTTCCTTTTTCATTATTCATTTGAAGGATATCAACTATTTTCTGTAATTGTTCAGTAGATAAAGCATTCACAATTTGATCATTTGAGGACTTATTTTGAGGTGAACTCCTTTCATTGATCTAATCTTCTAAGCTTTCAACAACATTTACATCATGGCTAATTCTCTGCTTTATCCAGGGAGGATGTCCATGCTTGGAGTAGCATTTATCCGCATTATGATTCATCTTGTTGCAGTATGAGCATTGCTTCCCAAAATTCTTTCCTCTGCCTCTTCCAGTTCCTTTCCATCCACCAACATTTTTGTTGTAGTTCTTTTGGTTGAATTGAGTTGTGTTTTGCTTGGATTGACTTGTGTTGTTTATCAAGATCTTTGACTCCATGGTTGTTGTCTCGTTGAAGTGCCTTTCTTGACTTTCTTGTTGTAAAGTGAGAGAGAAAACTTTTTTTATACCAGGCAAAGGCTCCATAAGAAGAATCTGGGTTTTCACATTATTGTAGGTTAACATTACTCTTTTTGATTTTGTGTACTCAAGAATGATTTTGGATCATTTGCATTCACATTTCACGCTACAAACACAAGCGGGTATAGGTCGTAAAGAATACAACTCCTCCCTCAAAATCTTGGAATCGTTATATAATAGTCTGAGATGCTTCTTTCTCCTTGCTTAATCGAATTCATTTCTTGAAGGAGATCTGAGATGTGGAAGTGATTGCTTTTGGAGAATCTTTCCCACAAGTCTTCCCATAAATCTTTTGCATTGTCGATGTAAATTGTATTTTGTACTATCTCCATTGTCAAGGTTCGTGTTATCCAAGAAAATCACGATCACGTTACAGCGCTCCCTCACTCCCATGCTTCATTACTCGACTCCAAGGGTGATAATTGCTACCAAATTGCAGTGTGACCAGTACGATTCCTAAGTTCTCTCTAGTGTGAAGATAGTAAGGGCTCGACGAATTCCGTGAAGGGTCCTCACTAGACATGGTGATAGAGTGAACAAAGAATATAAGAAATGCAAGAAGAGAAAGACAAGACATTGGTGCATAGGGGTGGCAATGCAAGCTGGCCCGCCCGCATAGGCCCGCCCTGCATAAAATTTGCGGGCTGGTTTTTCTAACCCGCCCCGCATAAGGGTTGGCCCACGGGCCAGCCCACATAAGAAATATTTATTAAAAAATAATTTTTTAAATACAAATTTTGAATTTTTTTTTATTTAGATGCATTAGGTAAATGGTCTCATAATATTATTTTCATGAAACATGCATAATAAGATGTTATTAAAAAAATTGGAATGCAAAATATGAGGCTACATGAAGAAAATATGGAGGTGTAGAAAAAAAATATACATTTTAAAGTTATGCGGGTTATACGGGCCAACACGTCCCGCCCCGCGTGGGTTGCGCATTATGCAGGGCGGGCCTAAGCGGGCCAGCGGGTTGAAATAAGCAACCCACCCCACTTTGCCACCCCTTCTGGTGCATAAAGGTTTAAAGAGGGCGACTATTTTCACTATATAACGACGACTTTTTAGTCGCCTTCTTAAATTCAGGTTTATAAGGGCGGCTATGGTAAATAGCCGCATTCTTATATGCTTTAGAATGATTTATAAAAGGGATGTGTAAAAATCTTTATGTTGCATATAAGAATGCGGTTATGGTAAATAGTCGTCGTTGTATATGGTTATTTTTTTAGTACATTCTGTTTAATGCTAATTGTCATCTAAATTGACATGCTCAATTATAACCTAGCCAGACAAATACATAAATTCAGATAATAAAATTATATATATTGATAAAAATGTATTACAAACACTAATAATATATCTTTACCTATATTCCTATCTATCTATCTAATTCATACACTATTCATTAGTTATCCTAGAGTTATAAAAATTTATAAAATATGTGGGCCAAGAATGTCTCACATATTCTATGGCGGTCGAAGACATTTGTTGCTCATCCGTGAAGAACTACATTACAAAATAAAGTTCACATAAATTAGTGTTAAGATACATATATGTTAAAGAATTATAAAAATAATTTACTATCATATGTTACCTGATCCCAATCACTTTTAAGGCATAGTCTTACAATGATAACCATCCATTGCATAACGCAATAGCCACACTCATAGCTTCCTAGTCGTCAATTACACTATAATTTAATAAAAAGTAAAAGTTAATATTGATAAACAATAAAAAGAGAAAGACAAAAATTACAAACATTTAGTGTCATCCACTTAAGATTTTGAAAATTTGAATTGGATCGATTTTTTAGGATGTTATATTCACACTGTGAACTCGTTAATACAAAAAACCGCATTAGTAGATGATTATTTAGTAACATACGGAGTTAAGTTTATAGTGTACTTACTTATGAATCATATTTTTCATATGTGTGGATGACTTCTTGTGTAGGGAACAAAATCACACAACAGTTTTATCAACTATGGATAAGACAAGTAACTGCCAATGACCCTTATATCATCCATGAAAAGAGTTAGTAAATATTTAAAAAATGAAATAGCAATAACTGGCGACTTATAATTAAACTTACTCATTAATATAAGGGCATAAATAAATTTGTTTTTCCTAGTTTTCTAGGGTGTTAGTAATGTATGATTGGGTTTCACTTTTCTTTGTTCTAGTGGGATTAGTATATGAAGGATCTAAGAATCCATACACATCTTCATTCCCATCATTGATAGAAACTCCATGCAAAAACCTACAAGTTATTAGTTAAAGCATAATCAATAATAATTTAACATAACCTAAATCTTCAATTAGGGGACTTAGATAAACATTTATGTCGTTTCCTGGTTGTTTCGGACCGGATATCATCATAGACAACATCATGTATTTTCGCTTCATGCACAATCTAGGAGGTAAGTTGTAAATAACTAGTAAAACAGGCCATGAACTGTGATTCGTACTCATATTACTAAATGGATTCATTCCGTTTGTAGCTAAACCAAGTCGGATATTTCTTGATTCTATACCAAACTCTGGAAACTCATCATCAAAAAATTTCCATTGAATAGAATCAGTTGAATGTCGGTACATGCCATCACATTTCCTCTAATCTGCATGCCATCTAAGATTATTAACATCATTTGGGTTTGCAAAGAAACTCTTCATCCTTGGAAATTTGGGAAGATACCACATAAACTTCATTGGGGCTCCATGCTTTTCTATCTCTTTAATAATATCATCATCTTTTTGTTTCAACTTATAACGTTATAACCCACACCTCGAACAATTTTTCAACAATTCAAAATCTTTCCTATATAATATAAAATCATTAGGACATACATGTATCTTTTTATACTTCATACCCATCGGACAGAGAATCTTTTTGGCCTCATAATTTATTAGGTGGAGTATTTCCCTCTGGAAGCATAACCCTTCAACAAATGAAGCAATTTTGTGAAGCTTTTATCAGTCCATTCATTCATTGCCTTCAAATTCATCAATCTTAACAGCGCCGACAACCATGTGAAGTTAGTTGATCCAAGATACAATGGAGTCTCTGCATCGCTTGACATACTTCCATATTCATGCGCTTCTACAAAAGACTCAGCTCCCAGATCACAAATCATGTCCTCCAATCATTCATCATCTACTTCACCATGTACTGCATCATCCATGGTGGACCCTGCATATTCTTCAGTTAAACACATGGTAAATTTAATAATTCACCATGTCATTTCTAAGTTGTATAAGATCGAAGAAACTCATCACATATATAGAAGGTGCTCCCTGATTTTCTTAACATCCAGTATCCTTTCATTCAAACAGTTAACGCACAGACACCTAATCTTTGCTCAATCATGACCACTATTATTCGTGTTACGTAGCGCAAATTGTATAAATTCTTCTACTCCTCTTTTGTACTCATCACTTATGCGAAGATAATTAATCCAATTTCGACCCATTATATTATGTAATAGTCATTCAGGTGTTTACTAATGAGTTTGAAATCTCATGTTTGCTAAGGGTGGAACATCCTTGGACTCAATACCAACACGTATCAATTGCTGAGCGTCGAACACCCTCAAACTCAATACCAAAACGTATCAATTACTGAGTGTCGAACACCTTCAGACTCAATACCAACACGATAATTCTATTCTAACCTAACAACTAACATAATATAAATTAACAATAAATACAAATTATAATAAATACTAAATATCAAATTAAAAATCATTAAATTAATTATAAATATTAAATAATATAAATTTATCTACCATCAAATAATTTAATAATTTTATTCTAACCTAAAAATAAAAATAATATAAATTTAAAAAATACAAATTATAATAAATAAAAAATAAACAAATTAATAACATTACAAAAAATTTAAAAAAAATTAAAACACCACCAACATTGTGCGTGAAGGCAACGAAGGTGATGAAGAGCGGTGCAGCGACGGAGCAAATAAGGCACAATTTAAACCCAAACACCAGCGTGACAATGAAATAGTGGTGACCTTCGAGCAATGGCAGAAAAGACACAAATAAGAGAAACGAAAAAAAATACAAAAACCAATGATGAATAAGAAGTAGAGAGCTCGAAACAAAGTTACCAATGGCACGAGAAAGACAATGCAGGCTCGAGTAAGACAAGAGGAAGCACCAGAGCAAAAGAGCAAAAGAGAAAATGAAGCGCCAAAGAAAGAAAGTATGAAAGTGTAAGTGACACGCTCTCTGTTAGCGTAAAAAGTTGGTATAAGAGGGCGGCTATTTGGTATAGTCACATTCTTAAACAAAGCGCTTTGTTTAAGAATGCGGCTATACCAAATAGCCACCCTTTTAGATTAAGTTAATTTAAAAAATGTCATTGTATTTTTTATGACAACTTCTAACCATAAAAACGTCTTAAATGTGGGGTTGTAGTTTTGATATTTCATACTAGTAAGAGGAAAGAAGAATTATCAGAGTAACATGAGTCAGAGCGAGCCCGCTCTTTTACCATAACGATTTTCATCTCGCTCTTTTACCATAACGATTTTCATGGCTAAGGAAGAAGATTTACAGAGAAAACAGAGGAAGAAAAAACCACTCAGGATGAAAAAAAAAAAAACTTCTCTCTCTTATTCAACTTTCATATGCACAACACGTGTTTGTCTTACATGCTTATAAAGCCATAAAAAAAAACAAAAAACAAAGGAAACGGGCCTCATATAAGATTCTAGAACTAAACATATAATTAATTAACTATAAAACATTAAAAATCTTAAGGATTAAACTATAAAAATTGCATGATTAAAAGTTGCATCAAAACTACCTGTTTAGGGTAGATGTTCGCCAGTCAAACTCAGCTCGCTTAGGTATTGATTTCGATAAATACTACAACTAATTGCAAAAGAGTTATACCTATAATTATTGTTTCACTAAATATTTAAATTAATTTCTGAAATATATGTACTTAACCCATTTCATTTTCCCGTATTATAGGAGATGATAAATTGTATTTTTCTTCAAATCATTAAGAAATGGGCTTTGGGTAACTTTTAGGATTAGCGACAGCAAATGAACCTGTCTACGTGGATATTGTTTGAATATGTCGCATTTTTTATGAGGAATTCTCGTATTAGTTGAGTATGAGTATAAGTAATATCTGATTTTTTAGATTAGGTATGAGAACGCAGATTGGTATGTGCATATTCGTCATATCTCATATCGGTCTCAATACATATCTTGTTTTCAAACTCATTTTCATTTTAAATTACTAAAATATCTTTAATTTATTAGGTAATCTAAATAACTTATATTAACTTTTAATTGATTCTTAGTTTTGTAACTTATTTATAGGTCATATATTTGATTAGTTTTACTCTTTATGTAATTAGTTAACTTTTATTAAATTTTTATTTGATATTTATGCAATTGTAATTTTTGTTCTTTATATTTGAGATTGGAGATAAAGAAATTGTGTATTCTTTTAACATTAAATACTTGATAATATTATGATTCTTTGTTATGTTTTTTATTTGTTATAAAAAATATATTTAATTAATATTTGAAAGAGTATGAGTATTACCATTTTCAAATGGAGATGGCCAGAGATAAAAATTTCATACCTTTGAGTATGAGGATGGAAATGGGAATGAATATTTACTTTAAAATGAGATAGTCAAATTCTAACAAAAGTTTCATACCCATTAATTATAAGGATGGAAATGAGGATGAATGTTTATTTCGATGATGAGATAGTCAAACTCGAATATGTTCCATTTCATTGTCATCCTCATTTAGGATAAATGATACATTTTGTACCTAAACCTAAAAATTTGTAATAAATAATTTATAAAAAATATTATTTACTTATAAAAAAAGAAATACAAATTGATCCGGGAACTTTATAACTTATCTTATATTGATTATTAGAAAGTAAGTGTGTGGGTTATGACTCACCTTTCCGTTTTCTTGACATAATTGGGAGGTTACTTGCCACAATTAATTGTAATCAAATGGAGGTTTCTTACTACAATTAATTGTCATCAAAGGGAGGTTACTTACCATTAATTGATTTTATTATTGTTATCTCCTAGAACCACTATATATAGTGGCTTCATTCTAGCAATGTAACACACACAACAAACAGCAACACACACTTGTTTCCTCTCACTTTTCCTATACTCTTTATTTCTTCTCTTGGGTGTAAGTGTTTAACCCATATAGAGAGAATTTGTTTTGGGGTTATTTATCTATTAGCCTGAGAGGAATTCATTGTACTCCCAGTACCATTATAGTGGAAGTTTTGGCTCTCTCGCCAATGGTTTTTTACCTATTCAAAGGGGTTTTCCACCTAAAAATTTCTGGTATCATTCTCATTTTTCCTTGTTACTTTAATTTCTCACAATCTTTGGTTGAAATTATCACGTTTCCGCACACGATATCCCTACAAATTGGTATCAGAGCTTTTCGATAATTCAACCAGGATTTGTTGTTCAATAATGTCGAAATTCGATATTGAGAAATTTGATAGTAAAATCAGCTTTGCTATCTAGCGAGTCCAGATGCTAGCTGTTCTCACACAGAATGGTTTAAAGAAAGTTATGGCAGGTAAAATGACGAGGCCAACCACTATGACGGAGGAGCAGTGGGATGAGATGGATGAAAAGGCATTGTCTGCAATTCAGTTATGCTTGTCCCGTTAGGTGTTGCGTGAGGTCATCAACGAGAAAACTACAACAGGCATGTGGAGTAAATTGGAGTCTCTATACATGACCAAAAGTCTTGCAAACAAACTTCAGTTAAAGGAGCGACTCTTTACACTTCGAATGTCCGAAGGTACTCCCATCCAATCTCACCTTGATGAATTTAATTCCATCATTATTGATTTGGAAAATTTGGATGTTAAAATTGATGATGAGGATAAAGTCGTTCTACTTATTGTTTCTCTACCACCCTCGCATCGACAATTCAAAGAAATTATGTTATACGGTAATTATCTTACC
>Ga0123341_1002064_pt1 | contig 16090 bp, 9 predicted proteins | sample Turbeapinknodule_FD_89959 | JGI IMG/M metagenome (GOLD analysis project Ga0123341, IMG submission 89959) | Root nodule microbial communities of legume samples collected from Mexico - Turtle bean Mexico pink nodule | ecosystem: Host-associated > Plants > Roots > Nodule | place: Mexico: Nepantla...
AATAAAATCTTATAATTAATATTATTTTAGTTATATAATTTAGATTATTAAAATTTAATAATTAATATTAGGGTTTATAATTTGAATAATAAAATTTTATAAGTAATTTTAGGATTTATAACTAATATTATTTTAGTTATATAATTAATATTATTAAAATTTAATAATTAGTATTAGTGTTTATAATTAGTATTAATAAAATTTATATTGTAATTGTAATTCAACCTTGCAATTTGAGATTTATAATTGTAAATATTACAAGAACTTTTAAAATAAAGTTGAATATCTTGAGGAAATTGTTACAAAATTTACAATGGAAAAATCAAACTTGGACACCCTTGTTAATTTCCAAAAGTGTGTAATGGATTTATCCAGAACTGGATATGTTTTTTCAAGGAAACATAAATATTTTAAAAATTATTTTCATTTTAAAGATTCATCCAGGACACATTTTATATATTTTTTTATTGTTATACATCAATTTCTTGATATTGTTAGCAAGAAAGGATCCAAACACAAAATGGGTAGTCATTTCGAGCCTATTTAATGATTGTTTGTGTTGGGCCTATCGTGTCACCCGTTATCAGGCCGCTATCAGATCACTCATAATATATAGTCCCAGAGGAGGGTGTGTTGGAGATCCCACATCGACTAGAGATTAAAGCCGCTATCGGACCACCCATAATATATAGTCCAGAGAGGTGTGTTGGAGATCTCACATTGACTAGGTGCAAACCTCAACCTCATGAACCAGTTATGGGGTTGAGTTAGGTTTAAAGTCCAATTCGTATAATTTTTTTTTGTTGTGCAAGAGGGGAACAATATGAAAATTGAAATCTTTTGTTCCTAGTCAGAAATTATTGTAGAAGAGACTTTTTTTTTGGCTGATCCTGTTGACACCAGTATTTCTGCATAACACCATTTAATGCGTCTTTCCATTTAAATGGAATAAAAAATACATCACAGGTGCAGTGTCTGCTGTCATCACTAACATCAAAATATTAGCTAAAAGTTAGAAACAAAAGATAAACACATGCCACTTGTATTATAGAAACCTAGACATGTGATGCAACATAACAATCATGATTACAATCATAACTTTATTATCATACCATACAAAACTAAACTTTTGTGCACAAAGTTTAATGACCAATCTTAATTCACTAATTTGTGAGGCTCCAAGCTACTGCAAATTGTACTATCAGAGCCTTAACAGTTGCTTGCTTCTTGCTCACTACCTTTGTTTGTCTGTTCCTTTTTCCTGAATTTAAAATAAAATATGCACCTATTGTTGTAAGTTGGATTATTCTGTTGTCTTGTGCTTCTGGCTTTCACTTTATGATTTTGATTTAGACTCTTGCATATGCATACCAAGAGCAATCTCCAAGCAGAAGATAGCACATGAATTGATTGATTATAGAGTCAGAAGAAGTTTCAAACAAAATGAAACTTTCTGGTCAAACTCTCATTTAAGCATGACAAGTGTATATGAATCTGAAGTTGAGACTTCATTTTAAGTGATGGATAGGGTGACTGATGAAATGTTGAAAATAACTAGTCTGTCCAATTGCATATTTTATAAAGGTTAAATCAGAACTTTAGAGGTCAATATGCAGTTTTTCATTATAATATCTGATTTGATTTTACAGTCTGCAGATAAAAAAACACATCTCCCGATCTTATTGTGTTATGTTTGCTTTGTATTAATCCATTATATAATATTGAGTTAGGTTTAAAAGTTCACTTCTTAATATGGTATTAAAGTTATTTAGAGTCTATCTTAGCGAGAGTTTGTTGAACTTATCAAGTCATCTGCTATCGGACTATCTATAAATATATAGTCTCACGCATAAATTGTCAGTCTCGACGTGAGGAGGTGTTGAAAATAACAGATCGACTAGAAATAAGAACTTTTCATAATAAATAAATTGGTGCAAATCTAACCTTATAAGCTGATTTTATAAGGTTGAATTAGGTTTAAAGTTTACTTCATCTTAGTAGACGTGACCCAAATATATAGAAAAACATTATATGAAAAGGAATAAAAACACACTTATGATTGACTTGGATCCAAACATGAACCAACTTGTGTGATTTAGTAAGAGATTGCTTTGGCACAGGCCATCTAGCAGCAGATGCTTTCTTGCTACAGAACAACAAATTTCATTTTATAATGTCATCTCACTAACTTCAGAACTTCCAAAAGCTCAACAAATAGTTATTGAAAACACTGTTTCTAGGTTGATTTTAAAAGTAATTCTATCAATCAAATTGCAGGATTACTTGGCTTCCTCACAAGTCACAATCACAATCTGAGTTTCTCAAGCAATGTTGTGAGATAATTACTAAGAACATTGCGTGTAGGGTTTGGGTATTATAATTGATCATATCACTTCTTTTGGCTTTAATCCAATCATTATCATTCAAAGAGTTTATAAATTCCTTGTGCCGTTAGCAGTTTGGCATGTTTTGAAATAGTAGTATAGATAGCAACAAAAAAAGAAATGAAGATAATTGTAATCCCCCCATAAAAATGTCTTAGTATCAATCCAAACAATGATGCTTTTGCAATTCAGAATAACTTGCAAATTGACCATCTTCATTTCCTTGGAAAACACATGAAAAGATATAATAAGGACAATTTCAAAGCCATCTTCTTAGCATTGCAATTGTCAACACCAACCACTACTATATTATATATAGACATAAGCCTATTGAAGGTAAAACCACACAGGTTAATAAACCCTGCATAAAACTATTTGGAATTAGAGAGGTAGGAGCCATTGAGATGGAGTTTTCTTGCAAGGACTTCAAGGTGGGAAAATGTGAGGGAGAAAAAGTAGTAGATGGAGAAACCATGCCATTGGTGCTAGAACCTCCTGCACCTATCAAGAGTGACATGGAATCCTTGCTCTTGGCTCTGAAGAACAACAAAGACTGGTTTGATCAAATGATAACCAAGAACAGTGCTGTTCTCCTCAGAGGCTATGATGTCAAAAATGCTGAGGATTTCAATGAAATCGTAGAAACCTTTGAATGGGAAGACATTCGTTATGTTGGACCAGCACCTCGCACACATATTTACAAAAGGGTGTGGACTGCCAATGAAGGACCCCTTTCAGAGTTCATATACTATCACCATGAAATGGTTTTGGTAAGTCAACTATACACTCACATTAGCACCATGATGTTTCACACACTTAGCTAGTTTCTTGATATCAATATCATATAATCATATCCAAGGATCACAGAATCATTTCTAGTAAGTACTTTCAAACAGTTTTTAGTTTTTCCTTTGTTCTATTTCATGTATTCTTGTTGGCAACTCCAATTTCAGTTCATTATCAGGAAATTATTCCAACTAAAAAATCTGAGGCCTTCTTTGACCACAAGGACTAAGAAAATAGAATTTGAGATCAATATGCAGCAGCATAGAAAACCTTTTCAGTCAATGATGATTTCCATCAGTTAATCTGATTATCAATCTGTTTGACCAATAGATACAAAGGTAGTATAGAAATAAAGTTATGTATATAAAAATATCACTAATAGACAATGTTTGACAATATTCAGTGCATATTCTTCTATTCGTGATATTAAAAGTTTCTGCTTAGCTCATCCTTTGTATGTTTGCACACTATAATTGAGGCAGAAAGTGATGATGTGATGATGAGAACCTAGCACGCTGATTATTTAATAAAAATAATTGAACTGGTATTGTATCCTCTTCAAAAGCAAATGCCAATATATTTATTTATAATTTAGCTCTTAACAATCAACACTATAATTTCAATGAAAAAATGCTAATAAAATTTGTTGATTTAATCACCAGATCAAGGAATATCCCAAGAAAGTGATACTCTTTTGTGAGATACCTCCTCCTAAAGGGGGAGAGACCCCTTTTGTTCCAAGCTTCAAAGTGACAGAAAGGATGGTGAAAGAGTTCCCAGAAGAGGTGAAGGAGATGGAGGAAAAGGGTTTGAAGTATTCATTTACAGCTCGTAGTACTCAGAATGATAACTCTTCCATGAGAGGTAGAGGTTGGGAGGATGCCTTTGGGACCTCAGATCGCAAAGAAGCTGAGAAAAGGTGTTTTCTTCCTTCAAATGCCAACACACAATATTAACTAGTTTTGTACATGCATGCTTATTTGAAGGCTACAAAGGGTCTCAAAACACTTTTAAACACAATAAATGATTGCATGTTATAAGACTATTGGAAAATGCTATTGAACTGTGTATATTGAAAGACACCAATTTACAACTCTGATTTAACAAGTGCAATTTCAAAATTGTTCAATTTCAACAAAAAGTTATTTCTCTTTCCAGTTGTAATCTGGTGCAGAGTTGTCAACATATCAACACTCAAGACTATTTGAACAATGGTTAATGATACATTGACAACTTCAATTTTTTATATAACCATATTACAACTTCCAACACTATTATTTTAATATTTTTTTCATATTATTTAATTACAAATCTACCATTTATTATATATATTTTTATTTTTAAACCTGTCATATCAAAGTTGTATACAATTCCAAAGAGTTGTCAAAATAACATTTTTCTTGATCCTTTCAATCCACATGAGTGATGCATTAATAACATGTTGCATAGAAATTGGTTGAGACTACAAGATCTCAATCTATATAATAAACTCTTGTAAAGAGTGTGTTAAAAGAGAAAGTTCATGACACAATCCATATAATATTTTTTCCTTGTAGAAAATGTGCTGAAAGAGCATGATGCTACTACTTGTGTTGTTTTCATCATAAATAAAACCCAATGAAGAAAAAAGAAATAAATGAATAAGCTGCAATACTGATAGCCATGCTATCAATTATGTACGTAAGGCTTTAGTCTTGTAAAAACTTATACAGAGAATCCAATGAAAATCTGTATTTGGCTCATTGAACCTTACATGTTTTGATTGAAAAACTGCAGAGCAAAAGCTCTAGGAATGGACATGGAGTGGCTTCCTGATGGAGGGGTGAAGACAATACTTGGACCAAGAAATTTAACCAAGGTATTTGAAGGAAGGAAGGGAAGAAAAATGTGGTTTAACACATTGGTAGGGATGTATGGGAAGGAGCTTAGCTCGGCAATGATGGCTGATGGAACAGAGATTCCAGAACATGTAGTGAAAAGATGTGAAGAGATCATTGAAGAAGAGAGCATACAGTTCAAGTGGGAGAAAGGGGATGTTGTCTTCTTTGATAACTATGCATTGCTTCATGGTAGAAGGCCTTCCCTTCCTCCAAGGAAAGTCCTTGTTGCTACATGCAAGTAATTTGAGATTGTAGAATTCAAATTATATGCTAAGAGAGAAAGGGTATGGAGGATAAAAGTGATGAATAACTTTGTCATTTCACCAATATATGGCAAGGAAAAAAATGTATGCATTATTTCTTGAATAAATAGCTCTCTCAAGAACCTACTTATAAAGCACCACCAAACTAAAGTGTATGTGAATATTAAGTTATGTTAAGTTGTATACAAAATTGTTTGAATATGTTTGCATGATTATATGTCTAAAAGTGATATATATATATATATATATATAAAATCATTAAATAAAAATTAATTTAAAAAAAAAACAATTAATTACTATTGACTAAATTACAGAAATAAATATATTTAATATTTAAACGACATTACTTATTAAATTGAAATAACCCATTGTCTATACATTTACCCTTTTAGTCTTATGGGCTGAGGTAATACTTCATATTTTCTTTTAAGTTTTTTGAAGAGGAAGAAAATTTTATTTTCCTCCCTTTGTATGACATTTTGATAACTTCCTTTTGTGTAACTAAATGACTTTATTACCTTAACCTCTCTTCTTGGGTGATAAGTTCTCACATATTTTCATGTGACTAGAAATGACGTAGCTAGTTTAATGGTTCAACATTAGGAAAAATAGTGAAAATAAGAAATATGGTGGTATTAATCAAAATATCGCTAGAGTTATCACTATTAATGTAGTATTGGTAATGTTTATATAACTAATGATGATATAATTTGTCATGATATGGAGGAAAAATGAAGATAACTATAATGGAGCCAAAAAAATTGCTATGGTTATCATAATTATTAGTTTTTTCAGGAAAAGTAAATAATTTATTCTTACGACTAAAAGTAAAAACTATCTTTTAAGTTAAAATACTGCTCTACTTACACAATTTTTTTTCAAAAACTAGTATAGAAAAGAAATAGAGATTATTAAATGAATAAAATTCTCTTATAATATAAAGTTAAGTAGTACATAAATTAATTTATTAAAAATCTTTCATAACTTCTCTAAAATATCGCTTTAAGTTGACTTAAATTAATTTTAACTTATAAGAAGTGTTTTCCGTTTCAAATTATTTTATTATCATACAAGATTTTATAGAAAATTATGGCTTGCATACAGTACAAGAATCCTGCAATGTATGTATTAGTCTAAACTTCTGCTTTGTTGATATAATATATCAGCTAAAATAAAATGGTGTAACAACATATTCCCACCAGACCAAGGGATTTTGGTAGAGTAGTAACAAGAGGGTAACATGACAAGGAAAAAAATGTCCTACTTATTTGTGAAACAAACATATAACAGGAAACACAACAGTGAAGCATAATCTCTACCATAACTACGATTTTAATGGTAGGCTTCCTAGGCTCTTGTCTCCACCATGTCCATCATGACTAAACATTAACTTCCACCTACAAATTGCGACCTGGCATACCACGGCCCCTACCCCGTCCAGAATAGCCATACCCTCCTCCTCTTCCATAATAACCACCCCGAAAACGTCCACCACGGCCAGGGCCGCGACCCCCACGGCCACCACGGTGCCTCACAAAATCACCAAATGTCTGCACCATAAATCAGCACAAGAATTGAATATTGTTTCCCAAATAAAAGATCCATGAAAGATAGAACATACCTCAGTGTCAATCTTGATTTGTTCAGAGTATCTAGTCCTTCCATTCTGTGGAGCATTATCATGCACATTGGAAGAGAGTGAATCAAAGAAGTCATCCTTGTTATAAATAGGCTGTAAAAAACATGAAAGTATAGTCAAAGCCATGACAGAAAGATCAGATACAATATACTTAGGTCAAACCTGAATACATATCAAGCTGCGCACTAGATAAACATTACCTTAACGTCAAAGTTTGATAAATCTTCAATCTCTTCGTCTTGATAATCTTCATCAAAGGCATTTCCTTCCCCATCCTTTGAATGAGACTTGTTTTTACCAAGATGACCCCAAACTTCATCCTTATTGAACTTCTCATTCATCGCAATGAAATCAAAATCTTCAGTGAATTCTGTGACTGGGCGTAGACCCTGCTGCAGCAAAGCATTAATTAAACTTTTTAAGCTAATTTCAGTACGCTCTTCAGAATAAATTACAAAAACAGCTTACAACTTGCATGCAAATAATTTAACCCTACTTCCTCTTTGAAACATATACCTAAGTGATTACAAGATAAACAGTTATTGAATAACTGCTTCATTAAGCTCTCTACCCAAATGCACCCTTAATCTTATCAACAGGGAAAAAAATTAAAAAATGACAATTTGTGCGGCATATCTATTTAATGGTGTAACAACTATTTAAAAGAAAACAAAATTTAGAGGACATTTCATTGTTTACATGCTTAAAATAAGTGAAAAATGTTGTATGAAACACAAAACTAACAACAATCCAAACCACCACTCCCCACTCCACTTCAAAACAGGAAAACTTTTAAATCTCTGAACCATCCGACACATTCCCAATTTCTATTGATATACGACATTCTAAAACCCAACATATATAAATGAAAGAGTAAATTGAACATTACCCCAGTTCCTCTTCCTCTTCCACGTCCTCTATAACTATAGCCATGATGAGATTGGGTAGGAACACCACCGGGCTTAAAAAATTGCAACCAAATGTCAAAAGTCATTCTCAATCAAAAGAACATACAGTAAATAAGATAAGTCAATACAATAAAAGATCCATACTTGTGATCTTAAGTTTTAATCACTCGATGCTGATTTTATTATTTAATAGAAGCACATAGCAAACAAATTAAGAAAGGTTCATCAATCAGCAGAATTCATGTATGGCAAATGCCAATTAAAACCATAGACAAAACAGATCCAATCCTACTTCCAATTCTTTGCAAAAGAGAGAGGGGGAAGATGTTGGTCAGGAGAAAAAGGGTTTGTGGGTTATCTAAATTTCAGAGAAAATTTGTCCCACATTCCTGATTTGATCAAAGCACAGCTTGAAGGATGGGTCGAGAGCAACTTGACATGGAAGATCAAATCTCCACATAATTGGCAAGTTTGCAGCATTTGAACTGGTCAAATGTACACTCAACTTCGGCAAACTCGACTCCGCATGAAAAAGCATGCATGTATTTATTAAAGCACATTTGACAAAAAGTGAAAAATACAACTTTTGCATCGGTTGAAAATTTTATATTAAGTTCTACTACAAAATTGGAGTTTAGATAAAAAGACTCCAAAAATAAATCACTTCACTTCAAACATAACCCTAACCAAAATCATCTAAAATCAAATTCACAGTCATCCAATCCAACACACTAAATATCTTAGGATAATGGGATTACTCCAGTTAAATCACAAGATTCTAGTCTCCACTATGTCACATATTGTATAAAGCATATAGGCATGTGCAAAACCATCACAAGTGTATCTCTGTCTGCATGCATAAATTCATAGATCAAAGAAGGATACCCTGTGACTGGACCGTGAAGTTACTGGCAATGGCAGAATTGGTGGTTGAATTGCAGCAGAAACTGGCAGAGATATCTCAGGAGATGATGTTGATGATACCTGAACCACTTCAACATCCTTATGAGATGCTTGTGAAGGCTGAGCAGAAGAAACTATAGTTGGTCCTTGTTGCAATAATTGACCTGGGGTTATCAGAGAAAGAGTTGATGTTTCTGCATGTATAGAAGTTGATGATCCAACAACAGCAGGAGACAACTGGGATACAGTTTGATAGGGCAAACTTAAACCTGAAATTGCATTTGGTTTACTGGAGATTGGTGGCACTAAAGCATTTATATCAGAACCAGAATTGGTCAGGGAAGTCAGTGATGGTAAGTTAGTGGCTAAACTGACTGCTGAATTTGAAACATTGGGTGCCTTGTTTGTTACTGATACTGGTAAAATTTCAGAAGCAAGTGTTGCAGAGGGTACAGGAGATAAGGCAGAAGATGCATGAGGCAAAGCAGAAGGTGCAAGAGGCAAAGCAGAAGGTGCAGTAGGCAAAGTAGAAGGTGCAGGAGGCAAAGCAGAAGGAGCAGGAGGCAAAGCAGATGGTGCAGGAGGCAAAGTAGATGGTGCTGAAGGCAATGAAGATGTTACACTAGAGATACTAGAACTCACATGCAGCAAAGATGATGGTAATTCTGGCAAATTAGAAGATACAGTAGGTATAGGACTGAAATTGGGATACTGCATTGGCTGCTGCATAGATGAAGGCATTGATAAACCAGGTGGTGGTTGAAGCAGAGATTGTTGGTGTAAATGAGGAAGCCCATTTGGGGCACCATAATATCCTTGCCAATACATTGGCATAGCAAGTCTACTACCATTTGTATTTGGAGCAGCTGGAGAAGCTCCCCATGATCCTATGTTCCCTCCAGGTTGATACAAAGGCAAGGGCCCTTGAAAATTTGACCCAGGATGTCCAAGCTGGGGGGTATGAGAGCTAAGATCAGTCACAGACCCACTTACAGCCGAAGGCAAACTTGTAGATGTGGCAACTGGGCGAGCATAGTGAGACTGTAAATGCATTTCCATGTAATTAGGATAAGATTAATTCAACTGATTCAATATACAGACAATTTTTTGTCATCAACCTGAATAATAGCTGGGTCGTTGTTGACTTGTGGGGTAGGTTGGACAGGTGGAGAAGATTTAACCTGTAAATCCTACAGAAAAAATAAGAGAGACGCCTCAGCTGATCTGTTTCTATATTATACACGCAGCAAAGTCTGAGCAAAGCCTTTATCAGGTAATTACATACACTTATAAAATAGATAAGAAAATCAGGATCAGCCTTCTAACATTCCATCTCACGGTATATGCATTCATATACTGTAGAACCAAGTTGTACAAAAGCAGTTTCTTTACAAAATAACACACAAGTTTAGGGTACCAATACTGTACAGTCAAAAAACTAGGGTACCAATACTATACAGTCAAAAAAACTAGGGTACCAATACATTGAATATATAAAAAACGACTGGTAATAATTCCACATATAATACCTTGATGTCAGTCCCACGAAAAAGTATATACTCATAAACCTTGTCACCAGGAGGAATTTGTTGGCCATCCTTTTTCCTTCCTTCTGTTCCAAAAGATCGCACTGCAATACAAAAAAATAGAATTATCACTCTGCCAGCCCAAGCCATTATACTAAACAACATATTAGATGGTAAAATCTGAAGTTGCAATAACCCACAGGGTTGCATGAAAATCTGGCACATATTGAAAGCTAATGATCAACAGTCCTGAACATTTGAAACATAAGCAAAGAACATAACCTTTATAACTTGTACATTTGCTTGATGTGTTATTTTTTCTTTTTAACAGTAATAGCTTCAACTTCCATTCCAACCAATATTTATACATATATATAGTAATTGCATCAACTTCCAGCCAATATTTATATTCCTAAATAACAAGTACGTATACTTGAGCAAACCCTACATCCACTTATTTTAGAAGGAGTACTTCAACAAGCTATAACTTTAATCTTCTTAAACGAGTGTATGTTAATGGTGTACACTTACATACATACATCATACATATATACACATGTAGAGATAGGGAGAGAGTACTCAATGAAAAAACATTTCATACTTATCAATCCCAAATAGTGGCAAGGATGGCCCAACTCCAATACCACTATAGTAGGATAGTAGATAGTGGGATGATCGCTATTCTTTGAAATTTTTATTAAAGTTGCTATTTGGTTTATTATATTATATGTTATGATTTAAATAAAAAAGACAAAAAAAAAACTACGAGCTAAACTAGACTCAAATAGGGGTCCAACAGACCAAAACAACAAAAAAGGAAAAAATACACTTTAAAAACATTTAGGCCACTGGCCAAATTCCCCCAACCTCAACCCTTTGTTTGCTGTAATCCTAAGATCCAGCAGCTATGCGCTGCATCCCATGTATTATAGAAGATTCAATCATATATAGAGGAGAGACAAATGCAGACAAGAGTGGACAAAAATCACTGATGGAAAAGGGAGCCCCAGGTCGGAAGGGGCTTTAATGACAAAATAGCCTGAGGGATGAGGTGCAGCACTCATGGAAGAGGCACTATTATGGCATGATCCCCTCTAAAACACCGGAAGGTGCCTAAAACCATCAGAAATTTTCAGATATGTTGCCAGAGAATAGTGGTTCATGTTTCAGATACACAAGAGCAGGTCAACGTTTCACACCTTGAATAATGGAAGTCAAATCATACAAATGTCTCCCAAAATAAACCTTAAACAACACCATCAAACAGGGGTTTCAAACATTAACCAATGTTTCATCCACTAAAGCCGTAAATGTGCAATTTTCTTTGCTTCAGACATGGCAGAGAGCTACACAGAACACACCATGTTGGCACACCACAACAGCTCTATAGCGCATGACACACCACAACGGGTGGCTCTATAGCACGTGACACACCACAACGGCTCTATGGCACGTGACGGCTCACTAGAGCGCAATATGCCACAATGGCTCAATATGATTGTCAATTCTGGAATACAGATATGTATGTCAATTATTTTTCTCTCACTAGCATTAATACTCCAAAAACATAAAAGGGAAAAACATGAATCTTCACTTTTTAATCCAGTGCCTTAGTTTTTAGAAGCTGTGTCATTAATATATTAGTTCTGGACTATCTGATTTCGCTCCTTTTAGCATTGCACATGATTCTCACAGGCTAACAACTTAGGGATTTTTATTTACTCCCTGCATTTATCAATCATTAAGATTTCCACTAATCCCCAATACCACAACAGTACAGTCAGCAAAAGCAAGCAGCAAATAACAAACTCAAAAAGTTACAAAAGTCAAACCTAGTTCCCTGTTCAAGTGAGAGTCACATGCTAACACTCAGAGAAGAAAAATTCAGATACTCCAACAGAACAAGATTAAAACCACAAAACAAACCGAGACACATCAGTAAAAGAAGCAAGCCAGATGCTACAGGGAGAAAAAAAAAACATCAAAAGACCCTTCATAGCTTCTCAACAGAAGGCCCACAAAAGCTATCAAAAGTTCAGAACAATTCCTTCACTGTGGCAGGAATTCAAACTCGTGACAAAGCCCGCTCTTCAGGATTAAATAATTAAAATAACCAAAAGAAAGATCAAATTCAGACGGAGAATTCAGAGATCTGAAACCAAAGGAACCAAATTAAACTGAAAATGAACAAAACCCAGAAAGGATTAAGAAAATTCGTGGGAAGAAAAAGAAGTGGGTAGCAGAAGAATACCGTTTCTAAGGCCAATACTGGACTCTTCAGTGTTGATGTTGTAGAGAATGCCTTCGTATCTGATCTCACTCTTTGAGGTCAAGCTTATCAAGCTCCCAATGTAGGAATCGGCAGCGGAACTCGATCGAGAAGCGCTTTCAGACGCCATAGTCAGAAGCGAATCGGATTAGGAATTGGGTTTTGGGGCTTCTGGTTAGAAGCCTCTCTAATCCAATCGGTCTCAAGGTTCAACTCTGGTGATGGGATGTGTGAGCAAGACGATGCATTAGGGTTTGAGTTTTATTCTTTGATCTTTGCTTTCAACATACACCATATAATAACTCGTTTCTAACTCAGCTCTATCAGACTCAGCAGTTACAAATTATATTATTAGAAAAAAAAACTTCTTTTTTCCAAATTTTATGTGAATATATATATACTAGTAGGATATGTATATAAATTCTTAAAATATATTAATTTTTTAATAAATATTGGTATATATGTTTTGTCTTAAATACATGAGAAAAAAATTAAATCAGAACAATTAAGAACAGTAATTAACTGTATTAATTTTATTTTAAACATAACATAAAATTACTAAACTGCATAACTTTATACGAAAAAAGTCATTAGAGATAAAATTTCAATTAAATTAATAATAATTTTTAAAATTATATCATTAAATAAGTAAAAATTAATTATACTTTGTTTATATTTAACCGCAGTATTTAACATATTTTATATAATCTTAATATTTAACATCCTTTAAAACTAAATACATAAATATACTATATTAATATTGGGTGGCCAGATAGATAATTATTGTCCTATGAACTATTGGACTCTCAAAATTATTTATAAAAGCCCAAAAACATATAAAAAGGAAAGAAATAAAATTATTAATTATATATAATAGTTTCTCTACTTACATAATATACTATATTAATTTTAGGTGCGCACAAAAATAATTATTGTCATCTATTGGACTCTCAAATCTATTTATAAAAGTAAAAAAAAAAACATATAAAAGGGAAAAGAATAAAATTGTTTATTATATATAATAGTTTTCCTGTTTACATGATATTTATTCACTTAGGTACTATTATAAGAAATAACAATATAATATCTATAAGGAAAAACAATAAAATAAAATAATTTATATAAGCACACATAATCAATTATATATTAAATTTTTATAATTTTAATACATATAGTAGTAATAAAACATGAATAAGTTGTTATTGTTTGAATATAACAAATTAATAAGAGAGGTAATTGATCTAGTATTTTCCTTATTTGAGTGTAGTAAAATAATATTTGATAAACTCTTAGTAGATAGATAACCAACATTGACTTTGCCATATGAATCATCACATCATTGCTTGAGCGTTTTTGACTTTATGCATCTAGTCATCAACTCTGGATTCCACTTCAAATCTAAGATTATTCTTCAATTAAGATGTTGAAGATTTTTAGAGAGTTTTAGCTTTCATTGTTTATTGTTTAGTCCTTTACATAAAGTATTCACAAGGATATATTTATTTAGCTTTCATTGTTTATTGTTTAGTCCTTTACATAAAGTATTCACAAGGATATATTTATCACACAATCATACAAAAAATGAATTAAAAAGAAAATGAGTTTTGAAAACTGAAAAAATATTTTCAAAAGGTTTTATGACCTAGTTAATCGATTAAGTTTTAGTATAATCAATTAAATTATTCCTGATGAGATTCAAAAAAGGATAATCGATCATCTCTTTAATAATCGATTAAACCAAGGACTTGGGAAACACACGTTTCAGGATATTAATTTATTATAATATTTTATAATCAATTAAAATAGAAAGCGTTGTAGTATTTTTAAAAATTTAAATAAGAATTATCAAATAACATCTTGAAATAATCGATTAAATACATCAATACCACTTTTAAATTAGTGTTATTAAAACTCTCTGAGCTTTTCACTCACTCTTCTATATACAAAATACATTTGTTGAAAAAGCGAATTCTAAGTGAAAAATTTAATGTATTTCAAATAATTAAAAAGAGTTTTCAAGATTTAAGATTATAAAGGTTGTGTTGTGATGAAAAATCATTGTGTTGCTTCTAGTGTGATTAGTTGGTAACATCTATCTTTGTCATTTGTTGTTATTGTTGGAGTGTTAGTACTGAGGCAAAGGAAGAAAGAATCTTGACAAAAGGAAGGTCGAATGTTACAACTATGACAAGTTTGGTCATTATTCTTATAAGTGTTGTGTTGGTAGGGCAACAATACAAATAAGAAAGTTAAGAAGAATGATGAAGTACATTTAGTACAAGATGCTGAAAGTTCTTGTTTAAATCAAGTGTTGTTGATGATAACCACAAAATTATGATGAAGAACATTCTTCTTTCTATCTTATATCAAGTGTTCCAATCACATGATTGGAAATATAGATTCGTTGATAGATGTTGATTCCAATATCAAGAGGAGGGTGAGATTTGTTGATGATAACATCATTGCAGTAAAATAAATTGACAAGGTATTAATTACAAAGGATGAAGATAAACTATATGGTATTTAAATTAGGTATAAGAAAGAGATAAATATACATTATTCATTTTGTTTATGTTTTTATATTTTTTTTTTGTACTTGTTGTTATGTTAAGTTATTAAAATGTTATTTGTTTTCTCTTTAAATTTATGTAATAATAATTTCTTACAGTAAATGTTAGTTTTTTTACATTAATTACTTAATAGTATTATTTTCTTTAAGTGTGATTTTTATTTTTTATAATAAAAAATATTCAATAAATATTTGAACAATTATGATGTGATTAATTATATTGGTTATCCAATAAATATAAAGATGAAACCTAAATTTCATACAAGTCATATGCATAATATATTAAAGGCAAATATAACTTAAACCTATGCCTTTAAGTGAGTTTATTTCTAACTCATTCTCACAAATTTAGTTTGTAAGATTATGTATGCACCATATATATATATATGATTTGGTCATATCTTCTAATTAGTGTGAGATTTTTAACTCATAATGTTAGACTGAGGAATACATATTTGGAATGTGAGATTAAATATTTGTAGGTGATCTAAGAGGAACTCACTCCTGATAATGGGTGAAACAACAACCCAACAAATTTGATTAGGATACATACCAGATAACAAAATTTAATTAAATTGTGGGATAAAGTTATCATATGCAAAAAATTCTAAATAATTATAAACAATAAAACTTTAAAAACATTAAAGGAAAATGTAGATTATAAATTTTATAAGTAATAAAACTTTAAGAACATTAAAGGAAAATGGAAAATGTAGATTATAAATTTTATCTCCTTATTTAAGCAAAATGATAACTTTTAGATTTTAAGTGTAGATGGATTAAGTGTAGATGGATTTTAATATTTTACAGATTATTTTTTACAAGCAACATTTTATAAATTTCTTTTTCAGTTTCACCTCAATCCAAATAAATCCTAGAAAAATTTATGTTACAAATATAAAATTTAAACAATGATTTTACATATTAATTTTACTTAAAAAGTGTATTTATTTTTTTTAGATA